>ERZ1027087.903-NODE-903-length-11987-cov-6.392642_pt1 | contig 11987 bp, 9 predicted proteins | sample MGYA00519413_ERZ1027087 | MGnify/ENA primary metagenome ERZ1027087 (study PRJEB26926, sample SAMN06164438) | human gut metagenome | biome: ENVO:00009003; feature: ENVO:2100002; material: ENVO:00002003 | host: Homo sapiens | place: USA | collected 2012 ...
ACGAGATCAGCCTCGGTCTCGTGGGCTCGGAGATGTGTATAAGAGACAGGCTATCCACAAGAAGACAACGGCGGAGGAGATCTGGAGAGATACAGACGGAAAGGTTGATGCATTTGTATCAGCAGTAGGAACAGGCGGAACAGCCACAGGAACAGGAAGCGGACTCAAGGAGCACAACCCGAAGGTCAAGCTGATTGCAGTTGAGCCTGCTGATTCACCGGTTCTCTCAGGTGGTGCACCCGGCCCACACAAGATCCAGGGAATCGGAGCCGGATTCGTACCGGGCGTCATGGATCTGAGCATCGTGGATGAGATCATCAGGATCCAGAACGATGACGCATTTGACACAGCGAGAAAAATAGCAAAGACAGATGGTGTATTGGTTGGAATATCCGCAGGTGCGGCACTCTATGCGGCAACTGAGCTTGCAAAGAGACCTGAGTACGAGGGCAAGACCATCGTGGTTCTCTTCCCGGATACAGGAGAGAGATACCTCTCAACATCACTGTTTAACCTGTAGACCGCAATAATTGCCTAGAGGTTGTGAACTGTATACAGTATTTGACATATCCAGTCGGGAGCGCTTTCGCTCGACTCAGTCTGCAGCGGTACTAAGGTGCCGCCTAAGGCGCCACCTAAGGACCGGCGACTTCGTATGTCCCTCCTTGGATGATGTCAAAACTGTATAGCAGAAGTTAATATCGTTGCAGCAATTATTGCTCATTGGATGAATTGACCTATTTATGAGAAAGAGAAAAGATATGAGACTTGGAAAAAAAGTATTGCTTCTATCCATGGCGGCGGTGCTGGCGATGGGCGCGGCAGGTTGTGGCGGTAAGAAGGACGATGTTATCACAATTACAAATGTTTCGTATGACCCGACGAGGGAGCTGTATGAGCGATACAATGACATGTTCGAACAGTATTACAAAGAGCAGTACGGACAGGACATCAAGGTCATCCAGTCTCATGGAGGCTCCGGTTCACAGGCCAGATCGGTTGTGGAGGGCTGTAATGCGGATGTTGTCACACTGGCACTTGAGCATGACATTGACCTCATATCGGCAAATGGTCTGATAGATAAGGGCTGGATAGATGAATTTGACAAGGATTCAGCACCCTACACATCCACTATCGTGTTCCTGGTGAGAAAGGGAAATGCTAAGGATATAAAGGACTGGAACGATCTGGTGAAGGACGATGTGGAAGTCATAACACCTGATCCGAAGAGTAGCGGCGGAGCCTGTTGGAATTTCCTTGCGGCTCTTGCCTATGCCAGAACTACATACAGCGATGAAGCTGATATATGGCAGTTTATGAAGAAGCTTTATCAGAATGTGTCGGTCATGGATTCGGGAGCCAGAGGTTCGACGACCACATTTGTGGAGAATGGCAAGGGTGATGTACTGATTGCCTGGGAGAATGAGGCGATAGCAACCCTGAGGGAATACCCGGAGGATTACGAGATAGTTAATCCGTCGGTGAGTATACTGGCTCAGCCGAGTGTGGCGGTTGTCGATGACAACGCAAAGCACAATGGAACAGAGTCGGTCAGCACAGAGTATCTGAAGTACCTGTACAGCGATGACGCTCAGAGGCTTGAGGCTGAGAGCGGCTATCGCCCGACAAATGAGAAGATACTTGCAGAGTATGCAGACGTATTTGATCTGGACATCAAGCAGTGGACCATAGATGATTTCGGAGGCTGGGACAAAGCCTATGAGGATTTCTTCGATGACGGTGCAAAGTTTGACGAGATATATGATTATTAAAATGGATTGGAAGACAAGATGGCAGCAGAGGGAAATGACAAGAAGGATAAACTGAATAATGCAAAGAAAACCAGAGTTATTCCGGGATATCACCTGACACTTGGAATCGTCATTGCAATGCTGTCGCTGATAGTTCTGATCCCGCTGGCATCGGTGCTGGTGTCATCGCTGAAGCTCTCACCGGGTGAATTCTGGCATCTGCTTCTGAAGAAGAATGTGCTGAATGCATTTAAGACCAGCATCGGCTGTTCGTTCATAGCGGCGATAGTTAACACGGTGTTTGGTCTGATAATAGCGTGGACACTGGTCAAATACGATTTCCCCGGCAAGAAGATACTGGACGGATTCATAGAACTTCCATTCTGTCTGCCAACGGCGGTTGCAGGTATAACGCTGTCGAGACTGTACAGTGAGGATGGATTCCTTGGAAAGCCGCTTGCGGCTCTTGGAATAGATGTTGCATACACAAAGATCGGACTTACCATCGCCCTCGTATTCGTTGGAATACCATTTGTCATAAGGGCGGTGCAGCCGATACTTGAGAAGATGGACAATCAGTACGAGGAGGCGGCCTACATGCTGGGAGCCACACCGAGAAGAACATTCTTCAAGGTTATTCTTCCGGAACTCAGGCCGGCGCTGCTTACAGGATTTGGATTGGCATTTGCCAGAGGAATCGGAGAGTACGGCAGTGTCATCTACATATCGGGCAACAGCGCAAAGGAGCAGACGCAGGTCATATCATACGTGATCATGCAGAAGCTCAGCTACATAGACTATGCCAGCGCAACAGCGATAGCACTGGTGATGCTGGTCATATCATTTGTACTGTTGTTCGCGATCAACATAGTACAGCTGAGGCAGTCGAGAAGGACAAACCTACTATAAACCTATAATAAGTTACGACAATCATTGATGCGCAAATGCACAAACGAAAGGAGGAAGCACAATGAGCGAACAGGAAAAGCTGCAGCGCGGCAAGCGCAGGACAAAGATAATACTGATAACCGTGACGGTGCTTTTCATAGTGCTCATGCTGGTGGTTCCACTTATATCGGTGATAACAAGTGCGATGAAGGAGGGCTTTAAGTTCTACCTTCAGTCGATCACAACAGAGTATGTGATAAGTGCACTTGGTGTCACACTTATTGCCACAGTCATAGCTGTGGTGGTAAACACATTTTTCGGAATATGTGCTGCATGGCTACTGACGAAGTTCTCCTTCAAAGGCAAGCAGGTGCTGGCGACACTGATAGACATTCCGTTTTCCATATCACCTGTCATCGTAGGCCTTGCCTACCTCATGACATTTGGAAGACTTGGATGGACGTATCCGGCGATCAGATGTATCAATGATATGCTGGGAACAAATATCAGGATAACTTTTGCAGTTCCGGGCGTTGTGCTTGCTACCATATTCGTGACATTCCCATTTGTGTCAAGGGAGCTTATCCCGGTGCTGAACGCGCAGGGTAAGGACGAGGAGGAGGCTGCGGCGCTCATGGGAGCGAAAGGCTTCACGATATTCAGAAGGATAACACTTCCCCAGATGAAATGGGGACTCATATACGGAATCATTCTCTGTACCGCCAGAGCACTCGGCGAGTTCGGTGCGGTAAATGCACTGTCCAAGACAAGGGGCGGGACATTTACACTTCCACTTGAGATCGATGCGCTGTACATGTCGGGAACGGAGGAATCCATCACAGCAGCATTTGCTGTATCGTCCATACTGGTGATCATAGCGGTCATAATATTGTTTCTGAGAAATCTGCTTGAGTACAGAGCGAAGAGGAAACGCGCTTATGAACGAAGTTCATAACTCTCATGCGCGTGACGACCTGCCGCTGAGCGGAGGCGAGGGGGCGATACCCGATAAGGGCGAAGTGAGATATTCTGCATATGGGATGGTTTGCAGAAGTTTTCGAGAGATAGATCAGATGCGGAAGAATAAGAGAACAATAAGGAGGCTGACGACATGTACGTCGAGATGAAAAATATATACAAAAAATATGGAGACTTCCTGGCGTCCAACAATGTCAGTTTCGGTGTGGAGAAAGGCAAGCTGGTGGCACTTCTGGGACCGTCGGGAAGCGGAAAGACGACACTTCTCCGAATGATAGCCGGACTTGAGAATCCCAATTCCGGAGACATATACATAGACGGCAGACGAGTAAATGATATACCAGCTGCGAAGAGAGGAATAGGATTTGTATTCCAGAATTATGCACTGTTCCGTTACATGACGGTATTTGACAATGTGGCATTTGGACTTGAACTCATGAAGGTTCCAAAGAAGGAGATCAAGAAGAGAGTTATGGAGCTTCTGGAGCTTACAGGGCTGTCAGGTATGGAGAAGAGATATCCGAATCAGCTCTCAGGCGGACAACGGCAGAGAGTGGCATTTGCCAGGGCGCTGGCACCGAATCCACAGGTGTTGCTGCTGGACGAGCCATTTGCCGCGATAGATGCAAAGGTCAGGACGGAGCTTAGAACCTGGCTCAAGGAGATGGTTGAAAAGCTTGGCATAACGAGCATATTTGTCACTCACGATCAGGATGAGGCTGTGGAGGTTGCGGATGAGATCATCATCACCAACCACGGACAGATAGAGCAGATGGGATCGCCGATGGAGATATACAAGACGCCGTCCACACCGTTTGTGGCACAGTTCATCGGAAGGTCAACTGTTGTGGAGGACTACGAGAAGCTCAAGGGTTTTGACAGGGTGCCGGGAGCGGACAGAGCGGTCATCAGACCGGAGTTCGTCAAGATATCCAAGAGCGGCAGGCTGGATCAGTACCAGAGTGCGGCGGAGTCGGGGATAGTCAAGGATGTGCTGTTCCGCGGAAGCCATCTGGACGTCACGGTGGATGTCAATGGAGTGGAGATCGTCGCCGAGAGATCCATGGAGAAGGATGTCGTAAAGCCGGGGGAGCAGGTCCACGTTCTCATCTACAGGCTGTATGTATTTGATGAGAATCAGACATATCTGCTGGAGAACAAGGCAATGCAGGATAACGATGTATTCTACATCTAATTATAAAAGTGATTGGAGAGAAAATATGGGTATTGCAAACAGGAAAATACTTCATACGGACATTTTGATAATCGGTGGTGGTACGGCGGGCTGCTATGCAGCGCTGACTGTCAGAGAGCATTCTGATTATTCCATCATCATCGCCGAGAAGGCAAATATAAAGAGAAGTGGATGTCTGGCGGCGGGAGTGAACGCCATCAACGCATACATAGTGAAGGGCAGAAAGCCTGAGGACTATGTGGATTACTGCAGGACAGACGCTGACGGGATCGTCAGAGAAGATCTTTTGCTTTCTATGTCACAGGGGCTGAACCGTGTAACAGACAAGATGGAGAAGCTGGGGCTGGTTATCCTCAAGGATGAGAATGGAGAGTATGTTGCAAGGGGCAACAGAAATATCAAGATAAATGGCGAGAACATGAAGCCACTGCTTGCAAAGGCGGTGGAGGAGCTTGACAACTGTCAGATACTGAACAGAGTCAACATCACGGATTATATAGTTGAAAATAATCAGATCCTCGGGGCATTTGGATTCTCCATAGAGGATAATACAGCCTACGAGATCAGAGCAAAGAAAGTGCTCTGCGCCACAGGCGGTGCGGCGGGACTTTACAGACCGAACAATCCGGGATTTTCGAGACATAAGATGTGGTATCCGCCGTTCAACACCGGAGCGGGATACGCAATGGGAATAAATGCCGGAGCGGAGATGACCACATTTGAGATGAGATTCATAGCACTCAGATGTAAGGACACAATAGCACCTACGGGAACCATAGCCCAGGGTGTCGGTGCCAAGCAGGTCAATTCACTCGGCGAGATATACGAGAACAAATACGGACTCACCACATCCCAGAGAGTGTACGGAACGGTGAGAGAGAATATAGAAGGCAGAGGTCCATGCTATCTGAGAACCGAGGGCATCACCCCAGCGCAGGATGACTCACTGAAGAGGGCATACCTCAACATGGCTCCGAGCCAGACTCTCAAATGGCTTGAGTCCGGCAAGAATCCGAGTGAGCAGAATGTGGAGATAGAGGGCACAGAGCCTTATATAGTCGGCGGCCACACCGCAAGTGGTTACTGGGTGGACAACGACAGAGAGTCCACAATACGCGGACTGTTCGCCGCTGGAGATGTGGCGGGCGGATGTCCACAGAAGTATGTGACCGGTGCGATGGTTGAGGGAGAGATAGCAGCCATTGCCATGGTAAAGCAGCTTGACGAGGGATACCTTGATCCTGAGCTTGACGAGGAGGCTGCATTTGACAGAAAGATAGAAGAGTATGACCATTTCCTCGACACTGACGAGAAGATGTTCACATACGAGGCGATAGAGGAGGCCATGCAAAAGGTCATGGACAACTACGCCGGAGGAATATCCACCCACTACCAGTTCAACGAGAAGCAGCTTGAGCTGGCAAAGGAGAAGATAGAGCAGCTCCAGAAACTTGTATGGCACATAAGTGCCCACGACATGCATGAGCTCATGTTTGTGTATGAGGTGAAGGAGAGACTTACAGTTGCACTCTCCGTAATCGCACACCTGAAGGACAGGAAGGAGACGAGATGGCACAGCTTTGCGGAGAACCTGGACTATCCGGAGAAGAGTAAAGACTGGGAGATATTTGTCAACTCAAAGATGGTGGACGGCGAACTTAAGATGATACACAGAGGGCTGGTTAATTTGTGCCAGGTTCCCGCAGGGAATATGGCATGCAGCGTCAGCCCCTCGCTGGAGGCGACTTCAAATGGGCTGATGTTCCAAGGAAAGGGGGAAGCATATGAGCATAGTGATAAATAAAGAGCTTTGCAAAAACTGCGGCAAATGTGCAAATGTCTGCCCGGGTTCCCTCATAAAGAGAGATGAGGATGGACAGATATTCATGAAATACCCAAAGGATTGCTGGGGATGCTCATCCTGTATCAAGGAGTGTGCATTTGACGCCATCTCACTGTATCTCGGAGCAGACATCGGCGGAATGGGAAGCCAGATGTCGGTGGAGAACAAGGGAGATCTGCTTCTGTGGAATATCCGCAAGATGGATGGCACCACAGACCAGATAGTGATAGACAAGAAGGAAGCTAATAAATATTAAAAGATAAAAGAAGAAAGGTTGGTATAGATATGGGTACATTATCACATCTTGACGAACTGGAGGCAGAGGCGATATACATCATCCGCGAAGTTGCTGCGGAGTGTGAGAAGCCGGTTATGCTTTATTCCATAGGAAAGGACAGCTCGGTAATGCTTCATCTGGCACTCAAGGCATTCTATCCTGAGAAGCCGCCATTTCCATTCTTGCATGTAAATACAACATGGAAGTTCAAGGAAATGATCGAGTTCAGAGACAAGACAGCGAAGAAATACGGACTTGACATGATCGAGTACATCAACGAGGAGGGTGTTAAGAAGGGCATCAACCCATTTGACCACGGCTCAGCATACACAGATATCATGAAGACACAGGCGCTCAAGCAGGCTCTTGACAAATACGGTTTCACAGCAGCATTTGGCGGCGGACGTAGAGACGAGGAGAAGTCCCGTGCGAAGGAGAGAATCCTCTCATTCAGAAATGCTCAGCATGCCTGGGATCCAAAGAACCAGAGACCGGAGATGTGGAAGCTGTTCAACACCAAGATCCAGAAGGGCGAGGAGGTCAGAGTATTCCCACTTTCCAACTGGACAGAGGCTGATATATGGGAGTACATAGAGCGTGAGAACATAGAGATCCCATCACTGTACTTTGCAAAGGAGAGACCTGTTGTATACCGTGACGGCAATATCATCATGGTCGATGATGACAGAATGAAACTCAGACCTGGTGAGAAGATAGAGATGAAGAGTGTTCGTTTCAGAACTCTCGGATGCTATCCACTGACAGGCGGCGTGGAGTCCACAGCGGACACACTCCCTGAGATTATCGAGGAGACGCTCAGTGCGGTATCCTCAGAGAGAACCACCAGAGTTATTGACAACGAGGCAGCAGGCAGCATGGAGCGTAGAAAGAGGGAGGGATACTTCTAAGATGAGCGGATTACTTAAATTTATAACATGCGGAAGTGTAGATGACGGAAAGTCAACACTTATAGGACATATATTATACGATTCAAAGCTTTTATATGCAGATCAGGAGAAGGCTCTGGAGCTTGATTCCAAGGTAGGAAGCCGTGGCGGTGCCATCGACTATTCACTTCTTCTGGACGGACTGATGGCAGAACGTGAGCAGGGTATCACCATCGACGTTGCATACAGATATTTTACAACAGACAAGAGAAGCTTCATCGTGGCAGATACACCGGGCCATGAGGAGTACACAAGGAACATGGCGGTTGGCGCATCATTTGCCGATCTGGCAGTTATCCTCATCGATGCAAAGCAGGGCGTGCTCGTGCAGACCAGAAGACATGCAAGGATCTGCGCACTGATGGGAATCAGATACTTTGTATTTGCGGTAAATAAGATGGACCTTGTCGGTTACGATGAGAAGCGTTTCAATGAGATCGTAGAGCAGATAAATGAGCTGTCATCAGAGCTCAGCCTGCCAAATATCACTATCATCCCTGTGTCAGCTACAGAGGGTGACAATGTGACAAAGAAGTCAGAGAACATTCCTTGGTATGAGGGTCCCGCACTCCTTACATACCTTGAGGATATAGATATCGCAGAGGATAACACAGAGGCAGGATTCTATATGCCTGTTCAGAGAGTGTGCCGTCCTGACCACACCTTCAGAGGTTTTCAGGGTCAGATCGAGGACGGTGAGATCCACGTTGGAGACGAGATCAACACACTCCCAAGCAACGAGACTGCAAAGGTCAAGAGCATCCATGTGGGATTTGACACAGTGGACTCAGCACAGAAGGGACAGCCTGTAACAATACAGCTTGACCGTGAGGTTGACGTGTCAAGAGGATGTGTGCTCACAGTTGATTCAGGTGCAAAGGTTGCATCTTCGATCACCGCAACACTTCTCTGGATGGATGACGATGAGCTGTACAATGGCAAGAACTTCTTCGTGAAGCTCGGAACAAAAATGATCCCTGGTACAGTTACACATATCGATTACACCATAGATGTAAATACAGGTGAGCAGAAATCAGCAGACACCCTTTCCAAGAATGGTATCGCAGTCTGCAGAATCGCATTTGCCGACAGGATCGTGGTTGACGAGTTCAAGAAGCATAAGACTCTCGGAGAACTCATACTCATCGATCGTGTAACAGACATGACAAGTGCCTGCGGTGTTGTCGAGGAGGTTCACACTGAGGAGACCGGACTTTACGAGGGACGCATAGACAGAAATGTGCGTGCAGCGATCAAGGGACAGAAGGCTGTCATAGTTCCATTTGCAGCAGGCAATGTCACAAGAGATTTCGTTGAGTCTGTAGAGAAGAAGCTCAGCATCGATGGACGTCATACATATCTGTACGCTCCAGATATCCGCGAGGATGTAAATGCTGTATTAAAGCATCTTCATCATGCCGGAATCATCGTGCTTCTCTTCGCAAGCGAGCAGCAGATCGCAGGAATCAAGGTAGAAGGCGCCGAGGTTTACAGCGGCGACTGGAATGCTGACGTCGAGCTTGACGCAGACGAGATAGCGGACGAGATCCGAAAGGAGTCTGTATACGACGCGGCCCAGGTTCACGATGGAAATTACATCTAAAAAAGATCACGTAGTAATATAATAATAAAGCGAAGGACGGAGGTGTTTTATGCCTTCGTCCTTCGCTTTTGTATAGAAAGTAGTAATATGAAATATTTATTTGTCAGAACCTTTAAGTCTGGCTATTTCTGCCCTTAATTCGGCAAGCTCGTTGTCCTTGTCGGCGAGCTTCTTGTCTTTGTCGGCAATCTCCTTATCCATCTCAGCCATACGTTTTTCCATCCTGGCTTTCTCTTCCTGAAAAACATCCACAAATGTAATAATCGACTGTTCCACCATATCCGTAACCTCCTCGGTCTCTTCAAACTGGGAATATAGGCGAGTATAAAGCATCTGAGTAAATCTGTATAGTTGTGCTCCATCCTCAGCTGTTATATTCCCAAGTTCCACGTTCTTGTCTATGCTACCCATTATATCTGTTTTGATGAGGCTTTTCAATGAGGCTATATTCTCTGGTGTACGTGCTTTCTTATTCCTCAGCTTTTCGCGGAGTTTCAGAATGTAGAATGGAATCAGGATGATCATTTTCCTGTCGTTTATTTCCTTTACGGAGCAGGACGTGAGTTTTGTAACAGGGACGTTATAGGTTATGTTCTGGGTATGCCCGAATCCCACCTGCAACGAATATGTATCAGGTACTGATTTTGGTACATTGCTCAGATATATCACACAGGGTTCAGGAAAATGAATTCGATATACCTGACAGCCCTCTTCGTCCTGCAGTATCTCCTTAGTCTGATCTGCATATCCCGCTCCATATGAAAATACACGGAATACAATAGAATCATCCTTTTTCATCTGCGCTTCCATATGATATGCATCGGAATTGTTGATTACGAGTATGGTGTCGGCCAGAGTTGTGGTTATAGAATTCTGATTATCGTGAACATTTTCAGTCCAGTGATAAGATACTGTTGAGTTTTCCGGATCGTAAAACATGTTGAACAGGCCGTTAATCATGTTGATCACAGCTTTCGAGGACAGCGTGAGAATCTTCTTGAAGATGCTGTCATAAAGTTTTCTTGTTGTTGGCAAGAGTGTTCCTCCTTAGTATTTTATCCGGCCGGTAGGCACACTTTAGACCATTCAAATCGCTGTGTCAATAGGTTTTGGCAAATGCGTTTATAAAGCGCAGAGTGACGCTGTGAGTGGAAAAATAAGGGGGAAATGGGAGGTGATTTTACTATTTGTATAGTAGACGAGGGAATATGTTTTGCTCTTGTTTTGTTTGCTTCACATCCTCCATTGTGCCCCAACATACTCTGTGTTAAAATTGTTCATAGGACTAGGCACCAATGGTACGAGGTGCTGCGACTGGGAGACCGCCATGAAGCGGGTTGATGAATATATGTACAGGCAGAAGAGCGAACATAAGCATTGCTGTGTGTGATTTATCAGAACATATATGCTACTAGTTGGTGAGGAAAGAAATGAGTTCTACATTAAAACAAAATAAATATGAAATTGATATGTGCAACGGGACGATCATGGATAAGCTGATCTCATTTTCGCTCCCGCTTATGCTCTCGGGTATTCTGCAGCTGATGTTCAATGCGGTGGATATCATTGTTGTAGGGAAGTTCAGTGGTAACGAGTCGCTGGCGGCGGTCGGTTCAACCACAGCACTTATCAATGTATTCACCAATTTGTTCATAGGGATATCCCTTGGGGCAAATGTGCTTGCGGCAAGGCTTTATGCCGCAGGAAAAGATAAAGAAATGTCAGAGACAGTACATACCGCGATCGCGCTGGCGCTGGTCAGCGGTATTATTATGGCCTTTGTCGGGTGGATTTGCGCAAAACCGGCGCTTGAGCTTATGGATACTCCGGGGGATGTCATCGGACTTTCTTCTTTATATATGAGGATATATTTCCTGGGAATGCCATTTTTCATGCTGTACAATTACGGCGCTGCCATACTCAGGGCGGTGGGAGATACCAAAAGACCACTCCTTTTTCTGGTTATATCCGGAATTGCAAATACAGGCCTTAACCTGTGTTTTGTGATCATTTTCAAGCTTGGAGTTGCGGGGGTCGCAATCGGAACAGTCATCTCACAGCTGATATCCTGCGTGCTCGTCCTCCGCTGCCTGTGCAGGTCAGAAACGAGCTATCAGCTTAGATTTTCAAAGCTTACCATCAAGGGTGCATATGTAAAGCAGATCTTTTCGGTCGGAGTTCCGGCTGGAATCCAGAGCACGGTCATCAACTTCTCAAATGTACTGCTGCAGTCGTCAGTCAACTCGTTTGGCTCGGTTGCCATGGCGGGCTACACGTCGGCAAATAATATATTTGGCTTTCTGTATGTGACGGTGAATGCTGTAACGCAGGCGTGCATGAGTTTTACGAGCCAGAACTACGGTGTCGGCAAATGGAAACGTATGGAGAGAGTTCTGATCGACTGTCTGATATTGTCATTTGCGGCAATGATGGTTCTGGGCAATGGAGCGTATTTCCTGTCTCTTATACACATCTGACGCTGCCGACGAAGCTAGAAGTGTAGAT
>ERZ1027087.922-NODE-922-length-11798-cov-6.466576_pt1 | contig 11798 bp, 10 predicted proteins | sample MGYA00519413_ERZ1027087 | MGnify/ENA primary metagenome ERZ1027087 (study PRJEB26926, sample SAMN06164438) | human gut metagenome | biome: ENVO:00009003; feature: ENVO:2100002; material: ENVO:00002003 | host: Homo sapiens | place: USA | collected 2012 ...
ATAAGAGACAGTTCTCAATCAACTCATGATCGCACAGTCCATCTATATACACCACGTATATTGCCGGATCATCTCCCCAGGCACAGCGGTCCAGATCAAACCTTCGCTCCACGATATCGCTCCAGTTACCGAACATTGTCTCAATTTGTGTGATGTTTTCGTCTATTTTTTTACTGATTGAAGCCATCGTCCGCCGTAAACACCTCCAACATACCGTTTATCTTCTGTAATCTATCTTGTCCAACGGATGAGTTTTTATTCAGACATACACGTAAAAAGGCGGAACACGTTTTCACGCATTCCGCCTCTTATACAGGTATTTATTATTATGCATATTGTTATTTCTGTGCTATGACAACATTTGCGATCACGATCTGTTCCTGATCGTATATATGTATACGGGTTATCTCCTTGGCTTTCTCTTCATCCCTGGCTATTATCGCATTCATGAGAGCCTCATGCTCCGCTATAAGCTTGTCGTGATAGCTGAAATCCTTTACATACTCCACGCGGTATCTGTACACCTGCTCACGAAGACTCTGGGACATGCTGATCAGTCTCGGATTGTTCGTCATGTCCATTATAGTATTGTGAAATGCAACATCCGCATCTACTATCTCCGGGATTATCTTGGAGCTTACCGCTTTCTTAAAGTCGGCATAGGACTGCTTCAACCGCTCTTTTCCCTCGTCGTCTATCCTTTTGCAGGCAAGCCCTGCCGCAAGATCCTCAAGCGCCATCCTGATCTCAAGCGCATCGCTCAGATCCTTTGCCGTTATCCTGGCAACCTCTGCTCCCCTTCTCGGGATCATGACCACAAGCCCTTCAAGCTCAAGCATTCTCATGGCCTCCCTGACAGGGGTACGGCTTACGCCAAGCCTCTTCGCAAGAGTGACCTCCATAAGTCTCTCCCCCGGCTCAAACTCACCGTGAACTATAGCATTCCTCAAAGTCTTAAACACTACCTCTCGAAGGGGCAGGTACTCATCCATATTCAATCTAAGATCCATCACATACCTCTTCTTATGTTATACGGGCTGACGGCATACGCAGCCTGTATCTCGTCCTTTTCACGCAGCATATCTACTACCCTTTGTGCCAGTTCTTTATCCCTGTTGTCATATATTCCGAACACTGTCGGCCCACTGCCACTCATGAGCACTCCCATGGAGTCGTTCTCCGCTATGAGCTTCTTGACTGAATCTATCACAGGATTTGCAGGTATCGTAACCGTCTCGAGCACATTTGCCATTCTGTCTGTTATTCCCTTCAGATCTCCGGTCTTGAGTGCATCCGCCATGCCATCGATATCTGGATGCTCCTCCAGCAGATCCACCTTCAGGTTCTGGTATACCCATTTTGTGGACACTCCAATCGCCGGCTTCGCTATGACGATCAGGCAGTCTGGCATAGGTGGAAGTGGTGTAAGGATCTCTCCTATTCCCTCCGAGAGTGCCGTACCCTGCATGATACAGTAAGGCACATCTGCGCCGAGCTTCACTCCATGTTCCATGAGCTGTTCATCGGAAAGGTTCAGTCCAAACAGCATATTCATCGCCTTGAGGGCTGCCGCTGCATCAGCGCTTCCCCCTGCCATTCCGGCTGCAACCGGTATGTGTTTATCCACGGTTACATGAACACCCTTGTCTATTTCATATATATCCTTCATCATCCGGCACGCCTTGTATATGATGTTATCCTTCACATCCGGCAGCTCCGACGAATCCGATGTTATAACGATCTCGTCTGTGGTGACATCGCAAAATGTCAGTTCATCCCACAGATCGACCGTCTGCATGATCATTTTCACCTCATGATATCCATCCTCACGTCTCCTGACCACGTCGAGACCGAGGTTTATCTTTCCATATGCCTTTAATGATATTTCCATTTTCTCTCCTATCCGTGACATTTCCCCTGCAGCTTTTCAGCCTGCGATCACTTTTTTCTAACAGAATATCCAAATTTGCCGAGTTTGTCGCCAAGTGCAAAATACTCTCCATGTGAATATGCGACAAGTCCCGTGCTGTTGAGGTTGAATTTGCCGGTCTTATCCATGTATTCATCACTTATCTGGACTCCGACCACCTCAGCGATAAACATGTGGTGGGATCCAAGCTCAACTACCTGCTTTACCTTGCACTCTACGTTCACCGGACTCTCCTCTATAGCCGGGCATGACACATTCACGCCGTCACATGCATGGAGGTTCATCTCCTTGAATTTATCCACGTCTCTTCCTGACTTCACACCACAATAATCAGTTGCAAATGCCAGTTTCTCGGTGACGAGATTTATGGTAAATTCTCCTGTCTCCTTGATTATGTCGTAGGAATATCTCTCCGGACGCACCGATATGGACACCATTGCAGGATCGCTGCATATGGTACCGGCCCACGCTATCGTCACTATGTTTGGCTTCTCTCCCGGTCTCTGGCAGCTCACCATAACTGCCGGAACCGGATACAACATATTTCCTGGTTTCCAATTCTGTTTTGCCATGTCTATACCTCTTTCTCTATTGACCTTCAACTCATTTTCAGCCACTTTCAGTCACTGTGGCGCAACGCACCACAGTGCTGATATCTCAAGCTGTCAATTGTTCGTATTTTGTATATTGTATACATTGTACATAATAATACATGCCAGTGCATAAAATTACAACCGCATACAGCGCTCTTTATTTATCTTATTTTATTGACAGCGGATTTATTACTATAATATGAATGATCTGTCCCGGTGTTACACAAGGAAATGCAGACAAAAAAAATGATCACCCGGAAGATCATTCCAGATAATCACTTATTATTCCCTGTGCCGTTTCGCTGTCATCGGACACCATGTATACCACAAATGTATCATGCACATACAGAACCGCATCATCAAGTCTGGCGGTCTCCGACGATTTGTAATCAAGGTACATCTGCAACTGTGAGTCGCGTCTTTTCTTCATGTCCGCCAGTATGCCCTGGGCATCGACCGTTGACGACGCCTGAAATACTGCGAGCTCCTCGGCGGTGGCTCCCGTTGACATGTACACTGCACTGTCCTGCACCTGAACGCTGTCTATACCATAATATCTGAGCGCCGTCTCAGAGGAGACCTCCTCCACGGAATCCTCAAACTTCACGTTCTGCATGAGCATATCAGCCAGAGAGTGCACATCCGGCATATCTGCCTCGTCGTCTCCATTTCCTGCGCATCCCGCAAGCGAACAGATCACCAGACAGCATGCAAACAAATATATTATTCTTTTTATCATATGCCTCCGTCTCCACTATCTTCTGACATACACGTTCTTTCTGATGTAGTCCATCATCTTGAGACAATATTTCTTATTACAATGTTTGCCATCTATTCCCGCATCCTCCGGCAGAACACCATCCACAGACACGCTGTGAGCCACATCGAGATAGATCACCTGGTCGTAGCTGCCACACATCTCCTGCATGAGAGAATTGAGCTTGTCCACACCCGGGTTGTTATACACCTGGTCTTTTGATGAAAGCTCCGCCGATACAGGAAGTACTGACATCACATATACATTTGCCGCAGGCTGTAACTGGGAGATCTGATCCAGTAAAGTCTTGTAGGCCAACATGTACCGCTCGTTATACCACGAAAGCTCCTCAAGCCCAAATGAAATGTATATATTCTCATAGCTCTTCATGCCAAGCATCTCGACAACCGTACACTGTTCTCCTGAATCGCAGGTGAACATCTTGGTATTAGCGACCTTCTCTATGTCCAGATTCTTCGCCACACACATATCCCAGTTGTCTACACCGCTGTACAGTCCCAGCGCCTCGGCTCTGGAATCACCTATGAGCAGAGATGTCGAGAAATACTGGTCATCCGTGGCATTCGCCGGCATGTATATATTGCTGTCATATTTGTCCGCTCCCTTGCCGCTCACATCAGGGTTGGTGTAATTGACAAATTGTACATACTGACCATTTCGCTGATCCGGAATGGCCGCATCCTCCGCAGTTGCCAGATACTGCTGTGCAGCCTCCTCCGTGTCACTGTATGACATATCATGACTGCTGCTCTCACTTATATCTGCCGATGTTCCGCTCTCAGGCTGGAACTCCTCCTGGCCGTTCACATTCTTTTTCAGGTTGCCCTGTCCAAGCGCAAATATCATTATGACTGCGACGACCACTCCTATTCCGCTCTCGACGAGTTTCATTCTGCGGTGATGCCGCTGTCTGTATATCTTTTTTCTATAATCAGTGTTATTATTCTTAGTCACCTTCGACCTCCGAATTAACTAACTTTCATGTCTTTCGCAAAATATCCTATGATAGTATAGCAATTAATGATAAAATAATCAAGAACGCCGCGTTTTGTGAACCTCATTGTTGCCATACAATTTTTTCCGTGTTACTATTTCACATAGGAAAGTTCAATATTTTTGTGGATTTCAGCATACAACTTAAACACAACATATTTATAGAAGAGGAGAACACGATGAACACTACAGCACGTACAATAGACTACAAGGGCGAGACTTGTATTGAACTTATATCAGGCGATTACCGTGCACTGATCGCACCATTTAACGGAAGCAACATTATGAAGATGGAGAACACAGCTCTGGATATTGATATATTCAGGAACGATCCTTCCCTGACTCCTGCACAGCTCAAAGCAGCAGCAGAGATCTACGGAATGCCTACCCTGTATCTCCCTAACAGACTGTCACACGGCAACTTAAGAACCTCCGATGCCATGTATCATTTCCCATGCAATGATCCTCTCGGCAATCATCTCCACGGTTTCCTTCATCTCAGAAACCACAGCATAGAGAGCGTGTCAGTGGATGGAGACAAGGCCATCGGCAAGACTTCATATGTATATGATGAGAAGGATGAGTTTTTCGCTACATACCCTGTGAGCTTCAGAGCAGACTTCACATTCACTCTTGCTCCGGACGGTATGCACTACGAGTTCACACTCACCAACCTCTCCGACAAGCAGATGCCATACGGCGTATGTAACCACGTTGCATTCAAGGGGCCTTTCACAAGCACAGGAAAGGGCGAGGATGTACGTCTCTGTGTACCTGTTGGAGACAAATGGGAGCTTGATGAGCACGCTATCCCTACAGAGAAGAACCTTCCTATAACAGATTACGATCTCCAGTACAAGAACGGAACCATGGTACCTGTTCTGAAGGACATCGACAACGATCTCTACACAGCGGAGATGAACGAGCTGGACGGCAAGCCTTTCTACGGAGTATACGCAACTGATGTTGCCACAGGCAAGAAGGTCTGCTATGAGGTTGACGACACAATGAAGTTCTGGATCATGTGGAACGATCACGGCGACAAGGGTTACTTCTGTCCTGAGCCAATGAGCTGGAATATTGACGCTCCAAATCTCTCAGGAGCACCGGAGATCACAGGCTACACAGAGCTTGCTCCAGGCGAGTCCAAGACAGTAAAAGAAAGAATATTCACAATGGCATAAAACATGACATTTTCTATGGAACGGTCTCTCGGCGGAGGCCGTTCTTTCATATTATTAATTTTTCCCCTGTCTCGTTGTTTTTCTCCCCCCAGTATAATAAAATTATTATAATACCATATGCAAGGAGGGATTCTATGAAAAAAATACTTAGATTTTTACTGGTTTTCGCGGCAATGTTCTGTATGACATGCTTCACAGCATTTGCAGAAGATACCGACGATCCAGACACATACTATCTGGAGTTGGATGCAGCAGGAGGACAGTTATCAGGGGAGACTTCCACTGTGATAAGCAGCCCATCAGCAGAATTTACGACTGTTGACCTGTCAAAGTACAAGCCGGAGAAAGACGGCTTTACATTCACAGGATGGTACAATGACAAGACAAAGGTCACCAGCATTGACACATCATACTTCCAGTCTACAAACCGTATAAAGCTGACAGCGATGTACACCAAGGACAGCTTCTCCGGTTCAGGGCTCACCTTCACACTGAATGCAAATGGAGGCAAGCTCGGAGATGCGGACAGCGGAACATATGACTTTGATGTAGCAGGATCAGGATATGGCGTGGCACTGAACGACTACCCACCGACCCGTGAGGGCTATGAGTTCAAGGGCTGGAACACGAAGTCCGACGGATCAGGCAAGACCGTGAACATCATATACACCTCTTCCTTTGAGAAGGCGGCAGATAACGGATATGAGTATTCCGATACTGATGACTCATCGGCTAAAAGAAACCTGGTATTTTATGCGATGTGGAAATCAGACTCTGCTCCTACAGGCACCATCAGCATGGGCGATAAGAGCTGGAACGGTCTCCAGGATGTATCATCATTTGAGCAGTATTACAACAAGACCCAGAAGGTTACCATCACCTGTGACAACAACTCCGACCCTTCCATCACAGTCGGCTACCTGATAAGCGACTCAGCTCTGTCATCGGACGATCTGGGTGCAGCAACATTTACCAAGTATAAGAAAGCATTTTCCATAAAGGACGAGGGCAAATATGTTATATACGCAAAGCTTTCATCAGAGGACGGCAAAACAACATACTTATCCACAGATGGTTTCATCATCGACACACATGCGCCAAAGGTCACAGGAATCGCCGACGGAGAGACTTACTGCCTGTCAGCCGTGATGACCGTGAAGGAATCCCATCTGGCAAAGGTCACAGTGAACGGCGAGGAGAAATCCCTTGACGACGATCACTCACTTGCTCTGGAAGCCACAGATGGTGAGCAGACCATCATCGTATCCGACAAGGCGGGAAATGAAACCAAATTGACTGTAACAGTAAACAAGAAACACACCGCAGAAACCGACGACGGTGACTGCACGACACCTCAGAAATGCCGCTACTGCGGTGAGATCGTCGTGGAGGGCAAGAGCAGCCACGACCTCGGCAACTGGACAAGTGATGGCAACGGCAAAACCCACTCCCGCAAGTGCAAGAACAAGGGCTGTGGATATAAGGTCATCCAGGACTGCTCCGGCGGAACCGCAACCTGCAAGAAGAAGGCAGTGTGCTCTGTGTGCGGCAAGAGCTACGGCAAACTCAGCACAACGAACCACACAGACCTTAAGAAGACTGATTATGTAGCAGCAACCACCTCCAGCAAGGGCAATATAGAATACTGGTATTGCTCAGCCTGCAAGAAATATTTCAGCAACAAGGGCTGTACAAAGGAGATAAGCAAGGCTGACACAGTCATCGACAAGGCAGCACCCGAGATCATCGGCGGCAAGGGAAGCAAATGGAGCAAGGCCAGCAAGAACACTATCAAGTTCAGATCGAACGCTGAGTACGCTGACTTTGTCTGTGTCCTCATAGATGACAAGGAACTTGACCCTTCATATTACAACAAGAAAGAGGGAAGCATCATAATCGAGCTCAAGACGAGCTATCTTGAATCCCTCTCGGTCGGAAGCCACACCATAACCATCAGATCCAAGACCGGAGATGCTGTGACAACATTTACAGTGTCCAAGAAGGAGACTTCCACAACCACACAGACAACTACCAGAGCCACAACCGAGGCGACAACGGCAAGTACGACCGAGGTCACCACAGAGTATAGAAATACATTTACCCCTGTGACGACCGAGGCGACCACAACTGAGATATCCACGATAGAGCGTACCACAACCGAGACGACCACTGAGGTCACAACAGAAAAGAGCACACTCACCGTGGGCAGCTACGCTTCCACTGATAAGAGTAAGAGTAAGGTACATAACCTTCAGCTCATAATCCTTATAACAGTGCTTGCGACCATTCTAGTCTCGTTTGTGATAATCATAATTTCAGGTATGAAGAAGAAATAATACCGAAAAGTTCAATAAGGCAGCACGTCAGGACAACCTGACGTGCTGTTTTTCTATGTTTTTCCATGTGACAACGTTTTCACTCTTTTCTTTTGATTTCCAGCATTTACAAGCATATATTGCATACATACCCGATATGAAAACGGGAAATTAAAGAAAGAGAGGAAGAAGATTATGAAGAAACAATTGGCAACATTACTCGCAGTCACAGCACTTGGAATTGGAGTTCTGTCAGGATGCGGTGTGAGCGCAGCATCTAACTCAACCGGCGGCTCATCTGACTCAGCGGGCGCTATTGAGATAACGAACGTATCCTACGACCCAACCAGAGAGCTATACGCAGCGTACAACGATTTATTTGCAAAGCACTGGAAAGAGGAAAAGGGACAAGACGTATCAGTTGTTCAGTCACACGGTGGTTCAGGAAAGCAGGCGCTTGAGGTGGCAAATGGACTTCAGGCCGATGTGCTTCTCGCATGGGAGAACGAGGCGTTCCTCTCACTGGATGAGCATCCTGGTGAGTACGAGATCGTGGTTCCTTCCGTATCTATACTGTGCCAGCCTACAGTCTCAGTAGTCGACGAGGTGGTTGACAAGAGAGGCACAAGGGATGTCGCAACCGAATATCTGAACTACCTATATTCCGACGAGGCACAGAAGCTTGAGGCAGAGTGGTACTACAGACCATCAGATCAGGATATCCTGAAGCAGTTCGAATATCAGGGACAGAGCAACACCATATCGGAGCTGTCACAGGACGGCAAATGGATCATAACAAATGTTGACCTCACAGACATATCACACTTCGGAGGATGGACAGAGGCCAGCAAAAAGCATTTCGCGGACGGAGGGCTCTTTGACTCCATATACGAGGAAAAGAATTAATTTGATACGGCAGTCTTGCGGGGAAATACAGATAATACATACAGGAAAGGAATGACTGAGACATGACACATCAGCACAAACACGCAAAAAAGAAAAGCAAAAGCATCATACCAGGATTCGACCTGTCCTTCGGAATAGTAATGGCAATCCTCGGAATCATAGTGGTGATTCCCCTGTGCTCTCTGGTGGTATTCTCAGCCAGACTGTCACTATCCGAATTCTGGCAGACCATCACCAGACCGAGAGTTCTGTCCAGCTACGCAGTGAAGTCAATACTTCTCACCTTGAAGGTCGTGGTCATCACGGTGGTGGTCAACACAATTTTCGGACTTTATGCCGCGTGGCTCATAACCAAATTCACCTTCCGGGGCAAAAAGATCATATCAACGCTCATCGATCTGCCGCTTACCATATCCCCGATCATCGCGGGCCTTATATTCGTACTTACATTTGGCAGGCAGAGCTTCCTGTATCCATACCTTGAAAAGCTCGGGATACAGATATTCTCACAGATCACACTCCCCCACATACGCTGGGCTCTGCTGTACGGAATTGTACTGTGCTCCGCAAGGGCCATGGGTGAATTTGGAGCTGTGTCAGTTCTCTCGGGACATCTCAGAGGACTCACCAACACCATGCCACTCTATATCGAACTGCTGTACCAGGCATTTGACTTCACAGGAGCCTTTGCCATGTCGTCCATACTGGTCATCATGGCAGTCATCATACTGATACTTAGAAACATACTTGAACACAGAGGAAATAAAGAGGGAGGTATATGATATGAATACACCTACAGATACACATTCATACGTAGAGCTCAGAAACATCAATAAAACATTTGGAGATTACAGGGCATCCGATGATGTCAGCTTCTCCATTGAGAAAGGAAAGCTCATCGGACTTCTGGGTCCAAGTGGAAGCGGCAAGACCACTATCCTCCGCATACTTGCAGGACTCGAGGCCGCGGACTCAGGGGACATATACATAGATGGCAAAAAAGTAAATGACATTCCCGCCAGCAAGAGGGAGATTGGCTTCGTATTCCAGAATTACGCGCTGTTCAGATACAAGACAGTGTATGACAATATCGCATTTGGAATGAAGATACAGAAATACCCAAAGTCAGAGATCCGCGACAGAGTAACGGAGCTGATAGAACTGGTTGGACTGAAGGGCCTTGAGAAACGATACCCAAGGCAGTTGTCGGGAGGCCAGCGTCAGAGGGTCGCATTTGCCAGAGCTCTTGCCACCCAGCCACAGCTCCTGCTTCTCGATGAGCCATTTGCCGCTATAGATGCAAAGGTCAGAAAGGAGCTCCGCGCATGGCTCAGGGATAAGATCTGGAACGCAGCTATGAAGCTCAACTACACGCCAAACCAGTCTGCCCGCCAGCTCAAGAATGGAAAAGGCGCGACTGTGGAGAAAACCTACTATATAAATGTGCTCATGACCAGAATGGACTCTGCCACGTCGGACCCATTCTTTACAGAACTGCTGCATGTCATAGAGAGTGAGATCCACAAGAACGGATGCATCCTGTCCAAGGTATGGTATCGGTCCATCTTCTCCGACGACAGGAGATGCAGGTATGAGAACGTGGATTCTGTAATCCGCAGGATGTGCGAGGAAGCGGATGGCCACAACGACGGGCTCATCGTCATCGGCAAATGCAACCGCGCAGCCCTGAAGAAGCTCAGCCAGCGCTATCGCAGCACAGTGTATGTCAACAGGGATTCTGCAAACGGCGAGGTGGATGAGGTCATCTGCAACGGTAGCCAGATTGCCAGAACAGCGGTTGAATACCTCATATCTCTTGGACATGAGAATATCGGATATGTGGGAAACTGCAATAACGAGGCCCGCTACAAAGGATATCTTGAAACTCTTCACGATCATGGACTTGATATCGACACGGACTACATCATCAACACAAAGCTCAGCGAGGTTGAAGGATTTGAGGCCATGGAACACTTCATGAGGTCCGACAAGAGCCCAACCGGAATATACTGTGCCAATGACATAACGGCCATAGGGATGCTGAAGTACCTTGCCAAATGCAAGAACAGGCATTACACTCCTTCCATCATATCCAGCGACGGTATCGAGGAAGCCCAGTACACAACTCCGATGCTGACCACCGTGGAGATATCCAAGACGGACATGGGGCATTTCGCCCTGCAGCTTCTAATGGACAGACTCAAGGGCGGTCACAAGGGAGTCGCAAGAATTGAGCTCCAGTGCAAGCTCATCAAGAGAGATAGCTGCACACTGGCAGAAGACAGCAAATGGTGCGAATATTACATTTAATATCCGCACCATTTGTCGTCTGTTCATGTATCCATGTCCATATATTCAGTTTCTGTATTCAATATCTGTATCCAGCAGTTGTCCTTCTCGTGACTACTCTGTCGTATCATCTGTAGTCGTATCTCCCGTAGTCATAACTGTTCCGCCGAGATACCACTCTCCATCCTTCTCATAACAAATGATATCCATGTCCAGATCATACGGTGAAGTCTGACCCTGGAATGTCATCATTATCTTTCCGGTAACCGGAATGACATAACCCTTTGATATACCTGCTTCCTTCTGGGTCTTTCCATATACAGTGCTGCTGACTGCCGCCAGATCGCTGGACTCTGCCACATGCCCATCACCCATGGTATAGCTGACTGTATATTCTATATTATTTTCTTTATAAGTCTGGAACACAGTGACCAGATCCTTTGACGAATCGCTGTCTATGGTATCAGGATCCATAACGCTCTCCACCTTGTCAAGATCCGCTTCCTCAAGACCCTCCATGTAGGTCTTTATCAGATCCTTGCTCTCTGATTTTCCGGTCATATTTTTTCTGACAACTATGTATATCACCACTACTATCACTGCTAACACGATCGCACCAAGTGCTATAAACAGCTTCTTTTTGCCTTCTTTTCTGCTCTCCTCCATAAGCTGTATATCACGCTCGTCCAGCTCCATATCATCCATTCCGCTTCCGCCTACATAATTCTTAGTTTCATTTTTTCCCATAGTAAATAACTCCTATACTGTTTTGATATTACACAGTATAACACAGCATAAGCATCAATTAAT
>ERZ1027087.941-NODE-941-length-11560-cov-11.335680_pt1 | contig 11560 bp, 13 predicted proteins | sample MGYA00519413_ERZ1027087 | MGnify/ENA primary metagenome ERZ1027087 (study PRJEB26926, sample SAMN06164438) | human gut metagenome | biome: ENVO:00009003; feature: ENVO:2100002; material: ENVO:00002003 | host: Homo sapiens | place: USA | collected 2012 ...
GCAAGCCATTGAGCTGCTTCCTCATATCGGTGTAGCCGCATCGGATATAGATTTTCTCCACATGGGAAAGCTCTCCTAACATGACTGCACGGCTTTCAGAATGTTTTCCAGCATCTGGGCAGATGTGCCTTCATAAAGTTCCACTGTTATGGATCCGATATGAAGTATGGCTGCAGGAGTGGAACGGGAAATGTTTCTGTCCGGAAGTGAAAGCTCCGCAAACTCAGCCGGGGATTCCGTTAAAGCAGTTGACTGTTGGTCTGTACACATGTGGATGCCGTTTTTCTTGCGGGGCAGTTCTTCCAGGGCAAGCTTTCGAATTTTGGAAAGCCAGTAATAATAACTTTTCAAAGAGATGGAAGAAGAAACAGTCAAGGCCTTACTGGGAGTGATAAGTGCGGAAGAGATTATTGAGCAGTTCGAGTTGTAAGGGGAGGAATAACACCTCCCCTTTTTAAAGGTCAAAAAGACGTTTCCAGAAGCTCTTTTTTGGTTCGTCTGGGGTTACCGGCGCGGGATCTGCAGCATTATGCACTGGAGCATCTGCAGGGGGATCTGGCTGTTTCTGAGAGAGCAGATTGATCTGCTGCTGTTGAGCAAGCAGTTGTTGCTGCTGAGATAATAGCAACTGCAGTGATTTGATCTGATCATCTTTCTGCTTCAACTCGGTTTGCAATACGTTTAACAACTGTTGGTAACTGTTGGAAAGCTGGTTGAAAGCCTCCTGAGAAGCATTTTCTTCGGCTTTTTCACTTTTTTCGGTGTGATCAGGGAAAATATCAAGGATAGCTTGCCGTTTTAGCATTTTCACGCCATTCTTCTCGACTAAATAGGGTGACAACCGGGTGTTTAACTGTTTGTAAATCGCTTGAGGGGTAAGATTAAGCTCCTCTGCGAACTGCTTAACGGTTAAAAGCTCCTCCGGATCTTGTGTTTTTTGGGTATCATCCATTTTTTTGTGCCTCCTTCTGCAGCTTTTTGATCTTAGCGCTGTATTTTTTTACTACATTGATGCTCAGGCCGGTTCGATCGGCGATTTCAGCGAGCTTAAGGCCCTCGTCGATCAGCATTTTAATAATTTCCTCCGGACTTTCCTGTTCGGAGCGCAGTTTTGAGCTGATCCGCTTTACCATTCGGATATTTAGTCCGGTTTTTTCAGCAATTTCAGAGAGCGTAAGCCCCTCTTTTTTGAGGGATGCTACGAGTTCTTCCGGATCATCACGCAGACTTGCACTGATCTGCGCTACGGTTCTAAGGCTCAAGCCAGTTTTCTCAGCAATTTCAGAGAGTTTAAGCCCCTCTTCTTTCATGGATTTTACGAGTTCTTCCGGATTTTCCTTCTCTGAACGAAGTTTCGCACTATATTTTTTCACAATGTTAATGCTCAGGCCTGTTTTTTGGGCGATTTCAGAGAGTTTAAGGCCTTGCTCTATGTATTTTTTAACCTGTTTTAAGGGATTTTCTTCCGGAGATGGTTCAGAATCCCGTTTTGAGCGGTTAAACAGGTCAGGATCGGCATTTCCGAGGCCCAGATTGGTGCGAATGGTCTCATCCTTGAACTTTCTGAGCCATCCAGGACGGTTTCCCGGCAGCGGCGCGGGCTTACATTCGGACATCACGCGGTGATCCGGCAGCGGATGCGCGAAGCTGCGGTTGAAGTTAAGGACTGCAGCACTCGTTTTCTCCGCGTCCATGCCGGACTGGCGGCAGAAGATCCAGAAGAAATAGCACATCTGCTCACGATAACCAATGTCATAGCCGCGTTTCTGCAGCGTTTCAAGATCCCGGATTCTCGCCCGGGCCAGATCTGCAGTTGATCGGATCAGCTCCGGCTTTGGAACAATTTTCTTTCCGGCGTTGGCTTTCCGTTCCTGCTCTTTTTTTGCTTTCCACTCCTCATAGCCGTCAAACAGCGGTGGAAGAATATAGTCCGCGAGGGCATGGATGTCCCATAATTTCTCGGTATTTGAGGATATAGAGACGGGATAACGTTCTTCCTGCGTAGGGTGGAATGTGCCGCCGGATACGTAACCCTCTACTCTGCTGTTGATGGAGCCAGGGAGGCGGACGTAGCTGGTGAGCTTCTGCGGGGATGCGCAGAAGTCAAAGGCCAGATCTGCAGATGCAGCATTCAGCTTTTTGGTTATTTCCTCTGTAATTCGCTTTAAGAATGTTCTGCAGTTAATTCCCTTTTGGCCGCGCGGAATCTGAAATGGCTGATCAAGAACATACACAAGACGGATGTTCCGGGATGCCTCTATGTAGGTTGGGGTAGGGACTCCGGTATATAAGACGGCCTTTGCGACCTGTTTTGTGGCGATAGAGGTAGGGTAATCGTGCTGATCCTGCTCCTTAGATGTCCGGTAATCAACATCAATAGCAAGGGCGCAGACCGCCTTAATATTGGCCTCACGGGCGTTTTCCTTAGTCTTGTAGGTAGAGATAGACAGATAGAGGTTATTCTGGCCATACCGCGCGTTAAGGATCTGCTGCAGGCGCAGCGGATCGCAGAGAGACTGCGGATTGTAGAATCTATGTACAGCGTCGGATGTACTCATGAACTTCATGTAGCCGCATCCGTGCGTGTTGGCATAGAGCATATTTAAGATTTTGGTGCGATCGTATGGTAGCAAAACGCCGCTTTCTTTGCGCAGGGCGTTGTCTGGGGTCGATGTGTACAAAAAAAAGCCCTCCTGTAGCGTACAGAAAGGACAAACCTACTTGACACGCGCTGGGGAAGGCGCTTATAATATTATCTGAGCATAAGACAGATCTTGTAGCGTTGTGGTTAAGTGATGAAGCGTTAACAACAAGTTAATCAAGTTCAACAAACAAGTAGATTTGTCAAAGGAGTCGGCGTGGGGACGCCGGCTCTATTTTTTTATTCTGTTTTGTGTTTTTTAGTGATGATATAAACAAATTATATTGCGTGTAGTGGAAAAAGGCAAGGAAAAGCGCGAAATTTCTGTATTTTTGGGGGCAGAAAAGGGCGATGTCCCTTATATGTACACAAAAATTGGGGTTTTGCGAAAAATATAGATAAAAAGTATTTAAGTATACACATATAATAAGCGAGTTGCAGCATTTCAAACATGGGTGTAGACTAAGAAAAAAAGTGCCAAAAGTGCCAAAAGTGCAAAAAGTGCCAAATTTCGCCTATATGTATAAGGTAAAGGCGTTGCGGTGGCGCATTTGTTGTTGGAGGGTGTTCTATGGGGTCTGTTGGTGATATTAATTGTGTTCTCTTCCGTTTCTTTTTTTGGGACGGCTATTGGGGGAATGTGTTCCGGGATTCTGATGGCTATTTTGGGGAACTGCTGAATATCGAGGAGGAGCCTGAGGAATTTGGCTATGAGGGGGCGAGTTTGGGGGAGGTGTTTCTGGAGTTCCTCTGTGCGGTCGATGATTACGAGGAGATTGAGGAACGGCTGCAGGAGGATGTAGAGGTTCCCCCGCTGACCGATGAGGAGCTGGATGAGATGTACCAACGGTTTCTCGCCCGTCTACGAGAGCGTTATCCGGATGAGGGGGACGATGGCGAAGAAAAGTAGGGCTGTGTTGTTAGAATGGCTGGAAATGCCCAAATAGAGCGTATAGGATGCAGGATCTGAGAGATCCGCCCGGATGTGAGGGAATGTGGAGCAAGGAACTGCCTGCCGCGCGGCGTGAAACGAATGGATGAAACTTTTGTGATTGATATGATCGTGGTATCGTCACAGAAGTTTTTTTATTTTACAAATGTCAGAAAATATTTTGCTTTTGCTAAAGAAAAGAGAAAATAGTATGTAAAAACTAAAAAGGTTTGACAAATATAGGCGGCACTTATAGAATAAAATTATCATATGGTTCGTGTAGATCAAAGAAAGGAGAACAAGCGTATGAAGAAACGAGTGACAACGTTATTATTGACAGGTGTTTTGATGGTAATGAGCAGTGTTCCGACAATGGCAGCAGTGGCAAGAGTCCCCATTGGACCGTGTCCGAAATGTGGTGTGCAGGCTTGTAGTACGACGGAAAGTACAGGATATGAGCATGATGAACTGTTTGCTTGTAAACATGGCAAGAGCGGTTATGATCGCTATAGAGTTTACAAGACAGTGACCCGGAAAAATTGCTCCAATTGTGGTTATTCATCTACCAGTAAGGAGACGGAAACACATAAATTTTATAAATGTGAGGGTAAATAAAAGGAGTAAAGGGTGAAAAAATGAAAAAAATATTCCTTTCGGTATTTGCGTGTACTGCGGTGTTTGCTTTTATCGCTTGTGGAAAGACGGCTGCTACAGGAAATAGTGCTACAACATCGACAACGACAACTAGCACGCAGACGGAAGATGTGCAGAAACCCACTCGAGTAAATGAAGAGCCGCAGCTGTCGGCCGGATCACCTAGGTATACTCCTATTGATCATTCGGGATTTTGGGAGATTACAACCAGTGGGACACATCATTCAGAAAGTAATCATCATCATCATTAAGTAAGAAGAGAAGAGGTATCTTTACGGATACCTCTTTTTTTGTGTTTTTTTATTTTTTTTCGCGTTTGTCATTCTGTATTTGCACAATCAATTAATCACGAAAGGAGAATGAGGAAGTACATGAAAGACAATATGTAGAACAAAAATTTATGAAAGACACATCTTGTTGTGTTTCGTCAAGGATGGGGAAATCTTTGGCTGAAACTAAGGCGCACAAACCAGGTACAGGGAATGTACGTTTTGTGCTAAGGCTGCGACCAGTGATCCGATGAAGTCCTGGGCAGCAACGTTGATCTCACTGGGGAAGTGATGGATCACAGGAATTGGACAGAAAATTCATCGCGTACCCGTGTCCCCATTGACGGGGCGGACATAAGGACGCGCCGTCAATGGGGCATACGCACGGAAAATGCAGGAAAAATGGGGACTTTCAGGGATTTTAAGGGGATTTTTTGGGAAAAGGTACGTCCCCGGCCTATGGACAGAAAGGAAAGAATACAGATGGCAAGGAGAGGAAAGGCAAATCTGGAACAACAGATGAGATCCGCGGTTTTTGGAGCGTTCCGGGAGGGCATGGACAAGCGGTCAGCCAAAATGCAGGGCGCGGATCAGATGGAAAAAAAGATATATTCTTACGCCAGCCGGAACCAGTTGTTGGATCGGATTTATGATTTTGTTGGGACGATGAAGGACGATCTGAGACAGGAGGGGATTCGAAAAAGAGAGGAGCTGCGGCCGGAGCATGTCGAAAAATATCTGGAAATAAAGGCGACAACATGCAGCCAGAATACGATCAACGAATACGCAAGCGAACTCAAAAAGATCGGTCGGCTGATCGGAATAGATCTGCAGGTGGAGCCGGTGATCGCCATCCGGAAGAAATCGGACAGCCGCGGGGCGGAATCGGTTATGAGCAGGGAAGATCTGGGTAAGATTCTGGAATATGCCCGGGAGCATCCGGATTCCGGATCAAGCGTTGCGATCCGGCTGGAAGCACTGATTGGGGTCCGGGTCGGGGACCTGGCCTATGGCATCCGGATCGATCAGGGGAAGCTGCGGATCAAGAGCAAGAACGGAAAATGGTGTGAGAGGATGATCACACCGGAAATCCGGAAGATTTTGGAATCGGAGAGTTGCCGGAAACTGATAGACGGGGATCGGATCAGGTTCCCAAAAGATGGGTCAATCAATAAATATCTCTTACGGACGGAGAGAAAGCTGGGATTGGAGGAGCATAGCTTTCACGACATCCGCCGAAGGATCGCCCAGGATAAATATGACGAGTTCCGCACCAGCGGAATGAGCCGCAGCGACTCGCTGCGGGCAGTTTCGGCCTGGCTAAACCACGGGCCGGATCGCCAAAAGATGCTTCTGGAATCGTATATTGCGGATCCATGGTGAAAAAATAGAAAAAAATAGAGCGGTTATTGACAAAACCACTCTAATTGGCTATACTTTAAGAGTAGATTTTAATAAAACCACTCTGGAAAAGAGAAAGGAGAACACCATGACGGCAGTTTCAATCAAATCAACGGGATCAATTTGTATAGGTGCATTGACCGCTACATTAGCTTTGCGGGGCTTCGAGGTATCAAATGGCAGATCGTATGTGGAGGCGTGTAGCGATGAGCGGAATTTGGCAATTTTACCAGTCACACGTTGTTTATCGAACAAAGAGAGAATGGAAACGACATCGGTTGTGGCAACGAAAGTAGGAATAAGCCGATTCTTGCGTCATTATGGATTGGATCCGGAGAGAATTTTGAAACAGGGGATACCGAAGGAAGAATTTACGGTCAGCCTGGATGCAGGAGAAGATGCAATTCCATGCATCGGATACTGCGTTTGCAAATATGACTACAATGATATTGAGATCCTGGTCGTTCCGATTTATGAGATTATTGAGAGATCAAAAAGAGGAGGAATTTTTTCCGTGGCAGAAAAAACGGGAAATTTTAATTTTGATTTCGAAAAAATTGGTGGGAATAGAACACCGGAAGGAGCGATTGTCCGAGGTTTTTTTAAAGGAGAACTTGCTGAGTAAAAATAGAGGGCGCGAAAATTATTTTTTTGCGTCCTCTATTTTTTTTGATAGAAGTCTCTTTCTTCTTCCGGAAAGTCCAATAAATCCCTCAAAAAATCATATGTCTGATCAAAAGAGAGATTTTTTTTAATCATATATGTCTGGATCATTCTGGTTCGTTCTTTTTCAACGCCTTGCTTAATGGAAAGCTCAAGTCCTTTGAGATAACCTTGTTCAATTAATTCATCCGTATGAGTTCGCAAAATTTTTCCACCCAATTTGAATCAGCTCCTTTCTGGATTTTCTAAAAAGTGGGAATTAAAAAAATCAAAAATCGAAAAATGGAAAATCTCAAATTTGCAAAAATCAATTTTGAAAAATTGAGAAAATGGATTTTGTGGTTTTTGAAAAAATCAAAAAGTGAAAAATGAAAAATGCAGAAAATCAAAATGGAGAGATCGAAAAAACGCCGTGTACAAATAATGTACATGAGGAAATCTGCAGATCGGAGAACAAAAAAACTGCAGATTGCGTCGATTTTTGGCGCTTTTCGGAAATCCCGCATAAACACTGGGTTTCTTCGCTGTGTACAAATAATGTACACAAACCTGTATAAAGCATAATAATATTAGCAAGATACGCAAATTGTTAACAATTTGCACCACTTGTTAGGGGGTTCCCCCCTAAGACCCTGTGTAGTGTACGTAATTCCTCTTAGCCGATATTAATATTATCGGGCGATGCGTAATCAAGAATTTCATTTTCTTCCTGATCAGAATTTGTTTCTGCGTCAGTGTCGATGTTTAAAACGCTAAGGAGTCCCTGCGCGACAGATTCTGTAATGAGAGTTCTTAACGTTGGCTCCGGCGTTGCAATCATTCCGTAGGATCGGACGGCCTCGATGATGAAAGCGTTGCGGTTTGTAAAACCGTACGCTTCAAAATTATCAATTTTGGAAATTACGTCCGGGTCGTTTGTGTAGATGTGAAAATCTTTTCTTGCCATTTTTTGTTCTCCTTAATTTTGATTTTTCAATTTGCTTGCTGCATTAACTGGATGTATTTCTTGAGCGTGTTTCTGGAAATCTGATGTTTCCGCATGAGATCCACTTGCTTAATGCTCCGATCGGAAAGGTAGAGCTTTATGTCAGTTTGCAAATCATCACTCAATTTCTCAATTTGGCCTTTAGGCCTGCCGGATTGCTTTGGACTTGCCTGGATTCCATCTTTGATTCTCTTAACGATGGTTTTACGTTCCGTTTCGACGCGATCCAGCTCGACGATCAGCAGCAGCTTAATGGTTCCCTGCAGGGCAGTTCTGGTAACAATGCTCTGTTCCTCTGCTATTCCCATCATTTTCTTGATGTAATCGCTGCTCACGGTCGGGTTATCGAGGAAGATGAGGGAAATCCCGCTGTTTAGCAGATCCATGTACACCTGATAGCTTTCTTCCGCGTCCGCGCGCGTAAATCTTGAAATATCCTTCATGATGATCGTGTCCCCGGCCTGCAGGCGGCTGATCAGCTTCTTCCAGCGCGGACGATCAAAGGATTTGCCGGAACAATCGTCTTTGTAGCAGTCCTGCTCATCATATTCGATCTGGTTGCTCCTGCAGTAACTCTTAATGGCCTGTTCTTGCCGGGAATACTTCTGTTTTCCGCGTTCTTCTTCCGTGGAGATGCGCATGTAGTAGTATATCGTTCCCATCTTATCTATCCTATCCCTCCTTCATTGTGTCAAAAAAACTCAAGTTATCCTGCCACTTATATTATACTGTCAAAAAAACTAGATGTCACGAAAAACAGCCTTAATTTGTGAGAATTTGACACTTTTGCAAAAAACTATTTGCCGATATGCTTTTTTGACACTTTTTGACGGAGATAACCGCGATGTGCACCAAAATGGACGAAATATGGGAAATTCGGCGAATATAGTGCGCTATGAGGGTCGGCGATGCCCTAAGAAAATAAGCGTTATACATAACAATAACAATGTATAACACATGTATAACAACAACTTGACAGGAGCGTCGAGGAGTGCTATTTTGGTGATATAACAACAAAATAACCACGAAAGCGAGGAAAAGAGAATGGGAGAAGTCAAACAGACCAATTTTCGCGTTGACCAGGACACAGCGGATAAGTTTCGGGAGTTCTGCGCGGCGGCCGGAATGAACCAGGCACAGGGATTTGACCACATGATGCAGGTATTGGAGCTGGATCGCGCAAAAGAGGCGGTGCCGAGCCGGGCAACAGAGATTGAGGAATATGAAATGCACGTTAAGGCGATCTTGAGCGCCTATACGAACAGTCTTGCAATCAATAATGACGCGGAAGAGCGCGTAAAAGAGCAGTTTTCGGCATCATTGGAGAGCAAGGATAAGACGATTCAGGATCTGCAGGGACAGATAGCACACCTAAAGGAAGAAAAAGATACTGCAGAGAAGATGGCTGCCGGCGCGGCAGAAACTGCAGCACAATCCATGAAAGAAGCGGCTGCAGCCACGGAGAAAGCGGAGTCTGCAAGCCAGCTCGTAGCCGAAAAAGACCGAACGATCGGAACATTGGCGGAAAAATTGGCAACGGCAGAAGCGAAAAGTGAGGGATATGATGCCCTTGAGCAGAAAGAAAAGGAATCACAAGAGCAGATCCGGACGCTGCAGCTTACGATCGAAGAGCAGAAGAAAGACCATGCTGCAGAAATGAAAGATCTGCAGAGGGATACGGAGCGTAAAATTTCGGATGCGCAGAAAGATGCTGAACTGGAAGTTGTGAGTAAAGTAGCGGAGAAAGAAAGAGAGTTGAACGTGAAAATGCTGCAGTTGGAACGCGAGAACGCGAAGCTGCAGGCGAAAATCGAGATACTGGAGGAAAAGCTGCAGTCTAAGGAGTGAGAAGCATGGAAAAGCTGACAAAAGGGCAGAAAGAGGCATTAGAGGCCGTCAGAACGGGAAGAAACGTGTGCATTACGGGCGGCGGCGGAGTCGGAAAGAGCTATATTTCCCGAAAAATCATCGAAGATCTGCAGAAACAAGGATCAAGTTGAATCGTAAGTGTCAAATAAAACAGTGTATAGAAAAATAACCGTCAGCCTTTTATACTAAAAGGTCAACGGTTATCGACAGAATTCTTTTACAAGAGGATTCCAAGGCAGATAATCATCCAGATATTCAGGATGTTCAAGAAAAGCACTCCCCGGCATGTCGGACAGGATATATTTTATATATTTCATCGGGGCAAGCCCATTCGCTTTCGCTGTCTCTACCAGTGTATAGATTCCTGCACTGGCTTCCGCCCCTTTCGGACTGCCGGAGAACAGCCAGTTCTTTCTGCCGATCACAAAGGGACGGATACAGTTTTCCGCAAGCGAATTACTGATGGAACAATTCCCGTCTTCCAGATAATTCCAAAAACCTTCACGGTTATTTAAGGCGTAATGAAAAGCTTTTGAAAGTTTGGATTTCGGCAGCTCTCCGATGGCACTTTTTTCTGCCCATGACCAAAAAGCCTCGAGAAGCGGTTTCTCGCGGATAAGACGTTCTTTTTTCTTCTGATCAGGAGGGAGCGCCTCCAACTCTGACTCTATGTTAAAGAGTTGATTCAGACGGAGGATTGCTTCCGCAGGTTTTGATGCTTCCGAATTATGGATGTCTTTTGGGAGCGCATCCACGAAAGCCCGGCGCAGATGCGTATAGCAAAGACATCTTTTTACTCCTGAAACTGCATTGTATCCGGAGTAAGCGTCTGTATGGATATAACCTTCATATTCCCTCAGAAACGCTTCCGGATATTTCCCGCTTCGTCCCGGCTGGTACTCGAAGTAGCGGATGGGATTTACAGCATCTCTGATGCTGCAGTAAACCCACATATAGGAATCGGACGTATTTTTCCGTCCCGGTTCTTTCAGCACCTGTACATGTGTTTCATCGATATGAAGGTATCTCTGTTTCAGAAGTTCCAGCTTCAGACGGTGGACGATGTGTACAAGCCAGTCCCGATAGACAACCAGAAGCCAGTTTGACATAGTCGCTCTGCTTAAACGTAATCCCAAAGCCTCCCATTCTTTTTCCTGTCTGTACAGCGGGATGCTTAATTCAAACTTCTGGTGGATGAGCCAGGTGATGGTAGATGCAGATGCCAGAGAATGCAGGACGGGAGGATATGGCACCGGAGCCTTCTCCATATAAGGAGTTCCGTTTTTCCGGCACGACCTGCATTCATACGTTTCCCGGTAATGGTCAATCACCTTGAGTTTTGCAGGGATAAACTGTACTTCCGTGCGGACGAATTCTTCCCCTACTTTCACCATCGTACTCCCGCAGTTATCGCATATCTGTTCCCTTTCATCTATGGTATGGAGTACTTTGCTGTGAGGGAGATTTTTTACCAGTTCTTCCCGCTGACCGGTGTACTTCCTTTTACGTAGGTGCTTCTCTATCTCAACAAGCTCCGGTTCGTGTGCATCAGGATCCGCACAGGTTTCGATTTCATTAAAAAGAGACATCTGCCCCTCGATTTCGAGAGTAGATGTCTTCTCGGATTTTGTTCCATAAAGTTTACGGGTCAGGAAATCAACCTGCTCTTTCAGGAGCCGGACCTGCTGTTCCAGTTCTTTGATATGATTTTTATACTCCTGTTCCGTAGCTGACATAACCTGAAAACCCTTTCGTTTCGATAGGATTATTATACCATAGAATCGTCAGATTTCCCAGCATTTCTAAGGATTTTCAGTATTTTCAGACTTATGCGGGAGCCATTTCTGAACCGCCTTTGGCTGCTCCGGGTTCAAACCTTCCAGAAGCCAGCGCAGCTGCTGATCAGAAATCTGTTTTGCTTCTTCGCCGGTCCGCGGCCATTGGAGACGTCCGTTTTCGTACCGTTTGTATAAAAGGCAGAAACCGTCTCCCTCGTAATGGACTGCTTTGATCCGGTCAGCCCTCTTTCCACAGAACAGGAATAAGGAATTGCTGTAAGGATCCAGTTTGAAGTTGTACTGGATGATATCCAGCAAGCCATTGAGCTGCTTCCTCATATCGGTGTAGCCGCATCGGATATAGATTTT
>ERZ1027087.960-NODE-960-length-11333-cov-5.962671_pt1 | contig 11333 bp, 10 predicted proteins | sample MGYA00519413_ERZ1027087 | MGnify/ENA primary metagenome ERZ1027087 (study PRJEB26926, sample SAMN06164438) | human gut metagenome | biome: ENVO:00009003; feature: ENVO:2100002; material: ENVO:00002003 | host: Homo sapiens | place: USA | collected 2012 ...
GATGTGTATAAGAGACAGATATACTTCATTATACATACTTCCGGCGGCCACATTCACATACCCGCCCTTTTCACCGTATTTAATAGAATTTGATACTATATTTACTATAGCCCTCTCTATCTGTTCCGGGTCTGCGTACATCTGCGGCAGCTCATTTGCCGGCAGATATTTCAGTTCTATATCCTCTATCTCCGCTTCAAGCGCAAACCTGTTTACTATCCCCCGCAGCATTTGGTCGATTGAAAATACCTGTTTTTTCATTGCAAATCAAAATAATGCTGAAATTATTAACATGAATGAAAATAATTGATATAGACATTCTCAGTGCTTTTTTTTACAATGAAAATAGTAAAAAACGAAAAGGAGGATTTTTATGGAATCCGTTTTACTATCCGCACGCTGTACTGCAAACACCGCAACTGTGTTCTGGAATAAGCCGGAAAATGCCACTGCCGACACAGTGTATGAAGTTTCTCTCGATGGTGGACATTCTGTTCACACAAATCGGACACATTATACATTCACAGAATTGATACCCAATACTGAATATTGTGTTACTGTCTACAGTATCGGCAGTATCCACATCTGTACTCTACCTGCACGGCGCCGAATCTATGTAACGGAAGAACCCTACAATGCCGTGGGTGATGGAAAAACGCTGAATACTGCTGCGCTCCAACAGGCTTTTACAGACTGTGGGCCAAATGACGAAGTATACTTTCCTGCCGGAATCTATCTGACCGGAGCTCTTGATCTGCATAGTTGTATGTCCGTGTGTCTGGAGAAAGACGCTGTTTTACAGGGAAGTTCTGACCCCACAGATTATCTGCCTCGTATCTGGAGCCGTTTTGAAGGCACGGAGCAGGAATGTTACCGCAGTCTTTTAAACGCCGGACATCTTGATCATACCGCAGGTGCAAATTGCGAAAACATCCTACTCTATGGGAAGGGAACCATTAGTGGCGGTGGGCATGTTCTGGCTGAGCGCATGATCGATATCGAACGGGAGAATCTCAGGGAATATCTTGCCCAAAATGCTGCACTGGTTGCCACCTGTGAGAATGACCGTACCATTCCGGGACGTGTCCGCGGACGACTTATTAATTTAAGCAACTGCTCCCGTATTCGTATTACAGGGCTGACTTTACAAAACGGCGCAGCATGGAATGTCCATATGATCTACTGTGATGACATTGTGACTGACCACTGCACGCTACGCTCTGGCGGTATTTGGAACGGCGATGGCTGGGACCCGGATTCTTCCACAAACTGCACGTTATTTGCAACGGAATTTGAAACCGAAGATGACTCCGTTGCCATCAAATCCGGTAAGAATCCCGAAGGTAATGCCATTAATCGTCCTACAAAGCATATCTGCGTATTTGACTGCCACAGCAACGGCGGTCATGGTATCTGTATTGGCAGTGAAATGTCTGGCGGTGTCGCAGATGTACAAATTTGGGATTGCGATATAGCTGCCTCTTCCAATGGCATTGAAATCAAAGGAACCCCTAAGCGTGGCGGATATGTGCGCAATGTCACTGTACGCGACTGCACCTTCCCCCGCCTGCTCATTCATTCTGTTCCATACAATGATGACGGCATTCCTGCTCCAGAGCAACCTTATTTTGAAGATTTCCACTTTGAACGGCTGCATCTGACCGGACAAAAACAGGAGCACGGCACAGTGGCATCCGTTGCCCCCATTGAAATTGATGGTTTTACTGCACCTGGGCATAAAATCAAAAATGTACTTTTGTCAGACTGTGTACTGCCGCCGAATGCGAAGCTTCTGCTTTCGAGATATGATGCACTGACAATTTCCAATTTGCACACGGAAGAGGCTCAAGCTACATCCCGATACTCCGCAACATTATGATTATATTACAATAGAGAATATAACCGGCAGCATCGAAAGCTTTCTCAACATAAAACCCTGGACACAGTTTTGGCATAGACTCTGAACCAAGCCAGTATAAGCTGATGAATTTTTACATTCTACAATTTAAATATTTACCATTTTTACAAAGCGGGTGATTGTCAATGAATATGAGTAAAATCGATATGACACAAGGTTCTATTTTAGGCCGCGCAGCACAGTTTGCATTGCCGATCTGCATCGGAAATATCTTACAACAGTTATACGGAACCATTGATACTTTGGTCATCGGTAATTTCTGTGATGCATCCGCTTTGGCCGCTGTAGCCACAAGTTCCCAGCCACTGGAGATTCTTTTGTGTATCTTTCTTGGCATTGGTTCCGGAATATCCATCCTGATTTCACAAGCGGCAGGTGCCTCCGATGCCGATCAACTGCGTAAGCTTGCACAAACCGCAGTGTTTTTTCTGTACGCTGCCAGTCTGCCGCTTACGTTGTTAGGCGTAGCTGCCGGACCGTTCCTTCTCAGGCTGATGCAGGTGCCTGCCGATGCCATGCCCTATGCCATTGTGTATTTGCGTATCACAACGTTAGGCATTCTCGGCAATATGGGATATAACTTTAACGCAGGTATTTTACGAGGTCTGGGAAACAGTACTTCCTCGCTGTTATTTCTTGGCATTTCCTGCGTTACCAATATTGTTCTGGACCTTGTACTGACTGCCGGTTTGGGAATGGGCGTCACCGGTGTTGCCATCGCAACTGCTGCCTCACTGTTTCTGTCCTGGATGTTCAGCATCTTCTACATCCGTCATACTTATCCTGCCATGAATTTTCCGGTTTTTGCGCATGGTTTTGACCTTCCTATTCTTCATGAAATGTTAAAGATCGGCTTGCCGCTCGGACTGAATACCGCACTTTATTCTGTCGGTCATGTGCTGCTTCAGGCTCTTTATAACACACTGGGATCCACCTTCGTAGCCGGATGCTCCGTTGCCGGTAAAGTCAGCGGCATTGCCAATATTGCCATTACTTCATATTCATCTGCGGCTACTGTGTTTGCCGGGCAGAACCTTGGTGCCCGGAACTACCGTCGTTTATGCTGCGGTGCATGGCAGATACCGCTCTGTTCCGGCATCGTCACCCTTGCAGGGGGATTACTTGTGACTGCTTTTTGCCATCCTCTGCTGATGTTGTTCAGCCGTGATCCGGCCGTGTTGGCTTTTGCACAGCGATATACTTATCTTGTTCTGCCATTCACCTGGGCCTACGCCGTGTTCAATGGCATTATGTGCTTTATCAATGGTATCGGAGAGATTCGCTATCCCACTATCGTAAATATTCTGCTATTATGGGTTGTCCGAATCCCTGCCGCTTATCTCATCATGTATGCCGGCTATGGCGAATATGCCATGGTCAGTGTTTCCGCCAGCTTTATTACCGGCATGATTGCCATGCTCTTCTACTTTAAATCCAGGCGCTGGGGCGCTATTTGCGCCCTTGCAAAAAAAACAGGAATACCCACCATTAATTACTGACTTGCCAGATTCATAAAAATTTACATACTTCCTAAAAATAATCACATGGATTTTCCTTTTGTCCTGCCCTATAATAAGCGCAATTACAGTCCACAAGGCAAAAGGAGGACTACCATGTTATATCCAATTATGAACCGTTCCCGCAGCTTGATCGATCTGGGAGGGATATGGCACTTCAAATTAGGAGATGAGACGGAACCGGAAGATACCTGGTCAGCTCCGCAGGAGATGGACCTGATTGCCGTGCCGGCTTCTTATAATGACCAGAAGGATGATCCGGCTTACCGGAATCATTACGGTTGGGCTTATTACGAGCGAACCGTGGTACTCCCGGCCCTTTTGTGCGGAAGTAACGGACAGCGTCAGGTACTGCGTTTTGATGCCGTGACCCATGTTGCAAAAGTTTATATCAATGGGAAACTTATTATGACACATAAGGGTGGTTTTCTCCCCTTTGAAGTAGAGATCACGGATCTGATTCCGGAGGATGGGCACCTTACCATCGGTGTCGCTGTGGACAACCGGATCAGCCACAGCACTCTGCCCATAGGCAATGAGGGCAATATCGCCTTCTTCGGCTCGGACAATCCAGGCATTCCCAGTGTAGAAGCCGCAAAGCTATGGAGAAAAAAGCAAAATCTTCCGAATTTTGATTTCTTTAATTTTGCAGGTATCAACCGTCCGGTACGCATCTACAGCACTCCGGCCTCCTACATCAGAGACATTACTCTGGTCCCGTCTATCGAAGGTGACACCGGCGTCTTAAATTACGAAATTCTCACGGATGGGATGGATAGTGACGCTCCTGTCACTTTAAAAATCATAGACGCGGAAAGCAACTGCAAAGCAGAAGCCACCGGCCGAAAGGGAGAGCTTCGGATCCCGCAGGTCCATCTCTGGCAGCCTTATCCCGGCACTCCTTACCTGTACAAGGCGGAAGTTCATTACGGAGAGGACTGCTATACGGAAGAATTCGGTTTCCGCACCGTAGAGGTGAAGGGAACGCAGTTTCTGATCAACGGGGAGCCTTTTTATTTCAAGGGCTTCAGCAAGCATGAGGATTCCTTTTTCCGCGGAAGAGGACTGGATCTCTGCCTCGATGTAAAGGATATTAATCTTCTACACTGGATCCATGCCAACTCCTTCCGCACCAGCCATTACCCTTACGCGGAGGAGATCTACCGGCTCTGTGACAGAGAAGGTATCGTTATTATTGATGAGACGCCCGCCGTGGGCATCGGTGCCGGAGAGAGCTGTGATCCTTATAAGACATTTCCCATAAGAGAGCATCACGAGCAGGTCCTGCGGGATCTGATCGCGCGAGACAAAAATCATCCCTGCATCGTCATGTGGTCCATGGGAAACGAACCGGATACCGAGCATTTCCCGGAATCCGCCTACGATTACTGGCATTCTCTCTATGAATTTACCCACCGGCTGGATCCTCAGAACCGCCCCGTGACCTTTGTCTGCTGCCAGAATAATTACGAGAAGGACATTGTGACCAGAACCATGGATGTAGTCTGTCTCAACCGCTATTACGGATGGTACAATCTCTCCGGTGATCTGGAGGCTGCTTCCTACGCCTGGAATCTGGAACTGGATTTCTGGGAAAAGATCGGAAAACCCGTGATGATGACCGAATACGGCGCCGATACTCTCGCCGGGCTCCATAACTGTGCGCCGGAAATGTGGAGTGAAGAATTTCAGGCAGAACTTTATAAAATGTACAGCAAGGCCTTCGACGGAAGAGACTTTTTTATCGGGGAACAGGCATGGAACTTCGCCGATTATGCCACCCTGCAGGGCTGTATGCGCGCAGACGGCAACCGGAAAGGCATCTTTACCCGAGACCGCCGTCCGAAACTGATCGCCCATTATTTCCGGGACAGATGGGAGCATATTCCGAATTTCCATTACAAGAACAAGAATAATTCATAAGATGAGCCACTTAAAAACAGCAGCGATACCTGACATATCGCTGCTGTTTCCGGATTTATTCTACGGTGATGGTGTACTCCCTGCGGAATACCCCGCCCGCCTGCAGAGTATTGCCATACTCCCGCTGTTCCAGGCTGCCGTCGAAGGTCGTCCGGTCGCATCTGCCGTACCAGGGCTCGATGCAGATAAACGGTGCTCCCTTGCCTGCGGGAGACCACAGCCCAAATAACGGAGCGTCAAAGCTTACGGTAAGGTAAGGCTTTTTGTCCGGGGTACACAGGCTCACTACGGAAGCCTGGTGGTTCTCCACAATCAGGGCATCCCGGTCAAACAGGTGCTTTGTGATCTGTGCGTAACCATCCTCTGCCACCGGCAGAACATCCTCTTCCTGTCCTAGCAGTCCCTGTCCATCATCTGCGATGAGACCATACGTCAGATCCTTGTCCGTATCAAACTTGAAATAATACTCCGACTGCTTTCCTTTTTCATCCACAGGACACATAAATGCCGGGTGTCCTCCGATAGAAAAATACAAGACTTTTTCGTCCGGGTTTTCTACCTGCCAGATAACTTTCAGATCTTTTCCTTCTAATTCATATCCAATTTTCAGGATAAACTCCAGCGGGTATTTCGCTTTTGTTTCTTCATTAGAATGCAGGGAAAACCATGCTTCCGTAGCCGTCTGTACGTCCACTGCAAATTCCATGTCTCTGGCAAAACCATGCTGCCCCATGGGATAGGCTTTTCCTTCGTAGTGATATTCCTTATTTTTCAGACTGCCCACAAATGGGAACAGTACCGGTGCACTTCTCTTCCAGAATTTCGCATCCGCATTCCACAGATACTCAGTATCTGTCTCTTTCCCCCGAATACTTGCAAGTTCTGCGCCAAAGCTGTTGATCGTTACCTTTAAAGCTTCATTTTCCAATACTACCTGCATATTACATACCTCCCTCTCTTTTTCCCACATTATACCTCATAACAGTTCATCCGTGAACCTATTCGGGTGCAAAAATCATGCTCTATACTATCTGTTATCCTTTAACTCGGCCGTTTTCAGCCAGTGGCCGGACAAATATCTGCTCACGAAGCAGATCACGCGGAAGATCCAGTCCAGTACCATGGCGATCCAGACACCAATGGCTCCGTAGCCCATGTTCACACCGATGATATAACTGAAACCGATGCGGAACATGAACATAGAGAATATGGACAGCACCATGGTAAAGCGCACGTCATTGCAGGCACGAAGCATGTTCGGCAGTACAAAAGATGCTGGCCACAAAAACATTGCCATGCCATTGTGGATCATGACCAGAATGTAGGACAACTGCGTGGTCTCCGTGCTTAATCCGTAGCATTTCAGGATCCAGGGCAGACACAGCAGGATGACGCTGTTTACCATAAAGGTACACAAGTAGGTAATCTTCAATAATTTTTTCGTATAGTACCGCACCTGACCGGAATCTCCGGCGCCGACACAACGGCCAATTACCGTGATCATTGCCAGATTCATAGCCTGTCCCACGATACAGCCCATGCTGTCTAAGCTGTTCGCCACGCCGTTGGCAGCGATCTGCACAGTTCCGAAACCCGCGATAATGCTTACCACAATGACACGTCCCAGCTGGAAAATACCATTTTCAATCCCGCTGGGGATACCTATGTAAAAAATCTTATGGATCACCGGCCAGTCGATGTGGAATCTTTCTTTTAATAAATGCACTTCGTTGGACGGGTTTTTCAGCAAATGATATAGGATGAATCCTGCCACTGCACGGGAAATCAGGGAAGGAATCGCCACACCTGCCACGCCCAGTCCCAGTACATAGACGCCCAAAGCATTACCGCCGATGTTAATGATATTTTCCACCACGGAGACCTTCAATGTGATCTTGGAATTTCCCATGGAGCGGAACAGCGCTGCACAGGAATTGTACAAAGCCAAAAACGGGAAGGACAATGCGGAGATCATCATGTAAATTACAGCATTGTGAAATACATCCGCTTCAATCTTACCGAAAAACAGGGAAATGATGCCGTTACAGAACACCATGACCAGAATCGAAATACCGATGGTAATGCATACGGAGGACACGATCAGCTGTTTTGCGGATTTGCAGGCGTCCTCTTTTTTCCCTGCTCCGAGGAACTGGGAAGTCACCACCGCGCCACCGGTAGCCAATGCCGCCAACACACTGATGATCAGGTTATTGAACATATCGATCAGGGATACGCCGGAAACCGCCGCTTCGCCCGCCGAAGAGATCATGACCGTATCCGCCATACCCACGGTAATAGCCAGCGCCTGTTCAAATAAGAGCGGAACGATTAGTTTTTTCAGATCTTCTTTTGAAAATAGTTGCTGTTTTGTCTTGCTTTCTTCCATTTCTTTTATTGCTTCCATTGCTTTTTACCCGATTATTTATCCATCCGATATAATTTCAGAGAATTGTCCCATGCCGCCTTACGCACTTCTTCCTCTGTGATTCCCTTGATCTGTGCCATGGCAGCGATCACATAGGGAATATTCAGGGAACTGTTGCGTTTGCCGCGGTTCGGTTCCGGTGCCAGATACGGGCAATCCGTCTCAAATACAATGCGATCCATGGGAATGTACTCTACCGCTTCCTTCAGCTTCTTCGCATTTTTGAAAGTCAGCACACCACCAATGCCGAAGTAGAAGCCCATATCCAGGAAAGTCTTCGCCGTTTCCTTCGTATAGGAATAGCAATGGATCACGCCGCCGATCTCCTCTGCATGTGCCTCCGTCATGAGGTCTACGGTATCCTTTGCCGCCTCTCGGGAGTGAATGATGACAGGTTTTTTGATCTCTCTCGCCAGATCCAGCTGCCGCAGGAACCATTTCTTCTGTGTCTCATGATCCGGCTCCGGCCAATAATAATCCAGTCCGATCTCTCCCACCGCCAGACATTTCTCCTTCTGGCACTGCTCTTTTAACCAGGAGTAGGTTTCCTCGTTCAGTTCCGCTGTCTCGCTGGGATGCACGCCGATGGCTCCGTAGATATAATCATATTGTTCCATCAGCTCCAGTACTTTCCTGCAGGAAGCAAGGCTCGCACCTACATCCACCACCCGGGCAATCCCCTGCTCCGGCAGCGCCGCCAGAAGCTGTTCTCTGTCTTCATTAAATGCGTCATCGTCATAATGCGCATGGGTATCAAATATCGCAGTCATGTGAAATCTCCTTAATCAGGGTATCTATGCAAAAAAAGAACCGTCCCCGGAGCTCCTATGTCTCCAAAAACGATTCTCTCGAGTGCACCGCCAGGGGCTCGAACCCTGGACACCCTGATTAAGAGTCAGGTGCTCTACCAACTGAGCTAGCGGTGCATTTTCTTTGTCGTTGTTGTGTCTCCCGCAACGACAAGACATATGTTATCACATGATTTTAAATAATGCAAGTACTTTTTCAAAAAAAATTAAATATTTTTTTCGATTTTTTTATATAATAGGTGAAATTAGTGATTTTCGCGGGCTTCCTGACACTTTTTGCAATAGCCATAAAGCTCTAATTTGTGTCCGGTAACGGTAAAATCTCCGGTATCCTGTTCCAGATGTACGTGTGCAAAGGGGCAGCTGGGCAGCGGAATCCGCTTATGACATTCCAGGCAGACCGCATAATGGGTATGTTCCCCGCGGTTCAATTCGTATACTACGGTACCGTCTCCCATGAACGTTGTCTTCTCTACCATTCCATGTTCTTCAAATGTTGCCAGGATCCGGTAGATTGTGGATACAGCATAATCGCTGCCTTCGTGTTCTTTCTCAATACGATTGTAAATCTGCACGGCGCTGAGAGGCTCGGTCGCTTCCTCCAGCACCTGATACACGCATTTTCTCTGTTTGGTCCATTTCAATCCCTTAGGGTAGGAAATATCATTGTGTTCACATTTATGTTCTTCCATAGATATCTGTCCTTTAATATCGCGATCCGGGGCATCCGCAGTGCTGCTCAGCTCGGTAACGCCCTGCGTTCCCTCACTGGACGGGCGTCGCCCTATCAAAATTGGATCTGCCTCTTATGCCTGCAAGCAGTCAAAGAGTCAGCTCTCAATTTTGGCACTGCTTGTGCCTACAGCCAGTTTATCACAATTCCTGCTAAAACGCCAATCACATATAAAATTCCCACGATTTTCAGATTTTCCTTTTTATCCGGATTCACGCGGAACAACACCAACAGTCCTACTCCCGCGCCCACCAGCAATCCGGACATCATGGCTCCAAGGCTGATCACACCACTGATATACAATTGCGTTATGGTCACAGATGCTGCACAGTTGGGGATCAGTCCCACCACTCCTGCCAGCACAGGTCCCAGTACGGGACGGTTCAGGATCAGACCGGCCAGAACATCTTCTCCCACAAAATGCAGTGCTGTGTTCAGAACAAATCCAATGACTATAATGAAAAAGGTAATGTGAAGCGTATGCTTTACCGCAGATAGAAAAATGCCATCCTTTTCACAATGGCAGTTCTCATGCTCACAGATTTCATGAATGTGCTCTTCCTCTTCATGATCATTTTCCTCATGCCCGTGAACGTGGTCATGAGGATGTATCTTCCTCTCCCGGATCAACAGATCGATCACAAATCCGGCTACGGCACCAATGGCTGCTTTCGCTCCCAGCACACCCAGTACAAAGCGGATATCCATTTTCTCCGAAATCAGGATCGGCAGCATCTCATCAGAAGTGGACAGATAAATGGCTATCAGTGTTCCCAGGGTGATCACCCTGCCTGCATATAAGTTGGATGCCGCTGCTGAGAATCCACACTGAGGCAGCACACCTGCCACGCCACCGATCAACGGTCCCATTTTACCTGCTTTTCGCACCATATGTGTGGTCTTCTCGCCAGCCTTATGCTCCAGATATTCCATAGCCAGATAGGTCAGGAACAAAAATGGCACCAGCTTTATACTATCTATTAAAGTATCTAAAATAACTTCCGACATGACTCTTACCTTTCCATACTTTCTTTATCAAATGAATACTTAATCATATATTTGTTCTAAATGCAAATGAGTTGCATTTGCATTTAGAACTATAACACATTTTTTCATATTGTCAATATTTTAATTATAAAAAATGCGTTATGCTATGATAAGCTACGAAAAGCAAGAGAATGCCCATCCGGGCAAAAGCCAGCCGGTATACCGTCTTATAGTACTCCCGGATCACTTCCATCAATCTTCGATCAATCCTTTTTTCTTCCATGCTCCGCTCCGCCAGCGTAGCAGCATGCCGACTGCACGGCAGCATTCATCTGCTGTCAGACCGATATAAGCACCCACTACTGCCAGATGCAGCTGTATCCCCAACAGATACGTTCCTCCCGCTGCACACAAAAACATGAAAACAGCTCCGAGGATCACCGGAAATACAGCATCTCCACTGGTTTTCAGAGCATTCCCGTATACCAGATTTGTGACTCGTCCGGCTTCCAGGGCAATATCAATAAACATCAGCTTCTGCACTAGTTCTACCATACTCTTATCCTGCGTGAAAAAAGAGATCAGGACCGGGGCACTGACTGCAAACAGAAATTCTGTTCCCATCGCCAGTACCGCTCCGATCGCCGCAGATTTTTTAGTCTGCTTATCACATATTTCATATTTTCCCGCACCCATGTACCATCCGGTCATAATGGCATTCGCCTGGGCAAGTGCACTTCCCACACAGAAGGATAAATTCGTGATCTGTGCTGTATAGGAGCGGGCAGCCACATTGATTCCTTCTGTATCCATCTGGTTCAGAAAACGGATCACCAGTGTCATCGCTATATTATAAATAATATTCTCCAAAGCGGAAGGTAATCCGATCCGGATGATCTTCCGCAAAATCTCTCCGGAATTTACTCTCTCCGAATATTTTTTTGCAGGGATCAGCCGCCGTACAAAGACTGTCTCTTATACACATCTGACGCTGCCGACGAAGCTAGAAGTGTAGATC
>ERZ1027087.973-NODE-973-length-11189-cov-5.039429_pt1 | contig 11189 bp, 10 predicted proteins | sample MGYA00519413_ERZ1027087 | MGnify/ENA primary metagenome ERZ1027087 (study PRJEB26926, sample SAMN06164438) | human gut metagenome | biome: ENVO:00009003; feature: ENVO:2100002; material: ENVO:00002003 | host: Homo sapiens | place: USA | collected 2012 ...
CTTCTAGCTTCGTCGGCAGCGTCAGATGTGTATAAGAGACAGCTATAAATGGTGTGCTGATTCCTATTTATCAGCCCGGAAAGGTCGTTCCTTACATTAAATTGGATAAGGAATTTGAACAAATTGAGGGTGATGAAACAAGCACGCAGTTAAGTATAGAAAGTAATATAAAAGATTATGTTATTGAAATAGTTGAATGCGAGTCTGTGGATAAGGAGGAGATTCACCTGGACAAGGATGTTGTTGATCTTGATTCAGATGGATCACCGGAGGTAATCAACGTAAGTACAAATCCTGAAAATTTAAGATGGAGGATTAGGAATGAAAGTAGATAATTGTTGGGCGAACATAGATAAGAAAGAAGGCGGTCTTAACAGTAAGGTTAATATTTACTTTGATGAAAATGATACTGGTGCCAACAGAAGTGTCAAGATAAGGGTGTCTTCCAGGGACGGTAGCGTATCTGAAGAATGTACGTTAGTTCATAAAAAAAAAGAACAGGTAGTTTATAGAAATAAAAGACAATCGGCTCTTTTCACAAAAGAAGGATGTAATCCTGAGACAGAGAAAGGGGAAGAGCTTGAGTATGTTGTTGAGGCCGGAAAATACACGTCTGTCATATCTCAGTCTGATGCTGATGACAAGGCTATGAAAGACATTGAACAAAATGGTCAGAACTGGGTTAATGAGCATGGTCGTTGTATAACCATATTATGGTACAATGTCAAGAAATCAAAGTCGTTTAGAAAGAACGATTGCGATCCTGATACCGAAGAAGGAAGTTTGGTTACGATGACAATCGAAGCCGGGCAATTTTCTTCTACCATAAGCCAAGAAGATGCCGACCGTAAGGCTGAAGCTGAGTTGAATGCCAAAGGTCAAGACTATGCTAATTCTCATGGTGCTTGCAATACCATAAAATGGTACAACGACAGGAAATCCAAGATGTTCCAAAAGACAGATTGTGAGGTGACTGAAGTTGGATCTATGGTAGAGTACGTTGTAGAAGCCAGCCGCTTCTCTTCTTCTGTTTCTAAGGAGGATGCTAATCAGAAGGCTTTGGATGCCTTGGAAGCTGAAGGTCCAGGTTATGCTAATGAGCATGGTACATGTGAAACAAATTTATGGTATAACGTAGAGAAGTCAAAAGTATTTTATAAAAATGACTGTGAAGATGGATTTATCGGAGCACCTTATACTTACACAGTAGAAGCCGGTAAATACACATCAGACGTAAGTCAAGAAGATGCTGATAAGAAAGCTCTTGATGATATAGAGAGAAACGGCCAAGAACAAGCCAACCTTAATGGTGAATGCATTGAGGATCCTAATTATTTTATAGGAAAGGCTTCGGCTCGTGTTCAGAAAAATGATTGCGATGCCGAATCTCAGACCGGAAGCTTCGTTGATTTGACTGAAAAGGATCTTGCAGGATATCCAGATGCTTTTGTGTCAAGGGAAAGCCAGGAGGCAGCTAATGCGCTGGCTGAGGCCGCTATGGAAGAACAGAAACAAGATCTTGCAAATAAGAAAGGTACTTGCATAGATAAAAACCAATTTGTTGGTGTATATAGCAAGGTATTCACAAAAGACAATTGTGAAGGAGAAGGCGTAGGTTCGCAGGTAACGGTAGACCAAGACGATGTAACTGGTGGTCCTTTTACTTCATACGAAAGCCAGGAGGCGGCTAACGCGCTCGCTCAGGCTGCCGTCGAGCAGCAGGGCCAGGCCATAGCCAACCGGGACGGCCATTGTACGTGGACTGGTAAATACAGTGAAGAATTTACTAAAAACGATTGCGATGAAGGCCAGGTGGGGTCTAAGATTACCGTAACCGAACAAGATGTTGTTGGTGCTCCTTTCACATCTACCGTAAGTCAAGATGATGCCAATAACAAGGCTCAAGCTGCTGTCAAAGAACAAGGACAGGCTATTGCTAACAGTAAGGGTAATTGTGAGAATATGACGGTCTATGCCGGTCATTACAGTAAGAGATTCGTTCCAGAATGCGAGGCTTGTCATAAAGGTGTAGAGATGGAGGTTACGGCTGAGATGGTAAATGGAAGCCCTGTTACATCAACAGAAAGCCAGGATGCAGCAGACGCAGAAGCTCGTAGGATCGTAGAAGAAGGGGGTCAGGCTTATGCTAATAAAAACGGTAACTGTACACCATTAAGCACCGATCCTGTATGGGAGGACGTAGAACCGGAAGAACTTAGATGTAATGAAGGTAAGTCTCAGAAAAAACAGCGTGATACCAATGAATGTTCTGAAACTCACAATCAGGAACGTTGGGTAGATGGCGGAAATAAGGTTTGTAGTTGGACCGGTCATTATACAGAAACGTTCCAGAAAAACGATTGTGAGATACCGGATTCAGGAACGGAAGTAGGGGTAAGTGAAGCTGATGTTGAGGGCAATCCTTTTATTTCTTTCGTAAGTCAAGAAGATGCTGATAATAAGGCTAAGGAAGCTGTTAAGGCTCAAGGACAGAATATTGCTAACCAAAAAGGTAAATGTAGGTTTGTAGGCGTATATAGTAAGGAATTTACGAAAGACAATTGCGGATCATGTCAGCATGGTGTTCCGATGAGCGTAACACAAGACATGGTAGGTGGACCGTTCTATTCTAATGAAAGCCAGGAAGAGGCAAATAGATTAGCTCAGGAAGCCGTAGAAGCCCAAGGTCAGGCTTATGTTAACAAGAACGGGACATGCGAAATGGACAACACCGATCCTGTATGGGAAGATTCGGAACCACTTGAAACCAAATGCGAAGGTGGTAAATCCTATAAAAAACAGGTTAATACCAACGAATGCTATGGTGGAGCAGATGAACGCTGGGTAGAAGGTGGAGATAAGGTATGTGCCTGGACCGGAACATATAGCAAGGAATTTACAAAACAGTGTGCTGACGGCGGTGTAGGATCTAAGGTTACCATAGATCAAGATGATGTAACCGGCGGTCCTTTTACGTCTACCGTAAGTCAGGAAGACGCAAATAGCAAGGCTCAGGCTGCCGTCGAACAGCAGGGACAGGCTCTTGCTGACGCGCAGGGAACTTGTACCTGGACCGGTAAGGCAAGTAAGGTCTTCACCAGAAACAATTGCGGAAGCTGCCAGCATGGTTCGTCTGTTACCGTAACCCAAGATCAAGTAGGTGGTCCATTTACATCCAATATCAGTCAAGCTGATGCTAATAAGAAGGCTCAAGATGCTGTAAATTCCCAAGGTCAGGCAGTAGCTAACAAAAACGGTGATTGCGTAGCTGATAGCACAACTCCTTCTTGGTCGGATACCGGAAGCACCCGTTGCGACGGTTGCACGTCTCAGAAACAACAACGTGACACCAATCCATGTTCTTCTTCTTACAACAACACAAGGTGGGTTAATGGAGGTGGAGAATCTTGTACAGACTGGTCTTATTACGGAACAGGAGACTGCGTAGGTCATACTCAGTACAATGCTTATCGTGATAGTTGCTCTGGTAGCGTAGATCGTCAATATTCTGTAAATTGTAGGAATTGTTGTAATTGTGGATCTTACGGTTCTTGGCAAGAAGCTGGATGTGGAAGCAATAGCAACAGCAATAAGGTAAAATACGTTCGTTACGATGATTGTGGAAATCAAGATGTAAAATACGAGCTTGAAGTTGGAAAATGTGGATATGCTCCATACGAATTTCAGTTCCATGATGGAAGAACGAGCAAGTCGAGGTCTGTAACTGGAGAATCTCAGAATATTGAAGAAGTTATCATAAGTACCAAGAGTAATTCATATATAGGTTATTCTGTAAAGTCAAAACCTTCTTGGTGTTCTGTTGATTACAGAGACCAGACATCTGAAAGCATGAAGGCTGTGGTGACGTTATCTGCCAATACAACATCTTCTTCCAGATCCGGTGATATTGTTTTTGTTCAAAATGAATCTGGAAAGACAATTACTCTTAGTATTTCACAGGCAAGACAAATGCTGTATAAGTTCACATTCTCTGATGATACTACTTCAGATAAATCTTTATCTGTCCAAGCTGCATCTAATGATGCTCAATATACAATCAAAAGTACATTGAATGGTTCTTATCATGGATTTAGTACCACATCTAAACCGTCTTGGGTTACGACTGAATATAGAAATCAGACCTCGGATAGTATGGTTTGTGTTATTAAGATAACTGCTAACACAAGTACATCTTCTTCTCGTACTGGATCTATTTTGCTTACTCAAAATGACAGTGGTAAGACATTGAGAATAAATGTTACACAAGCTGCGGCAGAAAAGCCTCTTGTTACTGTCTCTTTAATAGGTGACAGTTCTCGTCAACAACAATCTGCTACTATGAACAAGAAGGGATGTAATTACAGTTGTCCGAGCGGAAATGCTATAATGGCCATGTACATGGAAGGGGATGAAAACGGAAAGTTCCAATTCTGGTATGCGCCATTGATACCTGAAGGAGGTCAAAGCGGTGTGAGTGTAACTTACGGAGGAGAGACTCAAACAGTAACAGCAAGTACGAAGGACGGAACACGTCTTAATGTTCCTGCCGGATCTGTTGTTACTGGTATTTACTGTACGAATGTCGAGAATGGCTATTTCGCATTGAAATACAGACCTGTTTATATAAACGGAGAGCCTGTTTCTACTCCTTCTGCTTGTGGTGGATCATCTGATACTTGCAACACTAAAAGCTGTGGATGCTGGGTAAGATGTAGCTTTAATCCATTTACGGGCATGGCTATGGAAGGTGATGAAAACGGATGTGTTTATAGTTTCTGGGGTAAACCAACCGCATCTGTTAGGTTGTGATAAGCATATTAGGGGGTAATTAATTTAATTGCCCCTTTTGCTGTATTTCATTTTGGTTATTAGAACAAAAATGATTAATATTGCACATCATTCAATTTTAAATTTTTAGTATCATGGCTTGTAAAAAGAAAGGTCGTCAGGGTGGTGAAGTCGATAAGAAAGACAAACCTAAAATGCGCCAAGGCGGTAGTGTTGGAGGCAAGATGAAAAGAAAGAAGACGAGCACTAAAAAGTGATTGAAAACCAGGGGAAGGTGCTGATCGCCTTCCCCATTTTAGTAACATAACAACAACATATTATGAGCAACAATTTTATTAGTAAAGGGCAAGGGAATGTCTGTGTGACGTTTGTGAAGTATTATCCTGTGTTGATGCAGGTTATTATGTTAGCCAGCATTTTTGATGAGTTTTATCCTTTTAGTATCACTAATTGGCTGTATCCGATATTAGGTCATTCTCTATCATGGGACCTATTTCTCTTGGCTTTTTCAAGAATGTTCAGGTTTTGTATATGGCATAGGTTATTGATCTATAGCATGATTTTTAATATCTGTGTAGAATGGGTTACGGTTAATATTGAGATGCCTATTGAACACAATATCGTAGTGTGGTCTGTTATGGCTGTTACTCTTTTGATAATCATTGCCTCTATTGTTTTAAGATTTAAAACAGGATGTTTTGAAAATGAAAGAAATTCTGACAGAGACGCTGCGTAAAAGCGGTGCGGCGGTATGCGATAAGATAAAGGAGATGTTTTTAAGCGGGGAATGCGATCATCTCACAGCCAACGATCTTGAGACATGGACGCAGCTTGCTAATCCGGCTAAGTACTATACCGGAGAAGAGGCTGTTTCTTATCTTAATGTAACTTCTAAAAGATTTTATGAATATCGGAAGGCGAAGTTAGTTCCTGATCCGGTTAAGATAAAGGGATTCCCTAAACCTTTATATACGAAAGTTATGTTGGATGAGGCTATAAAAACCATATCCGGCATGAGTGAAAGAGATATTTATATGAGGATCTTGAATGCTAAATCAAGAGAATCAAGAGCAAAAGAAAGGAGGGGAGCATGATCACTAATGGTGAATTTGTATCAAGAGTCGTAAACGGTATTCATGCCCTTGACAAAGATTCGCATGTTAGTCGGAGATGGATATTGAATATCGGTAGAACTAAAGCCGAATCTTATACAGCCCAGAGGTGGGATGACGGGACGTTACTTGGCGACCACCGGCTCCTAACTTACGTTACTTGCCTGGAGATGATTGAAGTTGATAAAATAGTTTGCTGCGATGCCGAATTTGCGTTATGTAATACACTTATGCGGTCAAAGCATAAACTTCCAGGACTCCTTTATTCTGCCCTTAGACCGGCTATTACCAAGGTGACTAACGTAGATAACACCATATTTTTTAAGTTCGCTGAAATAAAGTCGTATCGTAATGAACAAAAAAGACCGTATGCTAAATACGTTAAAGAACGGCGTCCTTTTTATTATGTAGAAAACGACTATATTTATATACCGGATTTTCATATAGAGCTTATTAACGTAGAGTTCTTTACAACAAGAAGAAAGAAGGCGCTGGAGTTAATGGCCTGCGATCCTACACCTAAAGGGTGTGAGTCTGAATGGGAATACGAATTTATTTGCCCTATTAAATTGATCGAATATGTAGTGGCAGAGACGATAAAGGAAGTAGCGTTCAGGCTACAGATTCCTGTCGATGAAAATCCGAATCTTGATTCCAATCAGAAAAGTCAAATTGTTCAATAACAAAATATTATTTATCTTTATTTGGGTCTTAGTTGTGAAACCAAGACCCATTTTTATATAACTTAGTGACATGAAAAGAACATCAATACAATCACCGTATTTTGCAGCTTACTACCATCGTCTTATGAAGAGAAAGAATGGTTTTAAGAAAGGCATGATAAGAGACAGAGGGGAGGTTTTAAGGCTGTTGTCTATTATATGGAAAACCGTATCAGAACATTATGTGGAAGCTGATGCCGGTGTTTACGTAGATAACGTAGGATACTTATGCCATGTACTTATACCGGGGCAGCGCTTTGCCGTCAGGCGGGACCTGGACATCGTGAGCAGGCTCGGAACCAACGGCTACCTCTACAACCACCTGGCTATGGATTTCGCAGACTCTAAAAGATATTACCATTTTGTAATACAAGATAGCTTGAAAAAGAAGTTAAGGGTTAAAATGAATAAAGGACGAAGATACCGATTTATGTATAATGAAATACTTGCTAAAAGAAGAGTGTTTAAAGATTTCCAGATTAAGAGAGTTTTCGAAGATCGAGAACTCAATCATAGGAACATGTAAAAAAATATAGCGATTACCCTTTATTGATATAGGTTAATCGCTATATTTGCATATCCGTCTACCTTCTCAGGCTGGCGGATATAAAAAGTAAAATTCCTATTATGGGAACAAATGTAAGCAATTTTCAAAACAATGCGAAGAACAGTAACATTATTTTGACGTCGGAATCCAACGAAATGGAATTTAGCAAAGAGGTTAAAACCGTATCATCTTTCAAAAATTCAGATTTTGGAGAGCTAAAAATTATTATTATTGACGAAGAACCGTATTTTATAGGATCTCCTATAGCTTCATTTTTAGGGTACACTAATCCGAGAAAAGCGATAAGGGATCACGTTGATGAAGATGATAGACTAATAATGAAAGTACCTGATACTCAAGGGTGGAACGAAACGTTCCGTCCCTACACTCCAAACACTAAAATACTGATAATCAATGAGTCTGGACTGTATAGCCTAATTTTTGGATCAAAGATGGATTTTGCTAAAAAATTCAAGAAATGGGTAACATCTGAAGTCCTACCCTCTATAAGAAAAACCGGTTCCTATTCTATAACACCGAAAGACTATCCATCTGCATTAAGAGCATTAGCTGATGAGATTGATGCTAAGAATAGAGCCATAGCCGAGAGAGCACAAGCAGAGGCGGAGAGACAGCAGGCGATTAAGACCATAGAAGAGCAGCGTCCCGATGTGGAGTTTGCAGAGTCATTTAAGAAGGTTGATCATGAAAATATGTGGCTAATCAGAGATGTGGCGAAGAAGCTTGAGCAGAATGGAATCATCATCGCAGAAAAGAATCTTCGTTTGTTTCTTGAGGAAGTCAAGTTCATGTTCAGAAATGGGCAGGGTAGATGGGAGCTGTACAGTGATATTGTCAAAAATAAGTTTGGTGTTTACAGATCATATTTTGTTGACAAATATTCCGGGGAAAGAGTTAATCAGCAAACCATCTACATGACAGGAGCCGGATATGAAGTTACACTTAATGGTATAAAAGGGAAATGTAGAAATACGTTTCTAAACTATGGCAAGTTTGAAGGCCATAACTTTTGAATCTTCAAAATAGGGTGTTAGTTATATTATTCATATCTTTGTGGAGGTCAGGTTTGTTTCCTGTCCTCCATTTTTTTTAAGAGATGACAGTCGAAAATTATATCATAGAGTTAAAATCGTCTTTAAGATCATTTGACAAGCGTGATCTGATAGATGAGGTATCCATCTACAAATGGGTAGAAATTGCCCTGAAGAAGTTTGGAGGCGATATTACTATGCGCAAAGAAGCGGTAGTGGATGTCAAGCGAGGGCAGGCCCGTATGCCTGGTGATTACTTTGATCTTATTCTGGCTTTTAAATGCGATTTTAAAGGATATGAGGTGCCGGAAGGTGATACGGTGATACCAGAACTTCAAAATACAATAGCCTGGAAAGAACGTACCGAAAGAAGTTATAGGTGGTGTTCTTGCGATGAATGTTGTAAAGACGAATGCGAGAAAGTGATAGTTGAAAAATTTTATATCAATGTTCATGATCGCGATCATGAAGTTCGTTGCTATTATGACCGGCCGGTAATGTTAGGTCTTGCTAAGCCTATGCTTCGTGATTCTTGTTTGAGTAGATGCCGGAATAAAGCAATAAAGGATAGTCCGTATGAGATAAATATCGTAAACGGATTCCTGTATGCTAATTTCGATGGACCTATTTACATGCAGTATCGGTCTCTTCCCTTTGACGGAGAATCTAATATAATTATACCAGATACGCCTCAAGGCCTGGTTTTGGATTATGTAGATAATTTTGTAAAGATGAGATTCTTTGAGGAACTGATGTATAATGGAGAAGCACAAGGTGCTGCCGATTTATTTAAGTTGTATGCACAGCAAGATTTGGTTAAGCTGAAAAATGCTAAGACCGAACTTAAGATGATGGGTATGACATTGAAAGGCATGTACGAACCTCTTAGACGGCGCCGTGCTGAGTTTGAGATATATACTAAGGCGTATCCAGTTATTGACGATATACTTAAAATGGTATGATTGAGGTAGTTTTATTTATATACTTGTCTGGCGTTATTGCATCTATGATTGTTTGGTCAATCAGGCAATTTAAAGGAGATGCAAGTTTGGTAGAGACAATGTACTGCCCAATAGTATTTTTGTCGAGTTGGATATACGTATTCGAAATATTAAAAAAATAAACAAAATGTTAGAAGTTAGTGCAAGCGAAATAGTAACTGCCGACAAAATGAGAGGCGTAGGACCGGCAAACATCATTTTCACAGCCGGCCCTAATCCGGTAGCTGAAGATCGTAGAGGCGTAGCTAAGGTAACGGCTGGTGGAGAGAGTAAGAGTGTTACAATCACACAAGCTGCCGGCGAGCAGGTCGTTGTAATTCCTGAGTTCGATTATCTTGTTCTTAGATACGGATGGGAATCAGAAGACGGTTCTGATTTTGATACTGCAACTGGGTTCACCAATACAGGCATCTCGGATGTAGATAATAAATACGTTGGATGGAGTAAGCAGTGGGCTACTACCCAACAACAGGTAGGTGATTACCTTATTTATGGTGGTGATAACATGCAGTCAGGACTTGAAGGGGCACTTATTAAGATGAAGACCTTGCTATCAGCGCCGGGCATGGACGAGTCGGAACCTAATATCAATGCCGATATCTATGGTAATTGGTATGGGAATAGAGGGCGAGGAAATGTCGTTGTGTCTTTTACAGCCTACCTCGGAGGAGAGATGGTTAAACAAGGATTTAACTTCATTAACGAAGGCGGCGAAGAAGTTTACTCCGACAGTATCACTACCAACGTTTTGGCTCATGGTGAAACCAATTACCAAAATATAAAAGGTTTGTACACTAAGATGGGTACGATGGTCTACAATAAAGAAAAACGAGATTGTGTAATCGTAATAGGGTAATGGCATGGAAGATCTGTGGAGTAAATACGATAAGATAAAAGAAGTCTTCTATAGGGATTTCGTTTATGATTCCAGCTACACAGAGCAGGCCTCGTGCATCCCACTGTCGTCGGTGAAGAACGGGGTAGGCTGGGTCGGCGACGGAACCATTAACCTGGCCCAGTATCTTCAGTTTGTATATACGGAAATGATTCTTGGTAACAAGACAGAAGATGATGTTCGTAATGCGATACTGGTGCTTACTCGTCTTGCCGATACTACTTATGATCTATTTTTTAATAGCAATAAAGGTATTTATTTCAAATTCGAAAAAGGATTTTTTTTAAGAGACGATATCCATAGCAAAGATGCAAGCAAATTCGGTCTTACCAAGATAAGTTCCGGGTACACTAATGGTATAGAGTTGAAAGACGAAGATCCATGCTTCTCCCCATTCACTTCACAAGATCAGATCTGGAATCTGGCTCCTATATTAGCTTTCTTGTCAGAAAAAGGATTTGAAGAAGCCAGGCAAGCAGGATACGATATTTTTGAGTATGTTATTAGAAACAGACACAAGATATACAATCCTTATTACAGTGCCTTGCTTCATCATTGGACATTCCTTCCTGATATGGATACCGATAAGGTCAAGCCGTGGGATAGGGTTAGCAACCGTAACAAGAATCTTAAATACAAAGTTAAGGTTAAGAGAGGTGCTAACAACTGGTACTTCTCTGGAGGGTTCAGATGGGCTTTTAAGAAGTTCGGAGGCGAGTGCAGTACATTCTGGCATTGCCTATGGTATAAGCCATTTATATTCTTAGCAGATAGAGTATATCATCCATACGTATGTAAATGGTTTGGTATTAAGGTTAAAAACAATTCTTACTATTGTCTTGGATCTACAAATGAAAAATCATGGTACGGTCCTAAGTTTAGAAAGAGGCTGGTTAATAAGTTTAACAAGTCTTTGGAAGGGGGAGAGCTATTTATGCCTCATCTGGTTTTTCTTCATGGATGTGAAGACGTTGATAGAAGCAGCTTAGAGTCCTACCTTAAGGAATGGGAATGGGATGAAGTTAATTCTCCTATTGAGTTTTTGACTTTATGCAATTGGTATAAAATATTT
>ERZ1027087.975-NODE-975-length-11177-cov-5.279446_pt1 | contig 11177 bp, 10 predicted proteins | sample MGYA00519413_ERZ1027087 | MGnify/ENA primary metagenome ERZ1027087 (study PRJEB26926, sample SAMN06164438) | human gut metagenome | biome: ENVO:00009003; feature: ENVO:2100002; material: ENVO:00002003 | host: Homo sapiens | place: USA | collected 2012 ...
TCTACACTTCTAGCTTCGTCGGCAGCGTCAGATGTGTATAAGAGACAGGTCAAAAAGAATGGAGAAAAGTAGCATGGAAAGCAGGGAAGAAAAAGAATCCCAGGGAAAAATATTGTGGAAAATATTCCTGTCCACACTGTATCTGAGTGCATTCACGTTCGGGGGCGGTTATGTCATCGTTACGCTGATGAAGAAGAAATTCGTGGATGAATACCATTGGATCGGAGAAGACGAAATGCTGGATCTGGTGGCCATCGCCCAGTCTTCGCCCGGCGCGATCGCAGTCAACGGAGCCATCGTGGTAGGGTACAAGCTGTTGGGGATTCCCGGAGCATTGGTGGCGATCCTCGGCACGATTCTGCCGCCCTTTGTGATTATAGCGGCAATATCTGTCTGCTACAATGTGTTCCGCAGTAACTTCTTCGTGGCGCAGATGCTGTCTGGGATGCAGGCAGGAGTGGGAGCGGTGATCGCTTCCGTGACCTATGATATGGGCGCTCCCATCGTAAAGGAAAAAGATCCTATGTCACTTGTCATTATGCTGGGAGCTTTTTTGGCAGCATGTATTCTGGAGATCAATGTGGTCTACATTGTGATCGTCTGCGGACTGATTGGTTTGGTCCGGACACTTCTTTCCAAAAGGAGGTCTGGAAAATGATCTATCTGCAATTATTTTTAAGTTTTCTGCAAATAGGAATGTTCAGCTTCGGCGGCGGTTATGCGGCCATGCCTCTGATCCAGGGACAAGTAGTCACGACTCACGGATGGCTGACCATGTCGGAATTCACGGATCTGATCACGATATCACAGATAACACCGGGCCCCATTGCAGTGAATTCCGCCACCTTCGTGGGACTGAAGATTGCCGGGATTCCCGGAGCTGTGGTGGCAACGGTCGGGTGTATTCTGCCGTCCTGCATTATTGTGACGATCCTGGCAAGACTATACCTGAAGTATCGTAATCTGGATCTGCTGCAGGGAGTGCTGAAATCTCTGCGGCCTGCAGTGGTGGCAATGATCGCATCGGCAGGGATACTGATCCTGAAAAATGCGTTCTGGGGAAGCGGAGGGACGATTTCCCTGACGGGTACGGAGTGGAGCATGGTGGTGATCTTCGGAATCTGTGTGTTGCTGCTTCGGAAAACGAAACTGAATCCCATCTGGGTCATGGTACTGGCGGGTGTCATGAAGGTGGGAATCTCCGCAATGACAAATGTTTTGTAATGTAATAGGAAAATGAGGAAAGCGGATCTGCTTTTTGCGGATCCGTTTTTTTCTGTTCTAAAAATCGAAAAACAAATAGCCTCAAAATGTCCGCGGGAAAAATACACTTGTCTTTATATGAGAAATACTATATAATAGCACATAATGTGTGCAATGGAGTACATGTATACATCAGAAAAAAGGGAAAGAAGAGTGTAAGTATGAAAAAACTATTTGAAAAGTGGAACAGCATCAGCCTGATCCTGCGTATCGTATGTGGTCTGGTCATTGGTGTGATCCTGGGACTGGTCGTGCCGCAGGCAACCGGTATTGCCATTCTTGGAGATGTTTTTGTAGGTGCCCTGAAGGCCATTGCGCCTTTGTTGGTATTCTTCCTGCTGATCAGTGCCTTGTGTCATGCAGGGAAGAGCCATGGCGGCATCATTAAGACCGTTATTATTATGTACATGTTCAGTACCTTTCTGGCAGCGCTGGTAGCCGTGATCGCCAGCCGGTTATTCCCCGTGACACTGACACTGGCAGACGCAGCCACCGATATGGCAGCGCCGGACGGTATCGTGGAAGTACTGAAGACTCTGTTAATGAATATGGTAGCCAATCCGGTATCCTCTCTGTTAAATGCCAACTATATTGGTGTTCTGACCTGGGGTGTGATCATCGGTGTCGGTATGAGAGCAGCCAATGATACCACCAAGAAAGTACTGGATGACATTTCCAACGGTCTGTCCCAGGTAGTCAGCTGGATCATCAGTATGGCTCCCTTCGGAATCTTAGGTCTGGTATTCAGCTCCATTTCTTCCAACGGACTGGAGATCTTCTCCGAATACGGAAAACTTCTGTTAGTACTGGTAGGTTCCATGCTGTTTATCTACTTTGTGACCAACCCGATCATCGTGTTCTGGTGTATCCGCAAGAACCCGTACCCGCTGATCTTCAAGTGCCTGAAGAAGAGTGCCATTACTGCGTTCTTCACCAGAAGCTCCGCAGCCAATATTCCTGTGAATATGAAGGCCTGTGAAGAGTGGGGAATGGATAAGGATACCTATTCCGTAACCATCCCGCTGGGAGCTACCATTAACATGGACGGTGCAGCCATCACCATTACCGTAATGACACTGGCAGCGGCAAATACTCTGGGGATTCACGTAGACTTCTTAAGCGGTATCGTGCTGAGTATTCTGGCAACCCTGGCAGCCTGCGGTGCATCCGGCGTGGCAGGAGGATCCCTGTTACTGATCCCTATGGCATGTTCGTTGTTTGGAATCTCCAACGATATTGCCATGCAGATCGTAGGTGTCGGCTTCATCATCGGTGTCATCCAGGATTCTGTGGAGACCGCACTGAATTCTTCCTCCGACCTGTTACTGTCCGCATCCGCAGAGTTCAGACAGTGGAGACTGGAAGGCAAAGAGATCAAATATTAAAAAATAGTCTGAAAATCATAACAGGCAGTCAGAAAGCTGCTATCCGATCGTGGGTAGCAGCTTTTCTGCAACTAAAAACTTTGGCGATTTGACGCGGTGATTTCTTGACACATTGTATGAGAAAAAGTACAATTAAGACAAAAGTACTCTACGGTACGCAAAACAAAATAAGGATAAAAGGGATGGTGCACTATGGGGAAAACGATCAAAAGGTAAATTACGATGCGGACGGAACTGGCGGATGCGGTGGCCGGAGTGAATAAGAACCTTCAGGAGATCACCTATTCCAGTGAAAATATGTCTACAGAGACCAAGGGCATATTACAGAGCATCGGCAAACTTCAGCAGAATATGCGGCAGTTCCGTGTCTGAGTAAGTTTGGAGGGAAATTATGTGGCAGCCACAGGAAGACAATACGTATAATGATCTGCGGGAAAACTCCATCAGACAATGGCTGGAGGATATGAGCAGACATGAAGATGTAGCGGTCCGCGGAGGCGTGAAAGTCACCGTGGAATATCTGGAGGATCTGAAGAAGCAGATCCGTCAGTTAGAGGAAAAATGTGCATTGAAAGATGCCTATTTGAAGAAGATGAAAGAGAAGGCGGGACAGTGAGAGATCACTGTCCTGTTTTTCTATAGAAAAATGCTTGAATTTCTGGCAGAAGCGGGGCCCGGGAGGGTTGACAGTTATCGGGAAAAAAAGTATCATATAAAAGATATTGAGCTAAAATTGCGGGAAAGGCAATTTGCAGATATAAAATATACGAGCGGAAGGGTAGAAAACCATGGCACTTAGCAAGAAGCCCACAACGGGCATGAAAGATATCCTGCCGGAGGAGATGCAGATCCGCGATTATGTGATCAGCGTCATCAAGGATACCTACGGCAAATTCGGTTTTACTTCCATTGAGACTCCTTGTGTAGAAAATATTGCGAACTTAAGCAGTAAGCAGGGCGGTGACAATGAGAAGCTGATCTTCAAAATCTTAAAGCGCGGTGAGAAACTGAATGTAGCAGCTGCGACCACCGAGGAAGAGGTAGTCGACAGTGGGCTGCGTTATGACCTGACGGTACCGCTGGTACGTTATTATTCCAATAATGCGGCATCCCTGCCTTCTCCTTTTAAGGCATTGCAGATGGGCAATGTATGGAGAGCGGACAGACCTCAGAGAGGAAGATATCGTCAGTTTATGCAGTGTGATATCGATATCCTCGGTGAGCCGTCTAACTTAGCAGAGATCGAATTGATCCTTGCAACGACCACCACATTGGGTAAGCTGGGATTCAAGAATTTCCAGATCCGTATCAATGAGCGCCGTATCCTCAAGGCAATGGCTGCTTATAGCGGATTCCCCGAAGAGTCCTATGACAGCGTATTTATCACTCTGGACAAGATGGACAAGATCGGAATGGTAGGTGTAGAAGAGGAACTTTTAGAGAATGGCTTTGATCAGGCATGTGTGGATAAGTATCTGAATCTGTTTCTGGATCTGGGAAATGCAGAGGACGGTGTGGCTTATCTGGCAGATACACTGGAAGGATTCCTGGAGCCGGAGATCGCCCAGAGCCTCAGAGAGATCATGGACAGCGTCAAAGCCACCAAGGCTTCTGATTTCGAGATTGTCTTCGATGCCACTCTGGTAAGAGGTATGTCCTATTACACCGGAACTATTTTTGAGATCGCCATGCCGGAATTCGGCGGCAGCTGCGGCGGTGGTGGACGTTATGACAAGATGGTAGGCAAGTTCACCGGTAATGATGTACCCGCCTGTGGATTCTCCATCGGTTTCGAGCGTATCATCATGCTGCTCATGGAGAGAGGATTCAAAGTTCCTACGAGACCGAAGCAGGTAGCATACCTGATCGAAAAGGGCGTCAGTGGTGAAAGACTGTGTGAGGTGATCGCACAGGCCCAGGAAGCCCGTAAGGACGGTACGCAGGTACTGGTAGCCCGCATGAACAAGAATAAGAAATTCCAGAAAGAACAGCTGAACAAGGAAGGCTACGAAGAATTCGTGGAATTCTATAAAGAAGAATTAAAGAGATAAAAAGCAACAGACGAAGGAGCAAAAGCAATGATTCAGTCCAGAACCCATAATTGTAATGAACTTCGGATCGGCAACGTTGGCGAGAGAGTCACACTGGTCGGCTGGTTCGAGAACATGAGAAAAGTCAGCAAGAATCTCGGATTTGTCATTTTGCGTGATTTCTACGGAACCACTCAGCTGGTAGTAGAGACCGAAGAGATGATGAACGTGATGGATGGCATCAACAAGGAGTCCACCATCTCCGTGGAAGGTGTGGTAAGAGAGCGTTCCAGCAAGAATGCCAATCTGCCTACCGGAGAGATCGAAGTTGTGCCCGACAAGATCGAGATTTTAGGTAAGTGTATCTACAATGCACTTCCTTTTGAAATCAATCAGTCCAAGGATGCAGACGAGAATGCCCGTCTGAAATACCGTTATCTGGATCTGAGAAATCCGAACATGAAGAAGAATATCGTGATGAGAAGTCAGATCGTGGCAGAGCTGCGTCAGAGAATGTATGCTCTGAACTTCATGGAGATCACCACCCCTATTCTGACCTGTTCTTCCCCGGAAGGTGCGAGAGATTATCTGGTTCCTGCCAGAAATCATCCCGGCAAGTTCTACGCTTTGCCCCAGGCACCCCAGCAGTTCAAGCAGATCCTGATGGCTTCCGGTTTTGACCGTTATTTCCAGATCGCTCCCTGCTTCCGTGATGAGGATGCGAGAGCAGACCGTTCTCCCGGAGAGTTTTATCAGCTGGATATGGAGATGGCCTTCGCTTCTCAGGAAGATGTATTCTCCATCGTAGAGCAGGTACTTCCTCCCGTATTTGAAAAGTACGGTATTTATAAAAATGCTTCCAAGGCTCCGTTTGTACGGATTCCTTATCTGGAGGCTATGGACAAGTATGGTTCCGACAAGCCGGATCTGCGTATCGATCTGGTACTGACCGATGCCACCGAGGTAATGCAGGGCTGTGGCTTTGCTGCTTTCGAAGGTCAGACGGTAAAGGCCATCGTGGTGGATGGCTTCACCGCTACCCGTAAGCAGATCGATGCTATCTGCGCAGAGGTAGAAGTACAGACCGCACGCAAGGGATTCTGGTTCCGTGTAGACGAGAACGGAGAGTTCGTAGGCGGTATCTCCAAGTTCTTGCAGGATCGCAAGGAAGAAGTCATCAAGGCTCTCGGCCTTAAGAACGGTGACTTTGTAGGGCTTGCCGCAGGCAAGAAGCTGGAAGCGCAGAAGACAGCAGGTGTATACAGAAAGCTGCTGGGTGCAGCCAGCGAGAAACATATGAAGAAGGATTGCTACGAGTTCTGCTGGATTGTGGATTTCCCGATGTATGAGATCGGTGAAGAGTCCGGCGAACTGGAATTCTGTCATAATCCGTTCTCCATGCCCCAGGGCGGTATGGATGCGCTGAACAATCAGGATCCTCTGGAGATTCTGGCATACCAGTACGATCTGGTCTGCAACGGCGTAGAGCTGTCCTCCGGCGCAGTGAGAAACCATGATCCTGAGATTATGATCAAGGCATTTGAGCTGGTAGGTTTGGGTGAAGCCGACGTGAAGGCTAAGTTCCCTGCCATGTACAATGCATTCTGTTACGGAGCACCTCCTCATGCAGGAATCGCTCCCGGCGTAGACCGTATGATCATGTTGATCTGTGGTGAGGAAAGCATCCGTGAGATCATTCCTTTCCCCATGAACAAGAATGCCATGGACATTATGATGGGAGCACCGGGCACGGTAGAGCAGAAGCAGTTGGATGAACTGCATCTGGCCATCACCGCCAAGCCGGAAGAATAATAATGAGGCTGTCGCACGATTTCTGTGTGACAGCCTTTATGTTGGGTATATATGGCAATTTGTCAGGAGAAGAATATGGCTGTAGGAATTTATGTATTGCATCTGCACCCAGGTGAGGAAGAAATCAGGCGGACATTCCTGCGGGAAGCTGCAGAATGTGTGGATCCGGTGCGGTGTAAGAAGGTACAACGGCTGAAAAGCACCGGAGCAAAGGCAGCCAGTCTCGGCGCGGGAATGCTGTTGCAGAAGATGGCTCTGGATCTGATAGACGGTACGGAGAATACCGGAATCCTGTTTCTGGAAGAGGATGAGCTGCTTGCGGTGTTACAGGAGCGGATGCACCGGGACAAGGCGGGGGCGTTATCCTTTTCCTACGAATATGGAGAACTGGGGAAGCCACAGATCGTGAATATCCCGAAAAAATTCAATCTGTCTCATTCCGGAGACTATGTGGTCTGCGCGGTAGGAGACGGAGAAGTGGGAGCGGACATTCAGAAATGGGTTCCCTATAAGGAACGGACGGCAGAGCGTTTTTTTGCGCCAACGGAATGGAAACTGCTGCAGGAACTGCCTGCGTCACAGCGCACGGAACTGTTTTACCGATTGTGGAGCAGAAAAGAAGCCTACGGCAAATACACCGGCCAGGGGATCGGCAGTGCAGTGGGAGAAGATTTCTCCGACGAACAGAACTGGCAGGAAAAGCAGATATGTTTCTGGGAACGGGTTCTGGAGGATAGCTATTCGCTGGCGGTCTGTTACGGAACAGCAGAAGCGTAAAAAGAAAGGAACGGGAAAGCTGTAAAGGGATAGGAAGCATGAAAAGCGGATGCGCATTACATGGAAAGCGCGAAGAAATGAGGACTTTATGAAAAGATTAATGATGTATCTGAAAGATTATAAGAAAGAGTCCATACTGGCACCACTGTTCAAACTGCTGGAAGCATTTTTCGAACTGATGGTTCCTCTGGTAATGGCAAATATTATTGACTATGGTATTTCCAACCGGAATATGGGTTATATCGGGAAAATGGGACTGCTCCTGTTACTCCTTGGTGTAGTGGGACTGGCATCGTCCATTACTGCACAGTTTTTCGCAGCCAAGGCGGCAGTGGGGGTATCCACCAAACTGCGGCAGGCATTGTTTGACCATATTGAGGATTTGAGCTTTACGGATATTGATAAGGCGGGAACCTCCACCATGATCACCCGTATGACCAGTGATGTGAACCAAGTGCAGTCCGGTATCAATATGACCTTACGTCTGTTCTTACGTTCCCCGATCATTGTCTTTGGTGCCATGATCATGGCATTCACCATTGATGTGAAATGTGCCCTGATCTTTGTAGTGGCGATTCCTTTGTTGTCCATTGTGGTATTCGGTATTATTTTATCCACAATCCCTATGTACAAAAAGGTGCAGTCCAGGCTGGATCAGGTATTGGGCATCACCAGAGAGAATCTGACCGGTGTCCGTGTCATTCGTGCATTCCATCAGGAAGCGAAGGAAGAAGAGCGATTCCGGGAGAACAATGAGGCATTGTCCGCCATGCAGATCTTCGTAGGTAAGATCAGTGCCTGCATGAATCCTGTGACCTATATCATTGTAAACGGAGCCATCATTGCTCTGATCTATACCGGCGCAGTACAGGTCAATATCGGTAACTTAAGCCAGGGTGAGGTAGTAGCGATCATCAACTATATGAACCAGATCCTGGTAGAGCTGGTGAAGCTGGCGAACCTGATCGTAACCATGACCAAGGCGCTGGCCTGCGCAGATCGTGTGGCTTCCGTATTTGAAATCGGTGCAGATGCTGCATATATGGGAGCGCAGAATCAGAAACTAGCGGATAAGGTAGATAAGAGCGCACCTTTCTTAGACTTCAAACATGTATCCCTGACTTATCAGGGAGCCGGTGCACCTACTTTGCAGGATATGAACTTCACCGTAAACCGTGGCGATACCGTAGGTATCATCGGAGGTACCGGTTCCGGTAAGACCTCCCTGGTGAACCTGATCCCCGGTTTCTACCCGGCGACAGAAGGTGAGATCCTGTTGGAAGGCAGAGATATCCGGACCATGAGTGATGAGGAACTGCGCGGACGTATCGGCGTCGTACCGCAGAAGGCAGTCCTGTTCAAGGGAACGATCCGCAGCAACCTCCAGTGGGGCAAGCCAGACGCTACCGAAGAGGAGATGTGGAAAGCACTGGAACTGGCACAGGCATCGGAAGTGGTAGACGGTAAGCCCGGAAAGTTAGATGCAACTGTGGCACAGAACGGTAAGAACTTCTCCGGTGGACAGAGACAGCGTCTGACAATCGCAAGAGCCTTGGTCAGAAATCCCGAGATTCTGATCCTGGATGACAGTGCCTCCGCACTGGACTACGCAACGGATGCAAAACTCCGTGCAGCAATCCGGACTTTGGAAGATAAGACCACAACCTTTATCGTATCCCAGCGCGCCTCCACGATCCGCCATGCGGACAAGATCATCGTTCTGGATGACGGTGAGATCGCAGGTGTGGGAACCCATGATGAATTGTTGAAGGATTGTACGGTATATCAGGAGATTTATTATTCCCAGTATCCTGAGCAGAGAGGAGGTGTTCGGTAATGCAGAAGACAAATAATAAAGCAACCATGAAGCGTGTGCTGAAATATATCCGGAAATATACACCGGCACTGGTACTCTCCCTGCTGTTAGCAGGCCTGACCGTGTTACTGACCTTATATATCCCTATCCTCACCGGTAATGCGGTGGATCTGATCATTGGCAAGGGACAGGTAGATATGCCGGGTATTTTTGCCATTATGAAAAAAATTGCCATCGCAATGATCATCACAGCAGTAGGTCAGTGGGTCATGAACACCTGCAACAACTATATTACCTATCATGTGATCCGGGATATCCGTACGGATGCTTTTGCGAAGCTGGAGATCCTGCCTTTAAAATATCTGGATGCCCATGCTTACGGTGATATCGTGAGTCGTGTTATTGCGGACGTGGATACTTTCGCAGACGGTCTGCTGATGGGATTTACCCAGCTGTTCACCGGTGTACTGACGATCCTGTGTACGCTGGGCTTCATGTTGGTGACCAATGTGCCCATCACACTGGTAGTAGTATGTATCACTCCGGTATCCTTCCTGGTGGCAAAATTCATTGCAACCAAGACCTACTCCATGTTCAAGGAGCAGTCCGAGACCAGAGGCGAGCAGACCTCCCTGATAGAGGAAATGATCGACAACCAGAAGATCGTAAATACCTTTTCCAGAGGAGAAGCGGTGAAGAGCAAGTTTGGAGAGATCAACGGCAGATTGCAGAAATGCTCTCTGAAAGCTATCTTTTTCTCCTCCATTACGAACCCGGCGACCCGTTTCGTTAACAGTCTGGTATATGCCGGTGTCGGTGTGTTCGGTGCGCTCGTAGCGATCAAGGGCGGTATCAGCGTAGGCCGTCTGTCCTGCTTTTTAAGCTATGCGAACCAGTACACCAAGCCCTTCAACGAGATCTCCGGCGTGGTAACAGAATTGCAGAATGCTTTTGTCTGTGCCGGACGTATCTTCGAACTGATCGACGAGGAGCCTCAGGTGCCCGATGCTGCGGATGCAAGAGTATTAGAAGAGGCTCAGGGCAACGTAGATCTGAAGGATGTATATTTCCAGTATGTACCGGAGAAGAAGCTGATCCAGAACTTTAACCTGCAGGTAAAACCCGGGCAGAGAGTTGCTATCGTAGGCCCTACCGGATGCGGTAAGACCACCGTCATCAATCTGCTGATGCGTTTCTACGATGTGAACTCCGGCTCCATTAAAGTGGACGGCACAGATATCCGGGATATCACCAGAGGAAGTCTCCGTACCAATTACGGTATGGTGCTGCAGGAGACCTGGTTACGTTCCGGCACTATCCGTGACAACATCTGCATGGGTAAACCGGACGCTACCGAGGAAGAGATCATCGCAGCAGCCAAGGCATCCCATGCCCATAGCTTTATCAAGCGACTGCCCCAAGGGTATGACACCGTGATCACCGAAGACGGCGGCAGCCTGTCCCAGGGACAGAAACAGCTTCTGTGTATCACCAGAGTCATGCTGTGCCTGCCTCCCATGCTGATCCTCGATGAGGCAACCTCCTCCATCGATACCCGTACCGAGATCAAGATCCAGAACGCATTCGCCACCATGATGGAAGGCCGCACCAGCTTCATCGTAGCCCACAGACTTTCCACCATCCAGAGCGCTGATGTCATCCTGGTAATGAAAGACGGAAACATCATCGAACAGGGCAACCATGAAACCCTGCTGGCAAAGGGCGGTTTCTACGCGAATCTGTATAATAGCCAGTTTGCCGTGTAACGAGACATGCAAAGGCAAGGAAACTACCACTCAATGGGGAGCTTGCTCACCAGGGAGTGGTAGTTTTTTTGACTTTATACGGCGACAGCCGTCATCCGCCGAAAGCCCGTCAGGGCTTTTGGCGGATGCTGGCATGGCTCGTTACACTTTACCCGGCAGCGGCACGCCCTTTGCCCTGTTCTTTTCCGAAAAGACAGAAAATATGTCGAAAAATATCAAAAATTGTAAAAATATACCAGCGCAATAAAAATATTGAAAATAAATTAAAATATTTCGAGAAATGTGTTGACAAATGTACAAGCATGTATTATATTAGACCTGTCTCTTA
>ERZ1027087.979-NODE-979-length-11149-cov-7.441500_pt1 | contig 11149 bp, 9 predicted proteins | sample MGYA00519413_ERZ1027087 | MGnify/ENA primary metagenome ERZ1027087 (study PRJEB26926, sample SAMN06164438) | human gut metagenome | biome: ENVO:00009003; feature: ENVO:2100002; material: ENVO:00002003 | host: Homo sapiens | place: USA | collected 2012 ...
TAAGAGACAGATATTTATCTTTGTATCAAGACATTTAAAACGACGTACAATAGTATGCCACAAGATACAAGGATTCTGCTATTAAATATTCACTTGTATTTTTAACAGATTGCTATAATTTCATTACTTAACAGTAAACATTAAATAATAAACTACTAAAATATGGCTAAAAAAACCTCTAAACGAATTGACATTTTCTATGTGCAATCAAAATTGAATGTACCCGAAACAGAAAATGTATCTTTAATGACGATAGCAGAGTTACTTGCAGACAGAGCTGTTCAAATCGAGCGCCACACTGTAGAGAAAGATTACAAATTAGTCATCATACCTTCAACTGACCCAAACTTAATTATAGGTTATGTGCAAACTATATTACATTATAATTTACCTCCAACAATTGATGATAAAGGGAAGACAACGAGTATCAATACTGAGGGGAAAAGAGGTCTTGCCTATTCCAACATTTTCTTATTTGATAAAACTAAAGAATGTATCTTTTATGAATCAAATATATCCGGATGCAATTTTAACACCTTTCGTCAACTTTTAGAACAAACTTATTATTTGGAAGATTCAGGAACTAAATTATATGATATTACAGCTTCTCTTATTTTTAATATAAACGAATATGAGCGCATCTGTAAAATGCTAGCCTTTTCTAAGATTGAATTCCATATATTGGCACCTGAATTAATTGTTAATAAGTTGAACGATCAAAGCAATCCACTTCTAGGCACATTAAAAGACGCTATTCGAAGTGGAAGTCGTGAATTGACTTTTATACATAAGGTAGAGCGTTTCGCTAAAAATCCTCTCGATAATGGTCGAATTAATAAGTTAGTTACTTGGGTAAAGAATAAATTACTATCAGATTATTCTTTGCGTGACTGTGTAAAAGCAGTTGTTGTTTCGGGAGTTGACCCAGATACTGATAAGAGTAGTAAAATAGACCTCTTAGGACAAAACATTATTGGCAAAATCAATTTAGAAGCAAAACGTTCTCATGGAGACTTGCAAATCAACAATAAAAAGAAAGAAATCATACGTGAGTATGAGCGTCTGAAGGAACAAATTATGAATCTCAATGGCTAATTCTGATTTAAAACATTTAGAAATGTGGGGACCAATCATCCTTTCATTGTGCAGCAGCATATTGTTATATAAATTTAATATAAACATATTCTCGAATGAGCTAAAACTCGTAGAAATAATGATTGGTACTTCTGGCACTATTTTTGGTTTTCTATTAGCATTATTAGCTTTGATTATCCAAGGTAGTTCGCCTAAACTATTGGAACTAGCTAAAAATAGAAAAACTTTAATGAATAGAGTTATTAAGTATAATAGGACTGTTGTACTATTGGCATTATTATGCTTGGCCTTTTCTTTAATCGTAATGATATTCGGAGATAGCATTAAAAATAATATCATCATTAGCTCCATTTATGCTTTCTTGGCAACTGCAATGATTTTATACACCATAATATTTGTATTAATCTTCTATGAAGCAATCAAATACTAAACAAAAAACACTTCATCTATTTTGGTCTGAACATTTCGGTTTCCATCTAACCTTTCCATCTAAAATAATAAAAGTAGTTACCTAATGCAGATAACTACTTTTTTTTGTTTATAACCCTTGAATACGAATAAATACTCATGAATTTAAGATGCAGACAAAAATGCACGATTTATAACAACTCTCCACTCCTCCTATTCTTACTTTTGATTTCCTCCTCCTTTTTCACTCTAAACAAATGATGATAGTGAGGGTTGGAAGGAAAATAGTCATTAATTAAAAGAACAGTGTGATGGAAATGAAGACATTAAAGGATTTTGTTGTGGCTCATGCGGATAGGTTGGGCGGTTTGTTTAAGTTTTCGGCGGAACATACGTGCCGGAGTATGCTGCATAGTTTGGAGAAGTTTACTAATATGGAATACTTGGCATTTAGAGACTTGACAGCAGGGGATTTTTTAGGGTTTGAGCATCACTTGTGGGCTTCGGGTTGTTCTCGGAATACTTCGGCGTGCTATTTTAGGGCGCTGCGAGCGGTCTGCAGGAAGGCGGAGAAGGAGGAGGAAGGGATGAAAGAGACGGGGGAGCTTTTTGATGGGGTGTTTATGGGATATGAGGAGACGAGGAAGAGGGCATTGAGTATTGAACAACTACGGGCGGTGGTGGATGCCGATTTGGGAGATGCGCCGGGGTTGGTGATGGCGCGCGACCTTTTTATCCTTTCTTATTATCTACGGGGGATTCCTTTCATTGATTTGGCATATTTACGGAAGACGGATGTTCACGGCAGTGTCCTTCGTTACCATCGCAGCAAGACGGGGCGTCCGTTGAGCGTTACTCTGGAGCCGTGGATGTGGGAGATTATTGAGAGGTATAAGTGTGATAATCCGGAGTCACCTTATTTGCTGCGGATTATTAGAAAGGCTGGGACGATACCTGATGAAAGGCGGCAGTATGAGAGTGCTTTGAGGCTTTATAATAAACATTTGGAGCGTTTGTCTGCGAAGTTGGAGTTGGGGGTGAGGCTGACGTCGTATGTGGCGAGGCATACGTGGGCGACGCTGGCGTATAATGAAGATGTGCCGGTGTCTAAGATTAGTGCGGGGCTGAGTCATGCTTCGGAGGAAATTACACATACTTATTTGAGGTCGTTTACGGCGGAACAACTGGCGGTGGTGAACTTGCAGATGGCGTCGCTGATTAATCCGGTGGCGGAGAAGGAATGGAGGGAGAAAGAGAGGGGGAGGATTAAAAAAGGAAGTCATAAAGATGGCCTGAATAAAGGGGGCGGGGATGTTCCGATTCCCGGTAGGAAACGGAACGTTTCCGGTGGTAAAGGAGCAACTTTTAATTGAAATAAACAAGGAAAGCAAGAAATATTTATCGAAGTTACCGTCTTTTCTGTAAAAAATCGGTTCATTTATAACAATCGGCACGACAAAATCTGTTCTCTTTCTCTGAAAGTTATGTTTTGCCCTCAAAAGTCATGTCAACAAATATGATATTCCAGCAGTAATATGATGTTTCCTGCCCAAAAGCCCTTTGCACAGTTAAAAAAGCCTTCACCCTTTGCCTAGACACACAATTTCCCTTACCCATATCCAGACACGGGAGAATCATATTATAAAATAGAAGAAAACGGGGAGGACAGCACAACCAATTGTCTGCCTTTTTGGAGCGGGAGGTAGTCTTTACCCGCCTAATCTATGGTTGGAATATCGTTTGTTCCGTTTCCTACCGGGAAACGGAACATTCTAAACAAACTGACAATAGTTACATATAAAACAAGACGCTATGTTAACACTCAGGACAAAACTTGCTCTGGCAATACTGCACGACATCCAATACCGGGATTACCAACTGAGCACTTCCTTTCATTACCCCTCTTCCGAGACGGTCTGCCTGTTGCAGGAACTCTCCAAAGGGCATCTGATAACACTGATGGAAAACCAGCCATGCGACCGGCCCGAATCCTACCTTCTGGCTCGTGAATATCATAAAATCAACATCCTTTCCATCCTCGAAGCATTAGGTGAGGGCGTCTACTTCAACCGTCCCAGCGACGAGGATTTCTACTCCTGCTACGGGACGACAGCCCGCAAACTGGGCATCGTCAACCAGATGACACGCCTCTACCTGATGGAGATTTCAATAGCCGAACTTCCCGTCACCGAGTGCCCGATGGGAAACACTGCGGCCTGCCTCTAATCCATAATATACCGTACGTAAACCCGATTGCCATGAAACGACTTTTCCTGTCGATTCTGTTATTCTGCACCGTGAGTACCGCTGCCTTTGCCCAACGTGTGGCATTGCGCACCGACCTGCTGTTATGGGGAACCACCACTCCGAATGCAGGGGTGGAAACCGGCATCAACCGTCATTTCACAATGGTACTGAACGGCGCTTACAACGCTTGGAAATTCGGCAATGACATGAAACTGAACCTCTACCTGGTGCAACCGGAGTTGCGTTACTGGCCCTGCCGCAAATTCGAGGGGCATTTCTTCGGCGTGCACGGACATTACGCTTATTATAATGTGGGGCAGATTCCCTTCTTTTCGGGCATGGAGGACATCATTTACCGGGGTGACCTGTATGGCGGGGGCATCACCTACGGTTATCACTGGGTACTGGGCGACCGCTTCTCCGTGGAGGCCGTGATAGGTGGCGGCTACGCCCGCATGGAATATGACAAATACCGGTGCGCGGGCTGCGGCGAGCGCATGGGACATTATAAAAGGAATTATTTCGGGCCTACACGGGCCGGTGTGTCACTCATTTATTTCATACGATGAAAGTTATGGTAATTCTCTGCTGCATACTCTGGTTCTGCACCTCCTGCACGTTCGATTTTGACGAGCCGCAGGTGTGTCCCTACAATGTACGGCTGAATTACCGTTATGCCGGAAGACCCGATGCCGGACAGCTCGCCATGTATGTGGACAATATCCGGCAGTTCCTTTTCGATGCGGACGGGATATTGGTGAATACTTGGACGTTGCAGGGCGACAGCCTGGAATACTGGCAGGGGGAATTATCTCCCGGACGCTACACCCTCGTGTCATGGGGGAACTGGAGATATGAAAGCGACATAGTGCCCCCGCCGCAACCCGGCGTGACAAAAATCCGTGAACTGGTAATGACTTCGGCCACGGGAACACCCGCAGGAGGATACCGGACCAATACCGAACGGCTCTATTACGGGTACAGCACATTCGAAGTTCCCGCCACAGGGATTTCAGTGAACAAGACCGTATACCTGACACACTGCCACGCCGTGCTGCGGATAACCATACATTGGGAAGACGGGTATTATCCTGCGGAAGGAACGGGAGGATATACGCTCCGTATGCGGGGCGTACCTTGCGAATACGGTTTTCCGGCAGGTTACGATATACCGCTGGCCACGGGCGACGGGGCTTTCACATTCCCCTCCATAGGCAGCCCGGTGACGTGGCACCAGACCCGGGCGGCAATGAACTACAATGACGAACTGACGGGGGAACTGGTGACGTACCGCCTGACATCGGGTTCACACCCGTTGCTGAGTATCTACCGGGGCGATGAAAGGATTATGAAGGAGATAGACCTGCAACTTTTCTTTCGCAAGCTGCCTGTCAGTCTGGATGAGAACACGGAACAGGAATTCGACCTGCTGGTAACCATAGGGCGGACGATTGTGGTGACGCAAATGAATGCGTCGGACTGGACGGAAGGAGGAGGACTGGGGTAGGCTAAGAATGAAAGAATGAAGGAATGAAAGAATTAAAAAATGAAAGAGTGAAAGAATGAAAGAATGAAAGAATGAAAGGTATGGAATATATAATAGGAGGCTTGGTTGGGGTACTGCTGGCGGCGGAAACATGGGCGGGCGGAACTCCGGTACTCAGTTCGCATGTCTTTACGCAAGGGGACAGTCTTCATATAGAACTGCTGTTGAATCTGGACGATACAAAAGCAGGGAATGCGGAGGCTTACCGCTTTACGCCCGTGTTGCGCAGTGCGGGACGCTTGCAGGAACTTCCGGCAGTGGTGGTGAGCGGGCGTCGGCGTGCCCGTGCCGATCACAGGCAGCAGGCACTCCAACCCGCACCCGGCTATATTCTTCCTTACCGCACGCTTTATGCCCGGAACCGGAAAGACAGTATCAACTATCATGTGTCCGTCGCTTACAGTCCGTGGATGGAACATGCCTCGCTGGTGCTGATGCGTGAGCAACGGGACTGTTGCCGGATGAAGATTCTCGGAGTGGAGCCGCTGATGGCAGACCTTGATTTGGCAAGCCCTTTCCGGGTGCCGCAGGGGCAGATAATGATTTCACAGAGGCAGGCAGCGGATTCGCAAGGACAAGTAGCGATTCCGCAGGCAGTTGTGGAAAGGCAGGAAACGGGTGCTACCGACCGACGGGAAACAAAGGGCCGTGCAGACTGCATGCCCTGTGCTGAATGTACGGCTATGGTGACTTACCTTACTCCCAAGGTGGAAACACAAAAACACCGTTCGGAAAGTGCCACCTTATATATAGACTACCCAACAGGAGTGTATGATGTCCGCCGGGAGTTCCACAACAACCATTCCGAACTAGAGAAACTGGATAGCCTGATGCGTCCGCTCATCAAAGGGAATCTGGCAAGCATCTCTGAAATTTCCATTTACGGCTACGCTTCGCCTGACGGAACATACAAAGACAATGAAATACTTGCTTCCAACCGCGCCCGCTGTTTTAAGGAATATATGTGCGCAACGTATATGCCGGGACACAACCTTTATAAAGTATCTTCCATACCCGAAGATTGGGACGGGCTGGTGGAACTGCTGAAACAGCATCCTATGAGGCATGGTGACGAGGTATTGACTCTTATTTCACGGACAGGCATCTTTGAAGGACGCGAAAAGCAGTTGATGGATATGTATGGAGGAAATGTATATAGGGAACTTTTGCAAGACTATTTCCCACAATTAAGGCGCATACGGGTTACGGTGGGTTATGAAGCCCGCGCTTTCAATATCGAAGAGGCGGCAAGCCTGATATACACACATCCCCGTTTGCTGTCATTGCAGGAAATGTATCGAGTAGCCGCATTCTACCGTCCCGGCACGGAGCAATACCGTGAAGTCTATGAGATAGCCGCTTATCACTTCCCTGACGATGCGCTGGCAAACATCAATGCCGCTTCAGCGGTAATTATGGCGGGCGACCCGATAAGTGCCCGGCAATATCTGGATAAGGTGGCGGACGATCCGCGTGCATGGAATGACTTCGGTGTACTGGCGTATCTGGAAGGTGACCGGAAGAAAGCCGAGGAATGGTTTCGCAAGGCGCTGGGAATAGAACCGGAAAAGGCGAGGAAAAATTTGAAGAAGATGAAGAAGGAGGAATGAAGGATAAAGTATCTGTCATGCTGAGCGAAGCCGAAGCATCTGCTCTTTGTATGCAAGGGAGAAGAGATTCTTCACTACGTTCAGAATGACGGGATGAGTAATGAAAGTAAATAGTAACTGCATAAAACGCTACAAGTAATGAAAACATTAGCTAAAATCTTGCTACGCCTCTCATTGGCGGTGCTACCTTGTTTGGCGGTAGCTTGCACCTCGGAGGTGGAAACAACAGGCGGGACTCCCGAAACGCCGGAGAACCCGCAGGCCAATGACCCCAACCGCCGTTCGGTGGTAATCTCACTACAAAACAAGCTGATTCTGGTACAGGGCACACCAGAGAGTCGCCCTATGACCCGCGACGGCATAGCCGAAGACGATGAGAACCGCATTGGAAGTCTTGATATTTATGCTTTCGGCAGCGATAAGGAAGAAGGGCCTTACACATTTCAGGAACGTTTCGCCTACCGTGCGGAGGCCGGAAAGCTGCCCGCGGGTGTTTCCCCACTCGACCTGAAATCGGATGAAGCAGCCGGAAGGGTGAATGTGGTGTTCTATCCCCGCAAGGGCCTGTTCACCAAGTTTTATTGTGTAGCCAACCAGACGGAACTGAATGATGCGACAGGACATGAGTACACCGGCTATACACCGTTGCAACAGAATTCGCAACAGGCAGGCGTGCCGGGCGATGCGGTAACTACACCCGGTATTCCTACCGAGAACGACTTCATCAAACTGAATACCCCGCTATTGGAGCCCACCGGTTTCAATACGGATATCCTACTTGCCCCGCTGCCTATGTCCGGTGCCAGCAGCCAGCCTGTTGACTTGCGGGAATATAGCATGGGGACATACGTGCGGCTGAACGTCTCGCTCAGCCGTGCCGTAGTACGCTTCGACGTAGTGAATGATGCCGCAAAATCTCATTTCACCATTACCGACATTGCCATGGGCAACGGGCGACAAGGCGTAACGTTGTTTCCCATCCGCCCCACAGGCGATGTTCCCGCCACACCCGGACAACTCATTACGTACCCCTACCGCCCCTTCGACGGGCTGAATGCCAACATAGGAACCACCACCAAGGCTTTCTACTGCTACCCGTGCAAGGCAATGGACGAAGGGTTCCTGATATTGAAAGGACTGTATGCGGTGAATCTGACAGACGAGAAGAAAGAGGTTTCTTACCGCATCCCCTTCGAACGGGTGAGCGACGGCAACGGCACACGCATTGAAATCAATCATAACCACCGCTACACAGTACAAATCACCGAAGCTGACCCTTTTGAACTGACAGCCAATATTCGTCTGGTGGACTGGGAAACTGGCGATTATATTGATGATTATGAACCGGACAACGGACTGGAAGCCATTACCGTAGCCGATTTGTTACCAGTAGATGAGACCACTTACGAGCCCAATACCAATATCGTTACACTATTACTCAAGGCTGGTAGTAGCTTCACCGTTACCACCGGTTCCAATGCTGGAGTGGATGCAAAACTTACCTATTACGGTGGTACAGCGGAAACCGAATGGCTGAAATGGGAGGAAATACCTGTAACGACCACACGTGCAGAAACCACGAAGCAGGTGAAGTACAAAGTTTCTTTCAAAGAAAACTATACCGGTGACTCCTATCCCCGTGGTATTCTCCGCCTGATGGACAAGGCAGGAGGTAGCGAGGAAGTGGTACTGATAGATACGACCTATGGTATTCCTGAGGTAGAAACCATAGGCGGTGAAATGAATCCGAGCGGGGTGAGCAACTGGAATGCAGCAGAGAGCACACTCTATTTGGCACAAGTAGTCAGTGCCGGAACTTCTTCTACGGGCAAGATCACTGTCACTTCCATAGGCGGCAGTAAGATAGAACTTCCCGTTAACTCGGATATCACTGTCACCCCGACTTCAAGCACGCATACCGCGCAGGAGTACACTTTTCAGTGGGCGGCTACGACTGCTTCCGATCTGACGGAAAAGGAAATTGCCGTAAATGTATTGAATAACTCCGACCACACTAAAATAGGAAATATCAAAGTAAAGTTGCTACCCAACCGAATCAACAACTTACAATTAACAACCGCACCTTCGGATATTAAGCTTTCGGATATAACAACTACTACTGCAACCCTCACTATGCCCATCATCAAGGACAAGCAATTCACCCTTACAATGGATAATTACAGCAAGCCTACTCTAAGTACGAAACCATCGTGGCTGGAGGTAGTTACATCACCCGCCATACGCAGCGCACCGGAGAGCCTAACGACGAATTTTACTTTCAGACTGATAGAGGATGCAGAAAATTTTGCTGATACAGAACTGGTGTTTACTAATGCTTCCGGAGGTACAGGGATGACGGTGAATATCACAAGAGTGTTTCAAGCGCCTACAATTACAGATGTAAGCGGTGCAACGCCATCTGCCAACTCCTTCTCCAGCAATACCGTATACCTGCAACATACGAAAACGGGCTCTTCGACTACGAAGAAGATCCGCATTTATTCATTAGGAGGACACACATTTGTAGATCCGAACCTAAGCTCGTTTTACAAGTCTTCGACCAAAGTGAATAATAGCACGACCGATTATACTGTTGGTAGCAGTTCGTGGAATAATTACACTGGTACTGAAAGTTACACGATACCCGTAAAGAATGCATCGGACGAAAGTAAAGTTACAAACCTTAAAATGCAGTTTAGGTCCTCACGTCCGTCCATAAGCGGAGCATCGGGATACTCCAATGCGTTTAACCTTACGGGTTATGATACATATGGCTACCTGTACGTGAATGATGATGCATCTTTGTATGGAACATACAATGCTAAATTCAGGCTTTATTCCGAATGTGGTTTCTCTGCGAATTCGAGTTCTGTAGGGATACTATCAATTTCCCGGACGAAGGTTTGGAGCTCGAACTCTAAATATGACGAGTTCAACCTGTCTATCCCGGGTAGTCCCTGGTTGGGATCAACTACAGAAGGCAACTATACTTTCGGAACAGTCACATTCAGTGCCGTCAATGAGAGTGGATATTACAACGACTATCAGCTAACAATATATAACAAGCTACCGATTACTGCCGGATATTGGGCGTATAAGGTAGGTGGCAAGTTCTTTAGCAAAGTCAGTGAATTAAACGTATCACTCAGTACTGCCAGATCGAAAGCCAACTCGGTCGGAAATGGCTGGAAGACGCCAACTGCAAGTGATGTGCGTAACACTATATTTACATCTCTGCCTAGTAGTGTAAATGACAAAACAGTAAACACCAAGAGTGTACCTTCATACTTTTTTAATATTCTACCTGCTATTAACCAATATAGGTATCTCTTGATAGAAACAAGTACGAGCAGAACAGGAAACGGCTATGGGCTGGATTACCAAACTAGTGGAAATGTTATTAGCTACGGCTGGGGAGATACAGCTGAACCCTCAGATCACAATTTTGGAACCTGCTATGTATTGGTACATGATTGAGCAATACGTAGGGCATGGCTCCGTCCTGGCGAATTTGTAACCCGACACATCACATCCGATCAAAAGATTAATTTTTATCGGATTACAAATCCTACTACCAAACACAAGCGGATTGCAAATCCGCTTGAACGAATACTGTTTGAAATGATAATCCCTTCATTGGGCATAGCTGCAACAGCACTTTCGTTCTTTGACATGTTGGAATGATTTTTATAATACTTTGCTGGTATTCTTGATGATAAATACGTATCTTTGTCAAGCATTAAACATCCTCATTATGGGGCGGTTATAATGTATTTAAGTATATGTGTTCACATTAAATAGAAAGTAATTATGAAATATTTGAATCCTAAAGCAGACTTGACCTTCAAGCGGGTCTTTGGCGAACATCCCGATTTGGTGATGAGCCTCTTGAACGCCTTGCTGCCACTGACTGCCGATCAGGAAATAACCGATATTGAATATCTCCCTTCGGAGATGGTTCCCGAAAATCCATTGCGTAAGAACAGTATTGTTGATGTCCGTTGCAAGGATAAGCAGGGCAGACAGTTCATTGTGGAAATGCAGATGATTTGGTCACCGGAGTTCAAACAACGTGTGTTGTTCAATGCCTCTAAGGCCTATGTCCGCCAGATGAGTGTTGGCGAACAATATGAGTTGCTACAACCCGTGTATTCGTTGAATCTGGTCAATGAGATATTTGAACCGGAGCTGGAAGGGTATTATCATCATTATCAGATGATTCATGTGGAAAACTCTGATAAAG
>ERZ1027087.982-NODE-982-length-11120-cov-7.738816_pt1 | contig 11120 bp, 8 predicted proteins | sample MGYA00519413_ERZ1027087 | MGnify/ENA primary metagenome ERZ1027087 (study PRJEB26926, sample SAMN06164438) | human gut metagenome | biome: ENVO:00009003; feature: ENVO:2100002; material: ENVO:00002003 | host: Homo sapiens | place: USA | collected 2012 ...
TAATAATTTTGTATTAAGGTAATTCTCAGGGGAGGAGATTCAAAAAACTTCTCCGGATTAACTGTTAGATTATTCAATTACAGCTGCAAAGCCACCATTGCGTGCCAGACTTATAGTTAACTTATCTCCCTTTCTGAGTGTACGCTCTTTCTTGCGGTAATCCATAGCTTGGCGGTTGGCGTTTATTCCGTCTTCAAAAGAGGTCATGCGGTAGGTTTGTCCTTCTTTCAGGAAGTTCAGGTTTAGTTCAAAGTCTCGTTGTTGCTCTCTATTATTGGTCATGCCACCGATATACCACTTATCTCCTTTGCGTTTGGCTACGATAGCGTATTCGCCAACTTTGGCTTTCAGGGCAATGGTTTCATCCCAGGTTTGTGGCACTTGTGTGATGAAGCGTGTACATTCGTCGTTACGGTAGTAGAGAGTTGGATTGTCTGCCATCATTTGAATTCCGCTTTCGAATATAACGAATAGCCCCATCTGATAGGCGCGTGTACCGATACTGGCTGAATTGGGACGCTCGGAACGGTAAATCTCCGGTTGCATGCTCAGCATAGCGCCCGGAGTATAATCCATCGGGCCTACTGCATTTCTCATGAAGGGAAGGTAGACACTGTTATCCGGTCGGCAGCCCCCCATTTGCTCCATACCTCTTACCCCTTCATAAGAAAGGACATTGGGATATTTGTATTCCAGCCCTGCCGGTTTAAATGATCCATGAAAATCGACGAACAGATGATGTTTGGCAGCTTCTTTGGCAACTTTTTCATAATAGTTTACCATCCATTGGTCGCTTCTGTCCATAAAATCAATTTTGACACCTTTCACACCCCATTTTTCAAATGTCTCGAACAAGCCGAAGTTCTTTTCTACCGTTAACCATGTCAGCCAAAGTACAATTCCTACATTCTTTTCTTTACCGTAGCGGATAAGCTCATGTACATCTACTGTTGGATTGGGAGTATAAGGATCTCTTGTGGACATGGCCCAGCCTTCATCCATGATGATATAAGGTATTCCATAGTGGGCGGCAAAGTCAATGAAGTATTTATAAGTATCCAGATTACAGCCTGCTACAAAGTCTACATCCGGTCCGTAAGGAGTGGCACCATTCCACCATTCCCAGCTTGCCAATCCAGGTTTAATCCAAGAAGTATCTTCCAATACATTTTTTTGCGCAAGCTGATAGGTCATGGTATTCTCTATCAATTGTTCGTCGTTTGTGCTGATGACAAAGTAGCGCCAGGGAAAACTGCGTTTTCCATTGGTTCGTGCAATGTAGCTTGCTTCTTTCTCTATTTTGAGGCTACGATCTCCGTCTTCACCGAATTCCAAAGGAACTTTGGGAAATATAGAAGACATGCTGTTATCGCCATTACTTTTAAAAAATAAAGCCGGATAGTCTGTCAAATCTGATTCGCTGATCAGGATTTTATATTCTTTCCGTGTATCTATAAGTACAGGTAGGAGTACCATTGGATCTGATGTTTTCCATTCATTACTTTGTATGTGGCGGTACTCTTCTTCATAAGCTGTTTTAAAGCCACCCGGTTGCTGCACGTGAAGCAGATAATTCTCCGGGAAGTTTATCTGAAGAGTTTCGCTGTTCACGTCGATTATTCCTTTCTTGTCTGTAATGAAACGATAGGCGACTCCGTTATTGAATGCACGGAATTCAATAGAATAATCTCCTTTGAATTTCAGTAGTAGTTGATTGTATGTGTTGGACACGATGGAATATTTTAGTGGAATTACTGGTGTAAGTGATTCTTCTACATTTTTGGAGCTTGTTTTTATGAGCTTTGGGTGGTTACCCAGTTGTTGGTTACCTACCTCTATTTGGAGATTGCATTGTTTCAGTAAAGTGTCGTTCCCGCAAATGATATCATAACTGATTTTGTCTGAAAGGCTGATCGACACCTGTATATTTCCATCCGGAGATTGGAGTTTCTGTATCTTTTGCCCATAGATGTGCAGGGTTGCACAAAGACTTGCTAATAGGAAAAAATGTTTCTTCATGGTATTTCATAGTATTTGTTTTTTTAATTTTCTTTGTGTGCAAAAGTAATGGGTTTTATAGATTTATAATTATGTATTTGTGACATAGTTGTATATTTCTCTGGCATTATTGTAAGGTTGGGCATACTTGTATGCTAGCCCTCTTCACCTATAATAAGTGTACTTTTCAGACTCCCGATTACGAATATATTCCAGTAAAATGTAGTGCGCGGGGCGTGACATTGTACCATGGTCGAATCCGTCCAGTTCATACAGATACGCTGCCGGATGGCCTGTTAGCTTAAGCATACGCCACATATAAGCATTTTCTTCGTAGCGGCCCAACATTTCACGTTCACGATCACCACAAATCAACAGAATAGGCGGACAATCTTTGCGGACGTAGTATAAAGGAGCAGCCTCATCAATCAATGGCTGAAGATCGGGTATGCCTCTGTCTCTACGGTTTTGGAAGTGTGTGATCATCTGTCCACTGAATGGTATGAGCGCTGCAAACTTATCAACATCTACATCATATTTAGCCAGACATCGTTTGTCTAACCCTATCATGGAGACTAAGTAACCACCAGCGGAATGTCCGGCTAAGTAAATTTTGTTGGGGTCTCCTCCATAACGTTCGATATTCTTCATTACCCAGGCAGCCGCTGCGGCAGCATCATCCACGCAATCATCAGTAGTGATACCGGCGTTTATGGCTTTCGGGTCCTTGTTGCCTGCGCAGAGACGGTAGCTTACCCCGACAATACAGAGACCTTGCCCTTGCAGCTCTCTCGGGAGTTCGCGGTCACCTACCGTCAGTCCACCACCGTGATACCATACTACAGTCGTAAAGTTTGTCTTATTTGCCGGATAGTAAACATCTAACAAACATTTCTTCTGTACATACTCATTTTTGCTATCAGGACGATAACTGATAGCCTTATCCGTTCTGTATTCTTGTGCCAGAAGTGTACCTGCACATAGTAGCAGGCACATTAACCAAAGTGTTCTTTTTCTTTTCATATTGCTTAATATATCATGATTATTACTCTTTATCTGAGAAAGAATAAGGGAAACTATCCGGTTCCGTACCGCGTTTATAATTGGGTTCACTACTCATGTCGAACCTGATTTTGGCGCCTTTTATCAATAAGGAATGGTTCAGATAGTTCTTGTCATACTTCTTGCCATTGTATCGTATATTGCCGATATAGCGGTTCTCATCACTGTTTTCCGGTGCGGATATCTCGATTGTCTTGCCATTCTCCAGGTGAACCTTTACACTCTTGAAGAGTGGTGCTCCCAACACATATTCGTCCGTACCCGGGCAGACAGAATAAAAGCCTAATGCCGACATGACATACCAGGCTGAAGTTTGTCCGTTATCTTCGTCTCCGCAATATCCGTCAGGGGTTGGCTGGTATAGACGGTTCATTATTTCGCGTACCCAATACTGTGTTTTCCAGGGTTGTCCGGCGTAGTTATAGAGATAAATCATGTGTTGTATGGGCTGGTTGCCATGTGCGTACTGTCCCATATCAATGACTTGCATTTCGCGCATTTCGTGTATCAGGCTTTGCCGGGTATTGGTGTTTGCACCGAATACGGGCGGTGTAGTAAATACAGAGTCGAGCATGGCCACAAAGTTCTTGTCGCCTCCCATCAGGTTTATTAAGCCCCGCATATCATGGAATACGGACCAGGAATAATGCCAGCTGTTTCCTTCAGTGAAAGGACCCCACCATTCCACCGGATCGAAGTGCTGCGGGAAGTTGCCGTTGCGGTCTTTGCCGCTCATCAGGCTGTAAGGAGCATAGAACAGGTTCTTATAGTTCTGGCTGCGCTTCTTGTAGATGTCCAGTTCCGATGCCGGTCTGCCCAGTTTCTTTCCCATCTGATAGATACACCAGTCATTGTAGGCGTATTCAAGGGTACGGGCTGCACTCTGACCGATATCGGAAGGTACATATCCCAATTCATTGTATTCCTTGTAGCCCATGCGGCCGGAAGAAGGAACCGTGGGATGCTGGTTGTTGGCTCCATGCAACAGACCTTCATACATTTTCTCGGCATTCTGTTTGATGTTGCCTTTCACATAGGCATCTGCCACTACCGATGCAGAATTATTGCCTACCATACAGTCGCGATGTCCGGGACTGGCCCATTCCGGGAAGAAACCACTCTCCAGATAGGCATTCAGGAAACCTTCTTCCATTTGTTGGCTCATGGAAGGGTATATCAGGTTAATCATTGGGAGTTCTCCCCGGAAGGAGTCCCAAAAGCCGGTATCTGTAAAGAAGCGTCCAGGCATTACCTTGCCGGTGTGCGGGCTATAATGCAGGATGTTTCCCGCCGCATCAATCTCATGGAACGTCCGGGGAAATAATACGCTGCGGTATAAGCAGGAGTAGAAGGTGCGAAGTTGATCTTCGCTGTCCGATTCAACCTCAATTCGGCCCAGTACCTCATTCCAGCGCTCTTTACCTTTCTGCTTCAGTTCTTCCAGATTCATAGAGCCGAGTTCTTTCAGGTTCTGCTCTGCCTGTTCGGGACTGATGAAAGAAGATGCGATGCGGGCGCATACTTTCTCTCCCTTGCGGGTTGCGAATCCGATAATGGCTCCGGCATGATTTTCCTTAACGTCCGGTTGGCCCATTTTGATTTCACCATTGCTTACGGTTGCCGAGTAAGTGAAGGGCTTGTCGAAAGTAATGGTGAAGTAATTCTTAAAGTTGGCCGGTACACCACCGCTGTTTTTGGTCGTGTAACCGATGATTTTATTCTCGGCCGGAATCACTTTCACATACGAACCATTGTCGAATGCATCGATTACTACATAAGAATCTTTGCTCTCGGGAAAGGTGAAGCGGAATATGGCTGCACGCTCCGTAGGGACGATTTCTGTTGTAATGTTGTGATCAGAGAGGAATGCGCGGTAGTAATAGGGTGTAGATACCTCAGATTTATGATTGAACCAGCTTGCACGCTTGTCTTGGTCGAATACGGGCTCACCTGTAATGGGCATGATGGCGAACTGTCCGTAGTCGTTTATCCAGGGACTGGGTTGATGTGTTTGTTTGAAACCTCTGATACGGTTAGATGCATAGGTGTAAGTCCAGCCTTCTCCCATTTTTCCGGTTTGTGGGGTCCAGAAGTTCATCCCCCAGGGCATTGCGATGGCAGGATAGGTATTACCATTGGATAATTCGAAACTGGAGTCTGTCCCAACCAGTGGGTTTACATAGTCTACTATATCTTTCTTGCTTTGGGAGAATAAGAGAGAACTGGCTCCCAATAAGAATGATAAGAAAAGAATCTTTTGTTTCATGTTATTGGATTTATTGATATAATATTTCCTGCAAATATGGTGGTTTATAGTGATTTGCGTGTTACACATTTGTGACGTATATGTCTTCTTTCGTGACAATTAAAAAGAACTTTGCAGATAATTCAGTACGTACTGATTATCTGCAAAGTTCTTTCATCTTTCATTGTTGTCTCATTCATTGGCTTTTCCGCTGAAACTGCCGTCTGAAGGATGGGGAAGTGCTTTCAGGAGGATTAAATCACTTCCTCGCACACTCGCATTTCCATTCCTTTATATACCACTACAATCTTGTGCAGCCGGGTGTTGCCGATGGCACGTTTCACTGTGTCCGTATCGGTGTAGCGGTTGGCTTGGACAATGGCTTCCTGACGCAGCTCTTTCACGTGAGTTTCAGGGTCTTTGTACTTGGCATACGTTGTAGGTGTTCAGCAGGTAGGTGTAGAGTTGTTCCTGCACCACCATGTTGGGGATGGTGAGTTTGGTTTTCCCTTCGTGTATTCCGCTGATGGTGAGCATACCGAAATAGTAGAGCAGACTCACGAAATTATCAGATTCCTTCGCAAAGCAGTAATTGTTGTACCATGGTTTCATCATTCCTATCAGTTCGTCGACGGTGTGACGGAAAGGGCTGTTCGTTGAATAGTAGGTCAACATTTTGCGTACTTCCTCCTCCGTAAATCCCATCATTGCGTTGAATTTTGGTGAGAGTGAGTAGTTGGTGCTGATGTTGAATTCACTGGCCAGATCGTACATGATCATGGGGCTTACACCGGTGATGAAGCAACGCTCCAAAGTTCTTAGTATGTGATATTGGTTTCTGAACAAGAATACTCTACCTTAATTCCATTTTGTTTGAAATACTCAGGCAAAGTAATTGTATTGATATTGAGAAAATCGCATATAAGTGGTAATTTTTTGAATAACTTTCCATCATTCTGAAATCGACTCTCTTCTGTAAGAACATAGAAATCATTAAATATATCATTTTTGTGATCACTCTGATAGTTGAGTGCATAGATAATTAGGCGGGCATCACCTGTTAGCAGGTATTGCTGTTTTGCTGCTGTGTATTCTACATCAGTGAGTAATTTCTTACGTAAAGATACACACAAGTTATTGTCCAATTGGTTACTAAATCGTTGAGGTGATGGTGCAAACATATCACCTGTTCTTATAATATGGGTTTTGCTGTTCTCCAGAAAAGGGAAAGAGGCTAATATATACCCTTTTGCTGTTTGGCGACTTTCGTTAAGTATGGCATCTACAACGATAAGTGTATGTGCATGGAATCCGGATTCTATAAAATGATATAGTACTTGATTATCGTCGAATGGCAAATAGTATTTTGTCATGGCAAGCAAAGAGCAAGTATCAATAACTACTACCATAGATACTCCTGAATTTTAGATGATTTAATATTTAGATTTTGGCAAAAAGTAGTTTCGTTGATCACCCCTTTGAAGAGGGCATATTGCAAGGTTTCTACATAAAGCCGAGAAAGTATTGGTTTGGGAGTACTTCCACCTTTTTTATTTTTAGTCTCCTCTTTTTTCTTTGCCATCCGAATTTCATACCGATGGGCTATGTCTCTCTTTATTGCTACATAGTTGGTATATGACATTTTCCTATCCAGATACAGGCGTGTATAAATAGCCAGTCTGCTGATGTTAGTGTGTGTAGAAAGACTGGTAATCAATTCGTGGCAGTAATCATTACTGCTATCGACGGTTTTAATTTCATTGAGTGTATTAATTGCTTCGCCCATAATGAAATAGAAGGCAAAGTCATTACACCAACGTTCAATATCACTATGTTGGTTGCGAACCGATAATTCTGCAAGATCTATTAACTCAATTTCTTCTTTTCTCAGAAGACAATGCCCCAATTCATGTGCTAAGGTGAAGATTTCACGCTTGTATGACTTTTGGCGCTTGAGAACTATCATATTGGGACATAAGAACAAGCCATCCATGTTGGTGCGTTCTTTCTTGTTCCATGTTTCAATAAATTCAAATACATAAATATTCTGGTCAGCGCATTTATTGATAAACTCTTTTAGGAACTGTCTGCTGTCTTTTGTATTACCGGGATGAAAAATCTCGCGTATTGTTTTTGCTATCTCTTTGGGGTTATCTGCTAAAGTATAGGAGTCTACACGAAATTCAAAATTTACATCTGCCAATTTGGAATAAGCATCAAGACAGTCCTTGAGCGCTTCGAAACGATTAACAACCCTCTTGGATTCCAAGTTGAGCTTGGTTTCAAATTTCTTTTTACGGAAAAAGACACTAGACTCAGCCGTTTGGGGTAGGGGAGAAAAATCTGTGTAGAAGCTCAGTCCTTTGTTGAAGATGCTGTCAATTCGCTTTAGTAATGACAGCTCTATTTTATCGGACATTATGGTGCTCAGTTTCTCTGTTCGTTTTCTTCCTTCGTTCAGTAAAGCCATAAACTCTTCATCCGACATTTCATATAATGCCAGTAGATAGTGAATCCGTTTTGTATTAATCTCTACTTTCATTGTTTCTTATAATCCGGATAATAGCGAGACAAATGTATGAAATATAATTAAGAATGTGCAGTAGATAAATAATTTTAATTTCTTTGGTAGAATTATTATCTTTTGAGTTCCGCATCCCTTGACATTCCGTAATATCCCGGCATAGGCCGATAGATGGGTTGTGCACGTCTTCCCACGTTCATCAGTTTACCTTCTTTTTGCAACCGTTGCAGATGGTTGTTGGCGGTGGTGCGAGCCATGCCGCACAATTCCTGAAAGTCGATGCGAAGCAGCAGGTCATGTTCCGCGAAATACTCTTTCAGGTGCATGTCGATCTCTATTTCGGAGAGTCGCAGGGAGTGGCGCGTGTATTTGCTTTGGGTGGCGGTAACGCCTGTCAGCGCAGCTTTCAGGCGGATGTCCGGGCGGAAGCTGATGCCTTTCAGACGTAGTTTCAAATGCTTGTTCTTGGTTTGGCGGGTTACTTTCTGTGTGGCCTCCAGGGTAGGGGCAAAGTATCCCAATCCTTCGATGTGTACCTCACGACCTTCGCGTAGCTCTTCTCCGCAAAGCTGTGCCAAGGTGTCTATTGCACTTTTTGCGTCACCCACGCTGAGCGAACTACGTTCATGTACCCGATAATACAGTTTCTCCATACTTACCTTGCCGTTGAGCAGTGGGCGGGGGTGCAGTCCTCTTTCTTCCGGTTCCCCTTCTGCGTTGGGGTTCTCGTACCAGTCGTAAACTATTGCCATAATGCTTGTATTTTAATGCTTTAAATGTATATGCTTGTTGACCCGAAGGTGCTGTTTTGAAAGTGAACCACTGGAGTCGGTCGGATGAGTGACTGGAGTTGGTAGAGCGACCGACTGAAGTTGTTCGAGTGAATAACTCCAGTAGGTCGTTTCTAAGTCAGCACACAAAGGTAGTGATATTAGTAAGATTTTCCTATGGAAGTCCTTACTTTCTTTCTAACTGTGTTTTAAGAAAAATAGTTGATGAAACGCTTGCAAAACGCTTCCACGCTGTAGTAAATTCGTAGCGTCGGTACTGGCAAAACGAAACCTGTTTACTATTTAAATGAAAAGAAGTTATGAAAAAGAAATTAATGACATTGGAACAACGCCGCTTGCTGTGCGAGGCACAACAGTTGCTGGCTTTCTCGGAAAAACGGAAAGCAAAGAAGAAAACACCGGAAGCATCGGAGTCCGGAGACAACACGAATACAACGGTTCGCCTGACGAGGCAGGTCATGGATTTCCTGACGAAACGTTATGATTTCCGTTATAATCTGTTGACGGAGGAGACCGAATTCCGTCCTGCCGGACAGCGTGATTTTGCTTTCCTGCCTGTGGGTAAGCGAAACCTGAATGCTTTCTGCATTGAGGCTCATGCTGAGGGTATCCCTTGCTGGGACAAAGACCTGAACCGCTATATCTATTCCACTTATATTTCTGACTATCACCCTTTCCACCTCTATATGGAGGAATTGCCGCAATGGGACGGTGTTGACCGCCTGACACAGCTTGCCTTGCGGGTTTCCGGCTGTCCGCATTGGGTGCAGGGATTTCACACCTGGATGCTGGGGCTTGCCGCGCAATGGTCGGGGCTGGCAGGTATACATGCCAACAGTGTGGCGCCTATTCTTGTAAGTCAAGAGCAGGGACGGCAGAAATCCACATTTTGCAAGTCATTGATGCCGATGGTTCTGCGGCGATATTATGTGGATAATCTGAAGCTTACTTCGCAAGGGCAGGCGGAACGCCTTTTGGCGGAAATGGGCTTGCTGAATATGGACGAGTTCGATAAATATGCTGAAAACAAAATGCCGTTGCTGAAGAACCTGATGCAAATGTCTGATTTGAATATTCGTAAAGCCTATCAGCAGAGTTTCCGCCAATTGCCTCGTGTCGCCTCTTTTATTGGTACCAGTAACCGTTTCGACTTACTTACCGACCCTACGGGAAGCCGTCGTTTTCTCTGCGTGGAAGTGGAGCGGATAATCGATTGTACCCACATAGAGCACGACCAGATCTATGCGCAACTGAAGGCGGAACTGCTTGCGGGGAGGCGTGATTGGTTCACTAAAGAAGAGGAACAGGTATTGCAGGCGCAGAATGCGGCGTTCTACCGTGTTTGTCCCGCAGAAGATGTTTTTCATAGTTATTTTCGGGCGGCGACTCCCGGTGAGAAAAGCCTCGATCTTACAGCTGTCCAGATTTTTAGGGAGCTTCAGCAAAAGAATTCCGCTGCCATGTGCAGCGTCAATCCCATGCGCTTCGGGCAGGTGCTGCTGAAAGCGGGTGTGGTGCGCCGGCACACGGAGTATGGGAATGTGTATCAGGTGGTGAGAAGGTAGTGCGACTGGTAAATGTTGCTGTGGTTATGATGACGGCTGAAAGCTGAAAGTATCCCTTCAAGGGATACTTTCAGTGTAAAAGCCGATGAATAGTGGAGATGGTGAAGACTGAAAGAATCAATCCTCCGGTTACGAGTATATTTCAGTAAATGTAATCTGTAGGGTGTTACATTGTGCCATTACTCACTTTAATGTATCTATAAATCATAATTTTGATGTAATAGATCCAGCAGTTGTATTCAAGTTTATAAAGCAAGCTACTGAATAGAACAGGTTACCTTCCGGTATTGATCGTGACAATGATAAATGATAGCGTTTTGAACGAACGTCAGAAGAAAGCGTTGAATTACATAAAAGAGAACGGTTTCATTACAAATAAGATTTATCAAGAGTTGAACGGTTGTAGCGATAGTACTTCTAAAAGAGATTTAGTTCAGTTGGTATCTATGAATATTATCAAAACAGAAGGTAAAGGACGGAATTTGCGATATGTTCAATCGGGTCATAATCGGGTCAACATACATGACCCGATTATCTGTATTTTAATCCTTTGCTTGGATGTTGTTTGTTGAAAATCTTAAAAACTTTCGTATCCTTGTAACTGACTTTAAGAGCTGCTTCATGAAAAGAAACCTCCCGTTCCGACTGATAAAATAAAGGTTTTATCAGTCGGAACGGGAGGTTCCTTATTTTGCTGCTTAACGAAGGATTATGAAAGCTATACGCAGCAGAATTTATTTACTTGATCTTACGTGCTCCTTTTAGAAAGCGATTGGTCAGCCATTTACGTACAGGTTCGTCATAGAGCTTCAGGCAGGCATAAGCAAGAACGAAAGCTCCGACAAAGGTCAGTATCATATAAGGAAGCCCTTCGGTAATAGTCGCATTATTGTTGCATGCCCAGGCTGTATATGTGTATATCAACGGATAATGAG
>ERZ1027087.986-NODE-986-length-11084-cov-7.015233_pt1 | contig 11084 bp, 9 predicted proteins | sample MGYA00519413_ERZ1027087 | MGnify/ENA primary metagenome ERZ1027087 (study PRJEB26926, sample SAMN06164438) | human gut metagenome | biome: ENVO:00009003; feature: ENVO:2100002; material: ENVO:00002003 | host: Homo sapiens | place: USA | collected 2012 ...
CTTCGTCGGCAGCGTCAGATGTGTATAAGAGACAGTCATAGAGCCGCCTTTCGCCCCGGTTCACACTCTCGTAACCGGCCAGCGCCGAGCCGCCGAGGTAGAAGAAAAAAGTCCTGGACGGGTCGGCGAGGAACTTGTAATAGTAACCGCCCTCGGCCGTGAACTGCGCCACAGGGATACGTTCCGACTTGTAGGGGTAATAACGGTTCAGGAACTCCGCGCCGAACACCCACTTATCGGCATTTTTCGCGTAGCGGCTCATGGCCAGCCCGAACCAGTAGCCCGTTTCGCTGCGGCTGTCCCGGGTATAGAAGCCGTCGGCCATGCCTCCCCGTATTTCCAGCCCGCGCATGGCGGGCAGGGCACGCTGGGCGTGCGCCCCGTCCGAAAGGAGGAGGCATAACCCCAGCGTGAGAATGAATATCGCCCGTTTCATATCACTTTACCTTTAACTCGTTGATAACACGTGCGCGCACCAGGTCGGCATTCTCCACCGTGAAAGTCTGGTGTCGCCTGCCCTGCTGCTCGTGCAGTTCCACGACCAGCTGCTTGTCGTCGGCCAGCGTGAACTTCGGGAGCGTGAAGACCATGCGCTCGGTACGCTTGCCGCCGATGACCTGCACGTTGTTGTACGCCCGCACGGGCCATACGACCTGCTCCTGGATGGCCGTGCGTTTGGCCACCTTCTTGTCCGTAATCTTGAACGTCAGGTAGTCCACGTTGAAAGGCACGTTGGAGGAGTTTTTCAGTTGGAGGTGGAAATAAAGCAGGTCGTTATGCACGTAGATACCTTTGAGGAGGTATTGTACCCCGAAACGCTTGCAACCGATATGCTTGATCTCGCGGCGGTCATTCTTGTAAATGGACTGCATGATCAGTTTGACCAGCAGCGGAGATTCGCATCCCAACTCCTGCAAATAGATGTCCAGCGCGTTATTGGGGCGGTTTACCGCCTCCCCGTCATGCAGGAAGTCCGCCATCTCGACCGACAGTTTCACCGGCTCGTCGGCATACTTGACATTGAAGCTGTAATAGGCCCCGTCCTCGGTAATGACCGAAAGGTTGCTCTCGCGCGAGAAATCACGCAGGGCCGCCTTTACACGCAGCACGTTTTCCGTGCCGTCGGCTTTCGCCGCCAGAAGATCCGAAGACCCCAGATCGACGTAACGGATGGCCGAGGGGAAAATCACATGAACGGTCTTGCTGAACGTCACCTCCAGCGCGTAGGGCGGGATAACCCGGTTGAAGGTCAGCGGACGGGTAAGACCGTCGTACAAATCGCCCGTGGAGGGCTTTTCCTGCGCGTGGGCAGCGAACATGCACCCGATAAAAGCGAGTGCCAGAAGAATCTTTTTCATACTCGATAAATTTTTGATTGTTGATAAAAATGGATTTTTTCAGTGGTGTACGGAAGTACGTCGTTTGTACCCTTATTGAAGGGGCGGGAGCAGCAGGACGCTGTAACCGGCCTTGAGCGTGACCTTGACCGAGCGCATCTTCTTGCTCACGTATTGCGACACGCCCTGGATGGCGCTGCGGCCCAGGTCGGAGAGCAGTTGCGAACCGGCATCGTCCGTGATCGTGATACTGCTGCCCATGCCCGCACCCATATTGGCGGCGATCTCCTTCACGGCATTGAGTTCTTCCGACCCCGGCACGGGAATACCCTCGTTGCCGTTCGTGTCATAGACCGACAGATCGACCGGAACGACCGCCCCGCCGTGCTGGACAGCGCTGACCTTGACCGTCAGCCGTTCGCCGTTGATCCTCGCCGCCCCCGTTACGGGCGTACCCGAGGGGATGAGCAGATCTCCCGCCATCATCGGTTCCAGCAGCCGGAAAGTAACCTCCCCGCCATCGGTGAGCGTCACGGTTTGCTGCACGGCGGCACGGATACTGTTGCGCTCGGGCTCGCGAAGGTCGCTCCCCACCGTGTTGAAACCCCAGTTCCGGGGCTTGACGAACTCACGGGCGAAGACCGAATCGGGCAGCGGGGCGGCGAGCAGCGACACGATGTTACGGCGCACCTGGCGCACGGGCTGCACGGAAGCCTTGCCGGAAACGGAGGCTTTCTGACGCGGGGCTTCAGGGGCCTGACCGCCGTTCATGTAGCGGGCGGCGATCTCGTAGGACTTCTCCAGCAGCGCCACCTGCTCCTCCTGGGCCGTTTTCTGCGCCTGCTGTTCTTCCAGGCGGCGTTCCAGTTCCTCGATGCGGGCCTGCATCTCGCGCTCTTCCCCCGTTTCACCGGCGGTCTCCTCGTAGAAACTGCCTAACTGGCGGTTGATGTCGGCATAGGCGGCACGGGAAGTCCGGAAAGCTCCCGACGAACCGCCGGCAGGGCCGGAAGACTTATCCGGCACGGCAGCGGGCATGACGGGCTCTTCCTCCTCGTCCTCCATCCCGAACGCGAAATCCTGCAAGGAGCGCATCTTTTCCCGCTCCCTGCGCCGCATCTCCTCCTGCACGTAGGCATCACGCTTGTCCGAGAGGATACCCTCCGATTCCGGGGTCGGCAGCTCCGTGTTGAAACCCGCCGAAGGCTCCTCCCGTTCTTTTTCGCCGGGGGAGAAGATCAGCCACATGCACCCGGCAAAGGCCAGGAAAAAGAGCGGGAAGACCACCATCTTTTTCCGCATCTGTATCTGCCGGGGCGTGAGTTCCTTTTTCCCCGCCTCCGGCCGTTTATTCTGTTTTTCGTTCGTCGTCATAATTGAAATCTTTTAGATGTTTTACACTGTCGGCCTCCTGCCGTTGTCTTAATTCCAGCTCCAGCCGCTCGATATGCCGTATCTGCATCCGTTCCCCGGCTCCCTTGCCGAAGCGGTAGATGGAAGACACGGTAAAGTAGAGCGACAAGACGGAAAAGAACAAGAGCAGCGTGAGGATCACGATAATCCGCTTATCGGGCGAGAGCGCCCCGCAAGCGCGGCGCAGGTGGTCTTCGACCCACTCCCCGAAAGCCTTTATTCTCTTCTTTGCCATAGCCTTATCTTTTTAATGTACGTAAATCGCGGTTCTCCAGAATCTCGAATTTCTCCATGATGAAACCCTGCGGGTTATTGTCCGAACGCCCCGAGTTGATCAGCTCGCAGCGCGTGACCAGCGAACGCTCGGTGATGTTGCTCTCGCGGACAATCATTTGCCGGGCATAGGTCATGGCCCGGTAGGGATAGGCGTTGAAGTCGCACACCACGGAGTCCACCTCGATACGCTGGCTGATGTTCCCCGACACCACACGGTTGTAGTAACCTTTCTCCTGCATGTCCTGGTAATAGGCGAAGGCGCTCTTATCGACCAGGAACAGCGCGCGGTTGATGTTGCTCTCGATGGCCGCACGGTCGGGCGAGAGGGTGAAGAACAACTCGTGAAAACGCCGGATATGTTCGCGCGCCTCCACGGGGCGGTTCTGGCTCAAATCCTGCGAGAGCGCCAGCATCAGCGACTTGCCCCCGTCCAGGACGTAGATCTTCTCGCGCTGCTTTTCGGCGAAACGAAAGCTCGCGACCACGCTGAACACGGATACCAGCGCGCACAGGCAGAGGAACACGATACCGAAAAGCCGAATCTGCCTGAAACTTGTTTCGATGTTTTTTAATGACTTGAATTCCATTGTCCAAATTGTTATGAATGATTATTGTTACCTTGTGTTGCCAGGTTGCGCCCGTTGGGGGCACTGCCCGAAGCCGGGCCGCCAACGCCGCTGTTACCGGAGGAGGAACCGCCACCGCCGCGACGCCCGAACGTGCGGCCGATCATGTTGCCGGCGATACCGCCCGCGACACCCGTGGCGAATGCCCCGGCCTTGTTGATACCGCCCATAGCCCCGCCGGCTCCGCCCGACTGGATCACCCACTCGGCAACGGTGGGGATCGTGAAATAGCCTATGATACCTATAATCAAAAAGATAATATAGACACCGCTGCCACTGTCGGGAATGTAGTTGGGGTCTTGCAGGGCCAGGACGTCCGCCTGGAGCATCAACGTCTGGATCTTGGCCAGCACCGCGGAGAACAGGTCGGCGATGGGAAGCCAAAGGTACACGCTGATATAGCGGGAAATCCAGCTCGCGAGCGTCGAGTGGAAGCCGTCGTAAATGGAGAGGGCGAACGACAAGGGCCCCAGAATCGACAGCACGACTAAAAAGAATGTCCGCAGCGTGTCGATGGTAAGCCCCGCGGCGTTGAACAACAACTCGAAGAAGTCCCGGACAAGCTGCCGGAAACCGGCCTTGATGTCGTACCACGTGCGTTCGGCCCACATGCTGATAATCTCGCCCAAATCCGTGATACCCATATCCGCAAGCCGTTGTTCATACACCTCGTCGTCCACTAACCAAGCCTTGCCCTCGCGCCTGCGGGCCTCGGCTTCCAAATCGTCCTTCTGTTGCTGGTATGCCTGCAAATCCAATGTCTGCCCCTCCAGTATGGCGTGCGTGCCCTGCACCACGGGCGACATCACGGCGTTGATCGTCCCCAGAACCACGGTGGGAAAGAACATCACGCACAAGCCGATGGCGAAAGGCCGCAGGAGCGGGAACACGTCGATAGGCTCCGCGCTGGCCAGTGCCTTCCATACCCGGTAAGCCACGTAAAAGAGCGCACCCAGGCCGGCGATACCTTTCGCCACCCCGATCATGTCGCCGCATAGCGGCATCATCTCCTGATACAGGTTCCGGAGAACCTGGTGTAAATTGTCGAAATCCATGACTGCCTCCGTTTTCAGGTTACCAATATCTGTCGTTCGGGTTCCCGTAAAGTGCCAGCACCCGGTGCGCGTCGCCCTTTTCGCGGCTGCGGATGAAGGACACGGAGATGGTCTTGCGCGTGTAATAGCGCGTGAGGTTGCGGTACTCCAGCATCTTCGTGTAAACCTGATCCACCACGTCCATCCGCTCCTTGTCCGAGAGCGAGAGGCCGTTGCCGCCGGTTATGACCGTCTTGAGTTCCGCCACCAGCGCGCCACCCTCCTCCAGCAACCGGGCGTAACCCGCCGAGATCGCCGCCAGCTCGTCCACCGTGAAGTTCGGGTCTGAAACCATACGGTTGAATCCCGAGGTGTAGATTTCCGTGATCTCGCTGACCATTTCGAGTGTCAGCTTCACCTTCCGGGCATCCTTGATGATGTTATGCACCGATTTGAGGGCGTCGTAGTAAGCCTTGCTCTGGTTATAAATCTTGATACTCTCTTGCAGCGACTTGACCATGTTGGTCGCCGTGGTCGAGCTTTGAACCGCGCTCTTGATGTTCTGAACGAGGTTCGACGGGTCGATGACCGTCCACTGCGCTTTTGCCTGGTACGTGAAGCAAAGAAGCCCCACGAACAGCGTTAAAATCAATCGTTTCATCCTTTTCATTATTTAATTCGTGAATACTTGGGCGGTCATTCCGACGCCCGGTAATAATCCCCGTAGGCGGAGAGCTGGAGCACCTCGCGCCCCGCATCGTAGGCCAGGGCGACATACCCGTAGAGATCGAAGTAACGGATACCTCCCCAATACTTCCTTACGGGACGGGAGAAGCGTGTCCCGTCCTTGTAGGACACCTCCACGTAAAAACCGCCGCCCCGGCGTCCCGGGTTGCGGTAGATGCGAACCCGGGGAGAACCCGAGCGGCTTTCCCACTCGCCCGCCACCTCGTACAGCGCGAAGTCCAAACGCGCCGCCGTGGGGTCTGATCCGATACACTTGCGATACATGGCCTGCCCTCCCTTTAACGTTTGCCCTCGGCGAGCTGCCTGATCGCCAGTTCCATATCACCGCCCAGCTCGCCGGCAAGCCGCTGTACCTCCACTTTCTCCGTTTCCTCGGTCGTGTAGGCCAGGTACTCCGGGACGCTGACCTCCGTGGCATAGACCGCCGACTGAACGCCGCCCAGACCGATCCAGACCTCCTTGTATTTACGGGAAGGGTCGTTGGACTGGTTGATCGAGAGAATCTGCGCCTTCTCCTTGTCGGTCAGCCCCAACAAGGACTGAATCGCGTCGAAACGGTTCATGAACTTGCGCTGGTCGAGCAGGATCTTGCAGTCCGAGTTGTTGATGATCGCCTCCTTGACCACCGGGCTGGAAATGATGTCCTCGACCTCCTGCGTCACAACGATGGCCTCACCGTAGTATTTGCGGACGGTTTTATACATATAACGCAGATATTCAGCCATATTGGCCGTAGAGAGCGCCTTCCAGGCCTCCTCGACGATGAGCTGTTTGCGTACCCCCTTGAGCCGTCTCATCTTGTTTATGAAAGCCTCCATGATGATAATGGTGACCACGGGAAAAAGCTCCTTGTTTTCCTTGATGGAATCCACCTCGAAGACCACGAAGCGCTTCGAGAGCAGGTCGATGTTGGCCCGGGAGTTCAGAAGGAAGTCGTAGCGTCCGCCCTTATAATACTGCCGCAGGGTGATGAGCATGTTGTCGATGTTGAAATCCTCGCGGCTGACCCGGATCTCCCGCTCCTCCAGCTCGCGGCGGTAGTCGTCCCGCAGGTACTCGTAGAAACTGTCAAAACACGGCACGATATTCCGGTCGGCGCGGATACGCTCGATATAGGCGTTCACGGCACTGCCCAGCTCGCCGCTCTCGGTCTTCGTGATCTTGTCGTCCTCGGTTTTCCAGAGTGTCAGCAGCAGCGTCTTGATGCTGTCCTTCTTCTCCACGTCGAAATAGTAGTCGTCGGTGTAGAACGGATTGAAACTGATGGGATGTTCCTCGGTATAGGTAAAATACACGCCGTCCTCACCTTTGGTCTTACGCCGGATCAGCTCGCAAAGGCCCTGGTAGCTGTTACCGGTATCCACCAGCACGACATGCGTGCCCTGCTCCCAGTATTGGCGGACTAAATGATTCATAAAGAATGACTTGCCTGACCCCGAGCCGCCTAACACGAATTTATTCCTATTCGTAATGATCCCTTTTTTCATCGGTTCGTCCGAGATGTCCAGGTGCAGGGGCCTGCCGCTTACGCGGTCGCACAGCTTGATGCCGAAAGGGCTGGACGAGGATTTATAGTTGGTTTCCTCCGTGAAGAAACAGACCGCGGGCTCGATGAACGTGTAGAACGATTCCTCGGCGGGGAAATCTCCCGCGTTGCCCGGCATACCCGCCCAGTAGAGCGTGGCGGCGTCCACGGTGTTGTGGCGCGGGCGGCACTCCATCAGAGCGAGCTGGCTGCCCACATCATTGCGGATATGCCGGAGCTCCTGCACGTCGTCCGACCAGGCCAGCACGTTGAAATGGGCCCGGACGGATTGAAGACCGAACGAGTGCGCCTCGTTGAGATACTGGTCGATGTCGAGTAGGTCAGCCCCCTTACGGGAGCTTTCCCCTCTAAGAACCGTACGTGAGAGTTTCCCCTCATACGGCTCAAGCAATTCAAAACTTTTATTTGTAACTAAAAGCCGGCTCATAGTAACTTCCATTTATTTCTGTTAGTAATTCGGCTGCAATGATCATGTATTAGGACTTTCGCCTTTCTACTGCTCCCTGTCATTTCAGTAATTTTCCAGGGAGTTTCCCGTGTGATGTGCTTGCCACACACAGGGCAACATTGCATTTGCTGATTCCACAGGCGATAGATATATTGCTTGCCGTCTAAGTGTGCAAGCATTCTTCGGGTCTTGTATTGATCGAAGAAATCTTTCCAATCGGCATCATATGGGTTGGCCTCACTGCGGATTTTGATATGTCGCTTTATTTTCGTATCCGACAATCTCACAAGAGTGTGGTATTTATCCACTTTCCTGTTTTCAAGCGGTACGGCAAAAGTCCAGCTTCTACCTCTTACAGTGTGATAATACTTGTTGGCAATCCATCGTTTACCTTTTTTGGGATGTCTTCTGCGAGACCATCGCCATAGTTTGTTGAAAATTTGTGCATCTGTTTTACGGAAAGTTTCCGATGCAGAACACCCCTTGTAGTAGTTCGCCCATCCTCTAATGACTGGGTTTAGCAATCGTATCAAAGATTGTTGCTTAGAAGACTTGTTCTTGTCCACTATTTCACGAACCTTATCTAAAAATCTCTTTCGACTCTTCTTGGATGGTTTTGTGATAAACTTGCCTTTATATTTTCTGATATTGAACCCAAGAAAATCAAACCCTTCTTCTATATGAGTTATCTTAGTCTTTTCTTCTGATAAGGTAAGCCCTCTTGCTTGAAGAAACTCAATGACTAATGGTTTAACATGGTTCTCCAACAACTCCTTACTCTCTCCTGTGATAATAAAATCATCCGCGTAGCGAACAAGATTTATCATAGGAGTATAGTAATTTTTCTTCGAGCGGTTTATCGGAAAGCTATCGGCAAGCAGTTTTTCCAGTCCGTCCAAAGTCATATTTGCAAGAGTTGGGGAGATGATGCCGCCTTGAGGAGTTCCCTCCTCTGTCGGAAAAAGTTGCTTGTTGAAAATAAATCCACTTTTCAACCATTTACGGAGCAAAACTTTATCCATAGGGATATTGTCAAGCAACCATTCATGACTGATATGGTCGAAACAACCTTTGATATCACCTTCTAAGATCCATTGTGGGGATGTCGTCCTTGCCAGGTCATTGAAGCATTGTTGAACGGCATCTGCCGTGCTCCTTTCTTTTCTGAAACCATAAGAATTGGCATCAGCCGTTGTTTCAGCTACGGGAGCCAGTGCCATCAGATACAATGCCTGCATAGCCCGGTCTTTCATAGTTGGTATACCCAATGGTCTTAATTTCCCGTTACTCTTTCTGATATGTACTCGTCTCAGAGGTTGGGGTGTATAACCTCTCCTTTTCAGTTCGGTTATTGCACACACTTTAGCATCTGGCGTTTTCCATGTTACCATATCGACGCCAGCCGTTTTACTCCCATTATTGGAAGTTACACGTCTTACCGCTAATGCTTTAGCGTAAAACGAGTGGGTCAGTGTCCACTGCAAGGCTTTGACCTTGTTGTGGCGACCCTCTTTTTGAGCCTTTACAATACGCGCTTGTAGCTTTTGAACCGCAGCTTCGCATTTGAGCCAATTTATACTGTCCCATTTGCTCTGCGTTTGGTCAGTCGATGCACACGATTTTTTAATTTCGTTCATTTGCTTTTCTCCTTTTAAAAGTTCTAAAAGTTTCTTGTAAAGAATCACCTACCGCAGAAGTCAGCCTGCTTTCGCAGCGGGATGATGTTTCAATCCCTATTCACCCCATTACAGGGTGGCATTCGCTTTTTCTGCAATCCTATACCCGCACTCCATTCGGCATTCCTTACGGTCTGCTTACCTGTCATTGGCAGGAGAAATACGGGCTTACTACGTTCCGTGCAAGTAACTTATAAGTGGGTTAGGTTCTGTCTATTACACCGGCAGTACTCTGTTCGTGTATTCCCAGAATGGAGAGGAATAACCGACTGCTTCCCTTTTGGGCTGAAGCCTATCAGTATCTTTGGCTTCTTCAACCTTACGACGTTTAGACGACAGTTCGCTTACGCTAACCATACCACCCAAGCCAAGCTCCCTGACTGTATGATACTAACAGCCATTGTCTTTCCCTCACGGTTCTGACTGCTCCTTTCGGAAGGGCTACCTTGTCTGGACAGCTTTGATACAGTATATTACTATTGGTGCATCTGTCCATAGGCTACCGTTGACGAAACAACGGGTTAAATCTAAGTTTAACAATTACTTACACAGCGACGTATCGCACCCACTCCTTGTTTATCTGGTTCCCGCGGGAGTAGCGGGAAAGGGACTGCATGTTACGCGCACGTTTCTCGAACATACGCAGGTTTTCGTCGCTGTCTTCCAGGAACACGTACTGGTTGTAAAGGTGGTCGCAGGAAAGCAGAAGCCCCACGGGGGCCGCGAACGAGAGCAGGCAGTCCGAACGGTCGGTGGAAAGACGCTCGTAACGGGTGTCCGTACCCACGCGCCCCGGCAGGTCTTCCGTGTCCGAGAGCGTGTGCAGGCACACCCGTTTGTTACCCACGCGCAGAACCTCGGCCCCCAGCTCGATGTCCTGAAGAGAAGTCGTCTCCGAGAGCGAGAGGGAAAAGTACCGCTCCAGCAGGCCCGGACAATCCGCCGTACCCGTGATCTCGTCCCCCGTGAGGCGGACAAGGGTCAGGAAACCCGAATCGTTCAGAATACGCTCGAACTGTTCCGCCGCCTCCAGGAATTTTGTCGCCGATTCCCGGTTTACCTCTTTGGGAATGATGTTGCCCCGGCAGAGGGTCGAGAAGTCTGAACGCATGTGCATACGCTCCCTCGTCGTTTTCGTCAGGTAGAGGAAGCAGGCGTGGGTCAGGAACGGACGCTCGTTGAAATGCCGCTCGTAACTGCGGGAGAGGAAACTCATGTCCCCCTCGCCCGTGGCCGGGCGGTAACGCTCGCGGATGAACCAGTCCTGCTTGTGTACCACGCTGTATTCGGGCAAGACCTTCAGGGCCTTGCACCAGGCGGCGTGGATCGCCTCGTACTCGGCGGACGTGACGGTGAACAGCTCCGGGAGTTCGACCCGATAGGCGACCGTTATGTCCGCATCCTTGCTGATGATACAACCGCCTTCCACGGCCAGGAGCGGGAACTTGCTTTCCAGCGTGGTGGCTTTCAAGATGTTTCTCATACGCGGCCCCCCTTTCTTTTCAGCAACCGGCGCAGGGACTTGCGGTTGAGCAGGTAGCGGGGATGCCGGCGCGCGGCGAGCAGCTTCATCAGCCCGTGTTCCCCGTAACGGGCGTTCAGGCGGAAGGTAAGCCAGACCAGCACCGAAGCCGCCGCAACGCCGAAAGCGATACATACCCACTGATCGACCCCTGCCATGTAGAGGATGACGAACACCACGAAGACGGCCAGCAGGCCGCCCGCGAAGATGAAGAGGTACTGCGCCTTCAGGCCCCGGAACTCCACGCTCTTGCCGATTCCCTTGTTGATTCCATATTCCATAATTATTTGCATGACAGGTTGGACTACAAGAAGAAAGAGCGTAGGATCGTCGCGGCGACAATCAGGAAAATACACGCGCCGAACCAGCTCGCGGCGGTCTTCGACGTGTCGGGGTCGCCGCTCGAGTCGAGTAGGTCAGCCCCCTTACGGGAGCTTTCCCCTCTAAGAACCGTACGTG
>ERZ1027087.996-NODE-996-length-10962-cov-5.965618_pt1 | contig 10962 bp, 7 predicted proteins | sample MGYA00519413_ERZ1027087 | MGnify/ENA primary metagenome ERZ1027087 (study PRJEB26926, sample SAMN06164438) | human gut metagenome | biome: ENVO:00009003; feature: ENVO:2100002; material: ENVO:00002003 | host: Homo sapiens | place: USA | collected 2012 ...
TCACATTCCCGTCCCGCCACAAACGGGATATCACGAATTTAGGATAGCTCAATTGCGCTATATCCTTTATGCTCATATTAAAGATTGCCGGATTGTGCACCTGGAATGCAACGATATATGGTTTGTTCACATCGTCTTTCTCTTTGACTTCCAAATCTTCCTTACGCACCAGCATTTTGCGTATCAGCAGGATACCGAGAATCACTCCCACTACGCCCAACGGATATGCCACCGCACATCCCAAAGCCGGAGTATTCGCCTCAATGCCCATCTGTTTCAAGGTTTGCTGTGCGGCACCCAGCGCAGGGGTATTGGTCGTGGCACCACAGAGGATACCCACCATGTCCGGCAGGGAAACTCCCAGTCCATAGCTGCCCAACACCGTCATCACCGTACCGATCAGCACCACGCCCACTGCCAGCATATTCAGTTGCACACCACCCGTCCTGAACGAACTGAAAAAGCCCGGACCGACCTGCAATCCCAGTGCATACACGAATATCACTAAACCGAAACTCTCAGCATAGTTCAGCATCTGCGGGTCAATGGACAGCCCGAAATGTCCGGCAATGATACCTGCAAAAAACACGAAGGTCACTCCCAACGATATACCGCAGATATGTATCTTTCCCAGCCCCAAACCAATAGCGGAGATCAACGAGAGTACCACAACCGCCTGCAGAGCGGAATGTTCAACGAATAAACTGTATAACCAATCCAATGTGTTTACGCTTTTAATTGATTTCGGAGTGCAAAGATAGGAAGTATTCCCAGAGAATGAGAATTAATTGCATAAAAAAAGCGGTCATCATTATTTGATAACCGCCTTATACCTTGTACACCCTCAGGGACTCGAACCCTGGACCCATTGATTAAGAGTCAATTGCTCTACCAGCTGAGCTAAGAGTGCATTATGCTTTTTTACCGTAGTGGATACGAGAATCGAACTCGTATTACATGCGTGAGAGGCATGTGTCCTAACCGTTAGACGAATCCACCGGCTGTTTGCGGAAGCGGGGGGATTCGAACCCCCGGTACAGTTACCCGTACGTCAGTTTAGCAAACTGGTGGTTTCAGCCACTCACCCACACTTCCTTAAACCTGCATTGTTTCTCAAATGCGGTGCAAATGTATGGGAAACTTTTGGACTATGCAAATCTTTCCATCATATTTTTTTCTGACTTTTTTCACAAAAAGATGTAATCTGTTAAAAGTCAAAAGCAAAGGGAGAAAAAAAAGATTTAAGAAAAGCATCAGGGATTAAGTTTGAATCCCTTTTTCTTTATTTGACTCACATCAATCTCTCTTTTCACCTCTTTGCGTATCTTTGCGCGATTTTTCATCACCGTGTCTCAAACACATACGAAATGGTACATCAGGAAAGCTTGAAAAAGCGGCTTGCAAAGCTTGCTGCCCCCATCTTTATAGAAACCCTGCTCATCATGATGCTGGGCGCCGTGGATACTATTATGCTGAGTCGCCACTCCGACAGCAGTGTGGCTGCCGTCGGAGTAGTCAACCAAATTATTATGCTTACCTTTCTTGTGTTCGAGGTCATTAATCTCGGTACATCCGTTCTTTGCTCCCAATATCTTGGCGCCCGCCTGCAAAAGAAAGTGGTACAAGTGGTCGGTGTTTCAATCCTTGTGAACATAGTGGTAGGCGTATCCGTCAGCCTGCTCCTTTTCTTTGGTGCCGGGCCTATCCTGCGCCTAATGGGACTGACTTCCGAACTGATGACTGACGGCATGGACTATATGCGTATTGTAGGCGCTTTCGCCTTCTTCCAAGCCATCTCACTAACACTTTCCGCCTCCCTGCGCAGTGCCAATAAAGCCATTTACCCGATGCTGGTAACCGTTGTTGTCAACATTCTCAATATTATAGGTAACTATTCCCTCATCTTCGGGCAGTTCGGTTTTCCCGAACTGGGTGTGGAAGGTGCTGCCATTTCCACCGCTTTCAGCCGTGGCGTGTCTATGGTTCTCCTGTTCATCATCCTGTTCCGCAAGCATATCCACCGCTTCCCCATTGCCTATTTCCGTCCGTTCCCGTGGATAGAACTGAAAAATCTGATGAAGGTGGGACTCCCTTCTGCCGGCGAACAACTTTCTTACAGTTCTTCGCAAGTAGTGATTACCTTCTTCATCAATATGCTGGGCGTCGAAGCTCTTGCCACACGCACCTATTGTGTCAATATCATCATGTTTGCCTATCTGTTCAGCATCTCCATGGCGCAGGGTGGTGCCATTTGCATCGGGCATCTCATCGGAGAAAAAAAACCCCATGCCGCTTTCCTCATGGGTAAATATGTTATGAAGAAATCCGTCATGATCACCGTTATACTCTCCACCATCCTTGCTATATTCGGAAACACGATCTTCCATTGGCTTACTACCAATGAAGAAATCATCCGGCTCGGAACCACCATCCTCATCATCGACGTCATTCTCGAAATCGGACGTCCCATCAATATCTTTGCAACCAACGCCTTGCGTGCTGCCGGAGATGTTACCTATCCTTTCTATGTCGGCCTGGTAGTTCAGTGGAGCGTTGCCGTCGGCTTGGGCTACATCATCGGTATCCCTCTGGAGTGGGGCATCTGCGGTATGTGGGTCGCCTTCTTGCTGGACGAGAACATCCGTGGAGCCATCTTCGTAAAACGCTGGTACAGTATGAAGTGGACGACAAAAGGGTTTGTTAAGTGATTAGCGGTTAGTAATCACTTAATAAGATTTGATATAAATCAAATCTTTTATACCTTTGTCCCCGGAAACAGTTACAGAAACCAGCGAACAATTATGGATACACTATTAAAAGAGACAGTTAATGCCACTGTGAACTCCCGTTATCCGGGCATGGCACCTGAAGGTAGAAAACTGATAGAAGATATTCTGATCCGCAAAGAGCTGGAAAAGGGTGAACTCTTATTCAAGGAGGGACAAGTCTGCCACCACATGGTATTTGTTGGAAAAGGCATGATGCGCCAATTCTATTACAAAAACGGTAAGGACGTCACCGAACACTTTTCCTACGAGGGTTGTGTCATCATCTGCATCGAAAGCACCCTGAAACAAGAACCGACCCGCCTGATGGCAGAGGCCCTGGAGCCTTGTACAGTCTACCTTCTCCCCTACGACAAATTCATGAGATTGACTGAAATCTCCTGGGAAATAAATATGTTCTATCGCAAGATACTGGAATATTCACTCATAGTATCCCAGGTGAAAGCTGACTCCTGGCGGTTCGAAACAGCACGCGAACGCTACAATATGCTGATGCACACCCACCCGGAAGTCATCAAACGGGCACCATTATCACATATCGCATCTTATTTGCTGATGACGCCCGAAACCCTGAGCCGTGTACGCGCGGGCATACTGTAACCGCTCCTGTCTGCCCGGCGGGTTATTACTGAATATACTAAAAGTTTACTCTTTCCCCGAAAAAACATTTGTTAAAAGCAAAAATCTTTTCGGGGTTCATTGTGTTTACCACACAAAGTTTATTCATAAATATTCAGTAATATGGCAACTATACATACATACACTAAATTTCTGGTAGAGAACATCCGGAAATCCGGCCGATACAGCACTGCCGGCATATACAATAGCACCGTCAACAGTTTCCTCCGTTTCACGAAAAACTTCAAACTGACCTTTCATGCAGTCACTCCTGAGATAATCAAGCAATATGAAGAAGACCTGCTGAAACAAGGACGCCGCCACAATACCCTGTCCACCTATATGCGTATGCTGCGTTCCATCTTCAACCAAGCCGAAGAACAGGGGATTGCCCTCTCATATCCGACAGACGAATTATTCCGTTACGTATTCACCGGCTACGAGTCGACCGTGAAACGTGCCGTCTCCCCCGCCCTCATCCGTCGGCTGGCACTCCTAAATCTGGACGAGCAACCTACGTTGCAGTTCAGCCGCGACCTGTTCCTTTTAAGTTTCTACCTGCGCGGAATACCTTTCGTCGATCTGGCTTACCTGCGCAAGTCTGATATAAGACATAACACCATCTATTATTACCGGCATAAAACCCAACAGCAACTATCCGTACACATTGAGTCGTATGCCGCACAAATATTAGAGAAGTATCAACCGGATAAGGACTCACCCTACTTACTGCCCATCTTGACGGAAACAGGCGAAAAAGCCCATCGGCAGTACAAAAGTGCACTACGACTTTACAACCTGCATTTGCACCGCCTGTCCCGTCTTCTGAAACTTTCAGACCCGCTAACGTCATACGTTGCCCGCCACAGCTGGGCCACGACAGCCAAACACGAGGGAATAGCCATTTCCCTCATCAGCGAAAGCCTGGGGCATACGTCCGAAAAGGTGACACATACCTATCTGGCATCTTTTGACAATAATGCGATGAGCAAAGCTAACAGAAAAGTAATCTCTACCATTCACTCAGGAAAGAAAATTAATTGAATAGTAGAATAAAAATAATGCGTCAATAGTATGCGCAAAATTCAGAAAGAGAAATCTATCGGAATACAAGGATTCATACTGTTGACGCATTTATAGGAACACTATAATTCTCTTACTTACAAGGTAAGAGAAACTATTATTTTGCGACAAAAGTATGAAAAATATGAATATAAAAGAATATAAATGATTTATTTTTAAAGAAACTTTTATCATCTGACTTTAAATAATAAGTTTTGAAATAGTTAATACAACAAATTGACAGTTATAGGGCGGATATGTAAATGAAAATTTTCTCTCTGAGGAATTGAAGGAATTATCAGCCAGCAAACGTGTCTGCAAACATTTATTATTTGAAATTCCATATCATAAGGTGATTTCCGAGAACAGGAATCAAATCCGCAATGTTTGTGAATACAAAGTGAAGAAAGTCAGGAAAAAGACAAAGAAAAAGCGCACAAACCTATAACAGAGTTTGCACGCTAAATGTATATATCTACAGAAGAGCTTATAGTGTGGCTATTACGCTATTTTCATAGCGCCTTAATCTCATCCTCCGTCAAATGTGTAATTTTAGAGATAAGTGCATGATCTATTCCCTCAGCTTTCATGCTACGAGCATTAGCAAGACGTTCTCGCTGGCATCCTTCTTCGCGTCCTTTTTCAAGTCCTTCTTCGCGTCCTTCTTCGCGTCCTTTTTCAAGTCCTTCTTCAAGTCCTTCCAGTTTCGCCGCATCCAACACACACAAATTAGTGCGATACACATTTACGCTATTTTCATAGCGTCTCCGCTCCTCTTTACTAAGAGAAGCTACATCGGCAATTTCTTCTAATTTTTCGAAGACTGCCTTGCGGGCCTTAAACGGCATTCGTTTTAGTGTCTCCATATTCTTTAATGTATATATCCATCGTTCAAAATCATTCTCACACTCTTCTTCCTCTTTATTAAAAAGAGGAAGGGCTATAAACACTTGCCGCATTCTGTCAGTAAACAATTCGCCGGTACTACGGTCGGCAAGGATGACATCCGTTCTTAACTTAACACTGCTGTCAAACAAAAAGTTCATGAAGAAAACTCCATATACAGCTTTTATATTGAACCGCCATTCATTCCCTTTTTCTCCCTGTTGCACTATCGCATTGGAGAGATAAAAAAGAGCGCGTTCCTTGAAATACAACTGCGCCTTATTCTGCATCTCTACGATAATTTTCTCGCCGGTATCCGTGCAGCAATAGATATCGTAGATAAGACCTCGCCCTTCGTCATACTCAGGCAAACGTTCATTGTTCAAGAATGTGAGATCAGTTATCACCCGTTCACCCTTCAGCAAATCATTTAAGAAATCAATTAATAAATCCTTAGATATTTCTTGACCGAATATTTTTTTAAAGCCGTAGTCGGTGAACGGATTGATAAATTTTCCCATTGTTATGTGTTATGTAACAACAAAGATACAGAGAATTATCCAACTAAGTATTACGGATTGTGCTTTTTTGAATAAAAATATTCAAAGAACATGGTATATTTATGGTTCATCCGATAAATACGTAATTTGTTTAATGATAATTCACCAGAACGAGCAACGCAAACAAGATAATATACAATATTTACAAAGCCCTTCATAATCAATTTCCTTATTTAGAATATATTATAAACCCCAAAGTCGTTTTTCACACTTATATAGAACCCAAGAGATAAAGACACATACACACTTAATAAAAGCCTTTCAAAAGGGGAAAAGCCTTTTTAGTTTCTTCTCTTACCTTGTAAGTAAGAGAACCAACCCTAATAAATCGATTAAAAAATGGACTACATCTTTCCTTTTATCCTTTGCGGAGCATCCTTCCTTCTGGCCATGTGCATAGAAGCCATGTTCATCCCCCGCATCCTCCTCATATCCTTCAAGAAGCGCCTTTATGACCTTCCCAACCTTAGGAAATCCCATACGGCCCCGACCTCCCGCCTGGCAGGCGCCACCTTTTTCCCCGTCATTTTACTATGCATCCTCCCCGCCATCGCATACTTATACTCACCAATCAGTCACATAGGCTACGTGCCAACCTACGCTATCATCACACCCTTTCAATGGACAGCCTTCACCTGCGGCATCATCGTCCTCTTCCTGTTAGGCCTGAAGGACGACTTGGTCGGCGTTCGTTATAGCCATAAATTTCTGATACAAGCCCTTGCCGCCCTCTTTTTTGTATTTTCCGGACACCTTATCGACAACCTTTACGGACTCTTCGGCATCCATGCCCTTCCGCCCGTCATCAGCATCCCCTTCACCATGCTACTTGTTGTATACATCATTAACGCTATCAACCTCATCGACGGTGTGGACGGATTAGCAGGAACCCTCTCCCTTATCGCCTGCACCATATCCGGCATTTTCGCTCTTGCCGCCGAAGAACTGATTTACGCCCTCATTGCTTTTTCCACCTGCGGGCTTCTCGCTACATTCCTATACTACAACATATTATCTCCCCGAAAAATATTCATGGGCGATACCGGTTCCACCACCTTAGGTTATCTGTTGGCATTATTCGCCATCCATAACTTCCACGAAACCACCTCTCTCCCCACAGCCAGCCCGGCCGTTGCCTGGAGCCTCCTGTTCATACCCCTCATCGACACATTCCGCGTCATCTGCGTCCGCATATGGCATCGACGTCCGATATTCAGCCCGGACTGCAACCATATCCACCACCTATTAATACGCCTGGGGTACAAACATTCCGAAATCTCCCTGCTTTTAGGCGGCTACTCACTCATCATCATATTCTCCAACTATCTGCTGAACGAATTCATCGGCAACTTCACTATCATTTTCTGTATAGACATTATCCTGACAGCCATTATATATATTTTCCTCGCCACCGAAATCAAGGAAGGAGAGGAAAAAAGTTCCCTTCAAAAAATCCGTTTAGGCAGTTACACCCTTTCCCCCAATTATACTCCCTGCATCCCATACGGGCAAATTGTAGTAAACACCCTCAACCCCCATTCGTGGGTGACCGCTAAAACCGACGCCCACTTTCGCCGCGCACTCCAGCAGAGCGACTACCTCATACCGGATGGCACCGGCATCGTGCTTGGCGTCCGCCTCACCTGCAGGCAATGCATCTGCAAGACCGCCGGTGCCGACCTGCACTACATGTTCCTGGTATACCTGGAACATATAGAGGGATCCGTTTTCTACATGGGTTGCACCCCCGAAGTGCTGCAACGCATCGAGGCACGCATCCATCGCGAATATCCCCATATAAAAGTAAACAGTTACAGTCCTCCTTTCCGATCCCGGTTCAGCGACGAAGAGAACCGCCGGATGGTGAATGCCGTCAACTATTACTCACCCGACGTCCTGTTTGTAGGCATGACCGCTCCCAAACAGGAAAAGTGGATACACGACCACCGCCACGAGCTTAGTGCCCATGTCATTTCCGGCATCGGCGCCGTCTTCGATTTCTATGCAGGTACCTCGCCACGCCCGCCACACTGGATGATATGCCTCGGGCTGGAATGGCTGGGACGACTCATGCAAAATCCCCGACGGATGTGGCGGAGGAACTTTATATCCAGCCCCATCTTCCTGAAAGACATGTTCATGCTCATGATACAACCGAAAAAAAACAAAGAAACAATCATATATCAATGAAAAAAAACTCACTCATCCTTGCCGCCTTGTGCGCACTGCTGACGCTCTCCACCTCTTGTGGTAGCAGCCGACAAATATCATACCTGCAAAACGAGGAAAGACTGAACTTCGAAAACCAGCAGCCTTACCTCTATGATGCCCGCATCTTCCCGAAGGACTTGCTCACCATCACCGTCAACTGCAGCGAACCACAGCTTTCCGCTCCGTTCAATCAAGGGCACACACTGAACATGCAATCCAGTAACCTTCCCGAAAATGCCACTTTGCCGGGATATCTCGTTGATAATAGCGGCAATATCGACTTCCCAATCCTCGGCAAACTACATTTAGGCGGACTAACCAAGGCAGGAGCCGAAAATTTACTACGTGAAAAACTCACACACTACCTGAAAGAGAAGCCTGTCATCAGCGTACGTATTTCCAACTATAAATTCTCCGTATTGGGTGAAGTAAGCCGCCCCGGCAGTTTTTCGGTCACCAGTGAAAAAGTCAATCTTTTCGAAGCACTCGCCATGGCAGGAGACCTTACCATACAAGGGAAACGGGGCAACATAAAATTACTCCGCGAAGATGAGTTGGGAAGGAAAATAATTATCAAACTCGACCTCAAAGATCCGTTTATCGTAAATTCACCTTACTATTACCTGCAACAAAACGACATACTGTACATCGAGCCAAACAAAGCCAAAGCGAGTGGAGCAAATATCAGTCCCGCAGTAAGCTTCTGGCTAGGTATCACCTCCACATTAGTCACTGTCACCAATCTCATCATTACATTAACCCGATAATCCACAAATTTCACATGAAAGAATATTCCGAAGATTTGTTTGAAGAAAAAGAGAACAACCTTCAACTCAAAGAACTGATTTTCAAGTATCTTAATTATTGGCCTTGGTTCATCACCTCCATTATCCTCTGTCTGGCCATAGCCTGGTTCTACCTGCGCTATGCTTCACCAATCTACCAAGTCAGCGCCACGGTAATTATGAAAGAAGACAAAAACTCACTCAGCAACAACAGCGAACTACCCATACTGACAGACATAGGCTTCGTGACCTCCACATCCGGCATAGAGAACAAAATGGAAATCCTTCGCAGCAAATCTCTTATCACGCAGGCTATCATTGAGTTAAAAACCTATATAACCTATGGTACTAAAGGAACCATTGGATCCAGAGAACTCTATACAGCCTCACCGATCAGAGTAGACTTGGATAGCATCTCACTCGCAAATCTCACCGACGGTTTCACATTTCAGGCCATTTTGCATCCCGACAGCACACTCACCCTAACCGGCAATATACAAGGACAAGAAATCAACCAGTCCCTAAAACACCTGCCGGGCGCAATTGTCACTCCGGCAGGCACATTACTTTTTTCATTCGGCAATAAAAGCGAGCCCCTTTTCGAGGAAACATTATATATACAAGTTTTACCTCCTCTTGCAGCAGCAAAAAGATACCTCGCCGCACTCGACGTTAACGGGAAAGAAAATGCAAATGCCGTAGTGGAAATTACTTTCAAAACCGAAACACCACAACGGGGAGCCGACTTCGTAAATCAGCTTATCGATGTTTATAATCGCGAGACAAACGATGACAAAAACCAAGTCATCACCCGGACGGACCAGTTTATCAACGAACGTCTCGCTATCATTAGCCGCGAACTGGGCAGCACTGAAAAAGAGCTGGAAGACGTAAAAAGAAAAGCCGGCTTACTTGATCTCAGCAATACCACTGAATTTCTTTCCGGCAAGGAGGAATACGACAAAAAACTCCTCGACCTTGACACCCGTCGTCAACTCATTATATATTTAGACGAGTACATCCGCAAACCGGAAAACGCCTACAGTGTCATTCCCGCCGGCACCGGAGCCGAGAATGCTACCCTTGCCGCATTAATCAACGCCTACAACGAACAAGCCGTAGAGCGTAATCGCCTGTTACATGCTTCTTCCGAAGAAAATCCGGTCATCATCCGCCTCACAGGAAGCCTTAACACCCTGCACACGCAACTGCTCACCGCTATCAACAGCACCCGCCGCAGCCTCGACATCGCTCGTCGCGACCTCGAACGGCAGGCAGGCAAATACGCCGGACGCATCAATAGCGCCCCCACCCAAGAACGCGTATTTACCGGCATCGCCCGTCAACAAGAAATCAAGGCCGGGCTCTACCTTATGTTGCTGCAAAAACGAGAAGAAAACTCTATAACCCTTGCCGCTACCGCCGACGATGCCAAAATCATCGATGCCGCCGAAGCTGGCAGCTCCCCTGTATCACCCAATGCAACACTCATTCAAACCATTGCTATGACCACAGGTATATTGCTACCCATCATTATCATTACCTTACTCAACTACTTCCGCCTCCGCATCGAGGACCGTTCCGCAGCCGAAAAGCTCACCACCGTCCCCATCCTGGGAGACATCCCGCTGATAAAGTCGAAAGATAAATCCGAATGCCACATCGCCGTCAAGGAGAACGACAACAGCTTCATGTCCGAAGCCTTCCGCAGCCTGCGCACCAATCTGCAATTCATGCTGCGGCAACCGGAACACAAAGTGATACTGGTGACTTCAACCACCAGCGGCGAGGGAAAAACGTTCGTCAGCAGCAACCTCGCCGTCAGCCTCGCCCTGCTGGGCAAGCGGGTAATACTCGTAGGGCTGGACGTACGCGCACCGAAGCTCGCCGAACAATTCGGCATGGAACACCGGCACGCGAAAGGCATCACCAACTATCTGGCCAACCCGGCACAGACCAGTCTCGCCGGATTGTTACACGACAGCGGATACCCCAACCTGCAAATCCTACTTTCGGGCACCGTCCCGCCCAACCCCGCCGAACTGCTGGCACGCC
>ERZ1027087.1004-NODE-1004-length-10870-cov-7.606195_pt1 | contig 10870 bp, 6 predicted proteins | sample MGYA00519413_ERZ1027087 | MGnify/ENA primary metagenome ERZ1027087 (study PRJEB26926, sample SAMN06164438) | human gut metagenome | biome: ENVO:00009003; feature: ENVO:2100002; material: ENVO:00002003 | host: Homo sapiens | place: USA | collected 2012 ...
TCTACACTTCTAGCTTCGTCGGCAGCGTCAGATGTGTATAAGAGACAGGCATTATCTCCTATACGAAGTCCATTTGAACTATAATACATAGCAATACATTCTATAAAAGTCAGAAAATAGAATAGATTCCGAAATACACATTTTAAAGGATTAGCTATTTGTCCAGTATTAGCATCAACAACTTGAATACCTACAATACGCCTTCCAATACTCGCTCCCCTAAAACAATCTTTACAAAAAAGAGCAAACCACGCAAAAATAGCAATCATTGGAGTTATTACCCTTATATTGCAAAAAAGTAAGATTCCATTTACCAAAACAGCTAATAAGGCAGCAATAGCAACATCAATATAAAATGCCATCAACCTTTTTAATTTCATATTCATATCTTATCATTTAAACAAGTTAACAAAAAAGTTCCAAACTTCTTTTAAATCAATCTCTACAGCAACTCCAACACCTACAGCTGCAGAGAAATCGATATTACCAACTTCTGACTTTGAGATTTCGTCTTCATCAATTTTTTCATAGTATTTATTAGTAGAATCATATGTTGTAGTCTTCTTATTATCTTCTGACCACAAAGGAACACTTACAATTAAGCCATTCTCCTTAACCGAAGTTCGACTATCTAATTCATACGCATTATCATAACTTTCAATTCCTACAATTCCCACATTAACTGAAACACCACTTGTTTCCTTAGCCCCACCGCTTCCATATTGAACACTTCCAGCATTTATTTGAGCACCTATCTTTACGCCCAAAACTTGAGCTGATACTCCAGCATTTAATCCAAAAGAAATATTCCCTGAAACACTATTTTTAAGATGAGGCCAAGCTTCGTTCCAGCCTTTACCATCAGGATCAATATAAAGCACCGGAAGATTATCGCAATACACATAAGGAGCGACTCTATAATAATTCTCTGCCAACGGATCCACCGTATGCCACCTTCCCAACGTCGGGTCATACATTCTCGCCCCATAATCATACCAGTTCAACCCCTTCTTCGCATCCAGTTCCTTACCGTTATACTTATAAGGTTGTACATTACCGGTACTTGCAAATACACCTCCGAAAGGATAATAATGGTTCGTTTCTTCTACCTTGCCGGATGAATTCACTAACACGCGATTGTTTCCCTGATGATCCTGCAAGTAATAATGATACTTTTTGTCACTCAAAGAGATATAAACATAACCTGTCAGAAGCAGTTTGACAAATCTACTCCGTATTTTATAGTAAATTCTTGTTTTAGTTCCATTTTCCGGATGGCGTGCAAACGAGAGGAGTTTATATTTTCAAGCAGATTGAGAATCTGGATATGAGAACAGCCGGATAAAAAGATATCCGGCTGAAAAAATATTAATTATCAAAATGAGATAGAACATAAACTATCATACAACACAAAATTATCATAAGAACTACAGTTCCTAAAACATATTTGTTTCGATTCATTTTTTCATAAAGTGCACTATGTATAAAAGCATTATATTTGTAACACATAAAGTTTGCTACTCCTGTAAGTATCCGTTCTATAAAGGGAGCCTTCAATAAATAAGTAATAAAAACATATAGAGAAAAAACGAATGCTTGCAACGCGACATAATAAGTTCCCCATAGAAGCGCAAGTTCATATCCATAAAAATCATCATAACATTTGGCAATTCCACTATATTGAAAAAAAGAAAAATGTGAAAGAGGATTATGCATATTTAGCCAAAAAGAAATTAAAACTCCTATGATATAAACTATCAACCAAACCAGCCAACGCTGAAACCGCAGGATAAAAATTGCGGCAAGCATCGTTACCAAGAATTGAGCAGTATAACCTGTAAAAAGAAAAAAAGTTTCTTCGCCTTTCATTAGTAAACCAACAAATGTTACAGGATTTAGCATGTTTCCAACAGTATACAAGCTGCAATGTATATGAATCAAAGATATACATATAGTCAACAGCATGCCATACACAAATTTCAGTTTTCTCATTGTTTTTATTTTCTAATATCTCACAAAATTACCATTTACATATTTATAATTCCCGGGAGGAAGAGAGTTGATGTAATCAAAAAAGTCCGTTATAGAGTGTCCCTTATCATCACTCGTCTCCATTTGTTGGGCTCCTTTTATAGCCGCATTACCAGCATATGCATCTTTCTTATGTGAGTATTGATATGTATCCACACCTTCTACCGCTTTCTGAGAATAAGGTTGATATGGAGCGAAATCATATTCAGAAAGACTTATTCCATTACATTCTCCAGGATGATTCTTTATATACTCTACCAAAGCTTGTAAAAAACCTTTCGCATAAGCTCCTCCCATACTATGAGACATAACTTTTATGGATTCCGTTATATTGCCATTATCATCACGTGCTAATTGTGAAATAATTTTCTTCGCATCTCTCAAACCTGAAACATATCCAACATCGTACCTGTTTTTACTCCCCATATTCATACTAAATCCCAAAGGCCCTCCTAAAGAACCATCATAGTACCGAGCATTCCAATCCCCAAAATGAGCCATTACAGCGGTATTAAAATTAACAGGTTTATTCTTCATCTTCCAATAAGTCGGACTTGCACCTTCGGATCCAGTGTGAAAACCATTAATAAATATCACAAGCTTTCCTTGATAATCAAACGCATTACTAGGATTATCCATACAATACACATACGGACTCACTCCATAATAATTCTCCGCCAACGGATCCACCGTATGCCACCTTCCCAATGTCGGATCATACATTCTCGCCCCATAATCATACCAGTTCAACCCCTTCTTCGCATCCAGTTCCTTGCCGTTATACTTATAAGGTTGCACATTTCCCGTACTTGCAAATACGCCTCCAAAGGGATAATAGTGATTCGTCTCATTCACCTTGCCGGATGAATCTACTACCACGCGATTGTTTCCCTGATAATCCTGCAAAAAATAATGATACTTCTTGTCGTTCAAAGAAACATAACCGTAGCCCGTCAGAAGCAACTTGGCAACACCATTTTCATAAACCACATTGCCCAAATAATCGGTAGTTGTGGTTGCGCTACCTATCTTATGTACAGTCCTGAGTTTCGTACCGTCAGCACCATAAGTATAGGTAATAGTACTGCCATCGGAAAAACTTACTATACTTGGCAAATTTAGCATATTATATTGAATAGAAATAATATTTTTATTCAAATCTTTCGTTAAATTCCCATTCGTATCATAAGTATATTCAGTAGCCACTTTAGCACCATCCTTAAACTCGAAACCGTTGTTGTAGACAGAAGTCGTAACTGCGTCATTCACAGCTTTTAGCTGATTACCATTCAAAGTCAAGGCAAGATTATCAATCAAACCATAAGACGAAGCACCTGTCTGTCCATAACGCTTCAAACCCAGGATATTTCCATTCTTGTCATAACCGGTCACTTGCTCCGTGAAACGGTTCGGGTTGGCATTGATAGCTGTTCCTTGTCCATACGCAGCACTCAGCAATCGGTTCAATCCGTCATAAGTATATTTGTATCCATGTGTCACACCATCGCTGCATTTCCATGTCATACTACTCAAATCGCCATTGTAGCAGGGAGTACCGTTTCCATCAGTATAATACAAACTTTGACTGAAAGAAGAATTATGAATCTCTGTAAGCCAACTACGAATATTATAACTATTAGTCGTGCTCAACGTATCATTTCCACGCTTGCGACACAAACGATGCAAGCGTCCCAGATCATCATAATCAAACAAGAAATCAGTAGTAGAACCGTCAAAAATATGTTGTTCATCAATTAATCGCCCCATATGGTCATAAACATATTTCTTTTCAAAAGGAGATATACCTGTTTGTTCCAAACAACCGGAGGTAACGGCACCAGAAAAGTTATAGGCCTGATGCTGTACGGAAGTACGTCCCAAACAAGAGCTACGCGTCTGAATGGGACGACCGTAATAGTCATAATAAAAACAGGTAAATACCCATCCATCGCTGCTGCCCAGTTCACGAACCAAGCTTCCCGTTTCCCTTCCTTTATGTACAATCCTATCTGAGTCACTACCAAAACGGACAGGATAACCAGACTTTACCACATAGCCAAGTGAAGCAGGAAATATCTTCGAACTACATTGTTTGTAACGGTAATCATCATAATAACGCACTTCTTGGGGCGTAAACTTGTTCAACGTTAAGAAGGAAGAAGGAAGCGAATAACCATAATAATCAGTAGTCTTGCCTGTAAAAGTAGCAGTCACATTTAGCCTGTTGACAGCTTCAACAGAAACACTCGCAGCATAGATTCCACTTATTACCAGATTACCATAAATATCTGATAAGCTACAAAGCCACTCACCACGTTTTGCCTGTTCGCTGTTGCGACTGAACACCAATCGGTCGGCAGCATCATAAACATAACTGTTCCAGCCTGTGCCGGGAAGTTTCTTCCCCGTACAGCGGTTGCGATAGTCGTAACGATACTGGTAGGCATACAGTTCCAATGCGGTAACGGGATTGGCGATATAGCGTGCCGACGCTTCGGGAGAGAGCACAAAGCAAAGGTTACCATAATCATCGTACACATAATAAGTATCAGACGACGCGGATGTTGTAGCAATGGAGGAAAGGAAACGACGTTCCAATACCTTATGCCCTTCCTTATCAGTAAATACCTCACCCCGATTACCATCTTCATCAGTAGTCCGCGTCACATCCAGCAGGTTTGGAGAATAAAATCCCTTACGTACCAGTACAGGATTCTCCCGGGTACCGCCAACTGTAAAAAACAGACAATTATCAGCAGTCTGATTGAATCGGTAGGCAGACTTCACGGCATGCCCGCCCACTTGCCAGGCTTCACCAGGTCCATAACGTTCTATGATGCGCTCCAAAGGAGAATCTTCATAAACCATGCGATTATAAGCGTAACGATCATTGTATTGAGTAGCCGAAATGCCCTCCAAAGAATTGGTAGAAGTATATCCGAAACTACGGGATACGGAAGAGGGAAGCCATTGTTGATGTTCACGGCCTAATCTGTCATAAGCCGTGCGACTTACCCAGTCTTTCTTCCCATCGGGCGAAGCTCCATATTGCACTGTCTGTTCCGGACGGCCTAAACCATCATAATAATTTATGGAGTGAATGGCCTTACCGGGATAACGAAGTGAATCAGGTGTAGTCTGCGCCATGACAGGCACTATGGAGGTTATGTAGCTATGAGAAGCATTGGGGGTATACGGAGACATTTCTACCGGACGTTCCGGTTCTTCCTCTACAGGAACAGCGTGGATAACAAGAGCAACTTGAGTACTAGCTGTAGCACGATAATTCTCAAGCACGTGATAGATGCCGGGAGATAGAAGTAGATTATGAAACGGACCTGTAATATTACCTTCTATATTCCCTCCTTTTGTTGATGAAATAGATAATTCAACTTGAGTATCCCACTGAGTCTCCATCGCAATATCCACAATCACAGGACGTGTTACTTCAAGCTTAAAATACCGATGAATTTTTGAAGAGGATTCTTTTTTTATTGAATGTATAAAAGTCATTTCCCTGTCTATTTTTCCAACTTTTATAGTATCACGATTAGAAATTACGGCATATACATTTAAGCGTATATCTCCATTATTAAGACCAGTATCACCCGTTCCTTCACTGACTAATTCGCACACACTTTCTAGAGATAACACACGCATAGATGCCTGTTTGGGAGTCATCTGTTTCAAATCCTCTTCAATGAGATTTCCCAATTCGGTATTTTTCAAGGCCCCCTGAGTTATCTCCATACCCATATTACTATGGGAACTGGATAATTCATCAACTTCACCATTAGGAAGACACTGTAGTAAATACATAGAAGTATCTGTAAGTTTGGAACCGGCATGGGTAAAAACCACATTGGAACTTGTTACTTCAAATTTAAAGCGCACATCCTTATTGGTATTACCATAAGAGTCTGTTGACCTATTAGTGTTGTAATTTATTCTCCACACAGCCGTCTGTACCGGCATTGCATTGTTCTTTTGACAACACAACATAAACACCAAAAGCAAAAAACTTCGTAATAAAAATGTTTTCATAAGCTGATTTTTAGTTAGATTCATTCACCAAATGATATTGGTGAAATCCAGTCAGATTCCGCTGCCCCTGTTCATTAAAGCGGCAAGTTTCTATCAAACGGCCTTGACTGTCATAGTTATATTCCATTTGTCGACCGGCAGGATCTGTTTTACCGGTAAGTCCCACAGAGAAAAGATACTTACTGGTCGAAACCCGGGCACCAAACAGCTTTTCCCTCAACGTGGCAACCACACTCTCGTAAGTAGTGGCAGACGAACAACTTTCCGGTAGCCGCCCCAATGCTTGTTGGACTTCCGCATACGTTGAGTTTTCTATTTTTGCCACCGGATACTGTCCGTGATACCCCCAAAGGTAGATAGTGGCAACACCATCCTCGTCGCGCACGGTAGGATTACCGTAGGTGTCATAGTGCGAATAGCGAGTACGAATCTCCATCTTCCCCGGAATGCCCTTCAATATTTGTGTCGGCATATAGAGCATACATCTCCCGTTGCGAACAGAATCATAAACCAATTCTTCCGTATCCAGAATCTTTCCATTCAGCAAGCGCGAGCGCTTCGCAAGCAGGGGTTGCCGGCAATATTTATAATCATATACATCTGTCAACGTATCCCCGCTACTTTTCAACACGGAATGCTTCAGCAAATCTCCAAAGCGTGTATGGCTAAACCATTCCTTATCTACTTTTTCCGCATTCGGCTCGTCCGACACGTAAGTCCGCACAGTCTGACTCTTCAGGACATAAGGGGAAAAGCTTTCTTTACCAACATGCATATATAACCCTGTACGCAAGTGTAAAGATGGAGACGGAGAGTAGAAATAGAGAACATAATTATTACGATCCAAAAAATCGTACTCATAGTTTACGCTTTTCACCACCTCCTTCTTACTGTTATAATATGTCTCTGCCTTCACTTTATCCAGCATAAGCGAATAGTCAAGCGAGGGATGAGCAAATAAATTCTTATTATAAATTTTCTGCATCTCATCCTTGGCAAAAAAGACATCAGGATTATAAAAATCAAAACGGTCGTAAGTAGGGAAAATAAATTCGCCGCCATACCACTTAACGCCATATTCATACGACACAAAATCAACCACCTTATACGGATGAGGAATGGTAAGAGTCGTATTTCCTGCCTCCATATAATGTTCTATCACTTCAGGATATCGAATATGCACCGAAGGATAAGCAATATCCGTAAATCCCTGGCTATTAGTAGCCACCGCATCCACCGCATACTTACCCACAATCCCCTCATCCATGGTGAAGGTATATCTATAGAAAGGCATATACATCACCATACCGTTATCCATATTTCTTCCATAAGTATATACCACAGTTTTCACAGGAGAATTATCGGACTCCATAACATGTACCTCATGAATGCGAGCCCCACCGGCTATTTTGTTGTCACTGCTGTTCAGCGAAACCCTATCCGGCAAATAATCAGACGAACGGGATTGTTTCAAGATAAAACTATAGCGATGTGGTTCATACGTATATTTTATTTTCCCACCTGTCGGAAACGTCACACACTTGAGCAGCGTACAGTCATAATCCTCTCCGGTTGGATTGCGGTCTTGGGTAGTAATCTCATAATTCAAAGGATAATTATTAAGGACACTCATGCCCGGAACAATACCCTGATTACTTTTACGCCCCCGCCAGAATCCCCAATGGTCAATGTTCGATGTTAACGGTGTAGGAGCCGCAATGCCATTCGTTCCATTATACTCGAAGCCATATTTCCCATATTTGGAATGATTCACCGAAGTCAAAAACATGCGGTTGCCTGCCTGATAAGAATATTGGAAAGCAACGATCTTGCTGAGAGCATGAGATGAATAAACAATCTTATCCAACTTTGCACCACAAGAGAGGGGAAATTGTCCCTTCTGCATAGCTAGGCCACTGGTATAGTCAGGCAATTGGCTACGAGAAGAATAATACATCTTCACAGATCCCGCATCCGTAGAAATCTCGTCAACCAAAGCTACCTTGGTCAGGGAAAACTCATTATATCCGCTGAATGCTCCATGATACATATATTGTTCCGTCCCTGCCATTTTCGCCACAAAGCAATTCCTACCGGACAAAGAATAAGACAAGGGAACATCTTTCCCATCGAAAGGAGCGGGAATCACTGAAAAAGCAAATTTATAAGGTGATTCATGACAAACAGCCGGTATATCCTTATACTTTATGTTCAGTTTCCTACCACTTGGCGCTTGTATTTCGGTCAGATAATAGGCTGTTATCTCATGACGAGCTTGTATAGTACTTTCCGGGGGTAAAACATTATGCCATTCTCGCCAGGAAAGGGCTGTATACTCCAAGGAAGCATATCCCTGTCCGCCAAACGTATAGACGTAACCGTCATCTGTAGTTATTCGAATATATGTATCTTGAGCACCGGTAGACGTAAACTGTTTCATATCCTCCAATGAAACCTGATAGCGACCACCATTATTACCCATAGCACTGATACTACCATCTAAATTGATCATGAACTTTCCCGAATGCTTGCCCATGGAAAAATAAAAAATATCGGCGCAGGCCTCAATATCTCCACTTATCCCAGGAATAGTCGATACACCATTTTCCATATCTTCCCTTTGGGCATAATGATATGGATTATTGCGTATATCTTGTTCTAAAGTAGGCGAACTGAACTTTTTATTACCAAGCATACGCAGAAAACCGTCAGCAAATCGCTGTTCGGATAATTCAGGATTAGTGCGGTAAGCACGAATATCGTCCGGTATACCGTTCACTTTCCGATAAATAACTCCCAAACCATTCAAAGCCCAGTTACGTCCTATATAATTATCGGGGACTTGCGGACAAAACCCGGAAGAGTTATAGGATAAAGAAAGAGAAAAGTCAAAATCTCTGTCATTCAGTTCAACTAATGGAATAGTCTGCCCGATGCACCCGGTATTCATATTCACATCCACCTGATCATAACGGATCATCTCGGCCACTTGTGGAGAATAAACTGGCATGTGCGCCGGAACCGCTGGAATATCCCGTGAACTCCTTATGTCTGCCGCATGCACATTTTGCGTCATGAACATCCCCGGCAAAACGAGTAATATTGTAAATAGTTTCTTTTTCATAAACAAAATATATCAAATGAATAAAAAAGGTCGCAGAGAATAAGCTATAATAGCATATCCATTCCCTGCGACAATAAGTTACTTTTACGGTGTCATCGCATTAACGCCCAGCACCCCCGCTATCGTCGTTATCACCGCGACAGCCACTTTCAGAATCATACTCCAAACGGATTTCTTGATTGCCATTATTCCAACACCTCCTTTCCATCGGCCATTATCTTGTATCTCATGTCTCATTACTTTCAAAGCTCCTTCCTCACCTCAAAGCACGGACATTCCTTCACCCACTCTTCCGGCTCTATCAGCCCGTCCCCGTTCAGATCCGGACTGAGGTCGCGATGCCCGCAGATGCAGACATTATTTTTAAACCGCTTTAGCAATTGCGCCACCAGCAAGTGCATGGCACTACGCTGTTCCGGTGTACGGGTATCTTTCGCACGTCCCTTGGCATCCAGACCGCCTTCATAGCAGATACCTATCGAATGAGCATTGTGTCCCTTGGCATGCGCCCCGACAAGTTCCAAAGCACGGGTATTGATTACCGTGCCATCCTTACGGATGTAGTAGTGATAGCCGATACCGCGGAAGCCACGGCAACGGTGATTCTCTTCCAGTTCGGCCACAGTCAGCGAACGGTCTTCGCGTGTGGCGGAACAGTGAATAATGATGTGATCAATTGTTCTCATGTAACTTAGTGATGAGTGTTTAGTGATGAGTGATTTTTCAGAACCCAGAACCTATCCCAGCGGATTTTCATCCAGTCCTCCGCCGCCGGAACCACCTTGGTTACCACCGCCTTCCTCTTCATCCGAGCCTTGCATATTCAGCCTCTTGAGCTGTGTTTCAAGGTCGACAAAGTCGATGCGGTCTTCCGCACGGGTGGTAGCGGCATCCAGATTAGGACGGATGGCACTCGAAGCGCGGAAATTGATGCGGACAGCCTTAATCTTCTCCGGCAGACACTCTTTCTTGAGTGCGGAGCCCACCGTAGAAGCCGAAAGGCTGAAGACTCCGAAGCCGTCGACATTGACGGAACGACCGTTGTAGAGTTCACTACGCAGAGCCTTCACGAAGTTGGTGAGTACACTCTGAATATCACCCAGGGTGAGCGAACTGCTTTCTTTCATCTGAACGGCAATGCTGTTCAGGGTGGCAGATTTGCCCCAGACCAAAAGTTGAGGGTAGTACTTGCCCGAACCGTCCTTCAGGAACGGATTTTTACGAAACTGTTTTTTGTACGTTACTGACATATTTATTATTTTTTCTGAAGATTGATAAAAACGGTCACACAACCGGAATCTATCTCTGTATCGAGCGAAGAAGTGGCAGAGTCGACGTCATACCCCGGAAACAACTTCGCAGGATCCCCGCTTTGAGGACATGACAAAGGTACGGGAAGGCGGCGGCAGGAAGGGACGTACAGGGTCATACCGGTACATACCGGGCTATACTTTGCCGGACTTTGATCCAGTGCCGGCAGAAATTACCTGTTCTATCTTTTTCAAATCCACTTTTTTTTCGTTCCTTTGCATAAAACAATAAATGCCAAACGCTTATGTGCAGTGAAGGATTACGCGAGAGGTATGTGAACCCCTATACCGATTTTGCATTCAAGTTGTTGTTCGGAACCGACCTGAACAAGGAGATTCTTATCGGATTCCTCAATGCCCT
>ERZ1027087.1008-NODE-1008-length-10791-cov-5.323491_pt1 | contig 10791 bp, 9 predicted proteins | sample MGYA00519413_ERZ1027087 | MGnify/ENA primary metagenome ERZ1027087 (study PRJEB26926, sample SAMN06164438) | human gut metagenome | biome: ENVO:00009003; feature: ENVO:2100002; material: ENVO:00002003 | host: Homo sapiens | place: USA | collected 2012 ...
GCTCTCCATCCTGTCTCCTGCGCACCTGCTCATCAGATCTGCGGTGCTCTCCATCTGGTCTCCTGCGTACCTGTTCGTCAGATCTGCGGCGCTCTCCGTCTGGTCTTCTGCGCGCCTGTTCGCCTGTTCTGCGGTGCTCCCCATCAGGCCTTCTGCGCGCCTGTTCGCCTGTTCTGCGGTGCTCCCCATCAGGCCTTCTTCGTGTCTGCTCATCCGTCCTGCGGCGCATATCTCCGTCTGCTCTCCGCTGTCCATTGCGGCTGTCTGTCTGCTGTCTTCTCTTATCAACCGGAACCTTGACCCTTCCGTCGAGGCGTTTTCCGGTCATGACATCCACATAGCCGCTTTCACGTCTGGTCTGCGCAACATCAACATTTCTGCTCATTCTATTTTTATTAACATTTCGTCTATTGTTGTTTTCCATTCAAATCTTCCTTTAAAGGATCTGTCATATGTCTGTTTCGTCATACGAAATTCCTCTGGATACGGACATCACTATCCCCATCTCCATCAGAATGAAAATTATCGAACTTCCGCCATAACTGACAAATGGCATCGGCACACCTGTCGGCGGAATGGTATTCGTGACAACACTCACATTTATCAGCAGTTGGACCGCCACATGTGCCATCACTCCCGCTGTGAGCATGCTTCCAAATCTGTCTCTGGCATTCATGGCCGTCACAGCCATCCGCCTAAGTAATATAAGAAAAATGATAAGTATAAATGCCGCTCCGACAATTCCGAGCTCCTCACACACGACTGAGAATATCATATCATTATGTGACTCCGGAATAAACCCCATCTTTTGGACACTTCTCCCAAAGCCCACTCCAAACAGTCCACCGGAACCAACGGCATATAACGACTGAACCGTCTGATAGCCATCTGCGTAATTTTCAGGATCAAGCCATATCTTGACTCTGTTCGCCCTGTAGCCTGCGAACATTATGAAAAGCACACTCCCGACAACACCAAATATACCGATCAGAACAAAATGTCTGACCCTGGGGCTTCCCACAAACAATATTACAAAAAGGATTGCAAAACAGATTATAGCCGTGCTGAGATTCTCCACACCGATCAGGGCTATGGTGATCACGGGCAGGATCATTACCTTTATAAGGCAGCCCGGTCTGCACAGATTTTTGCTCTCCACGGCAGCCCTCGCCGAGGTGTAGATTATGATCGCCGTCTTGGCATATTCTGATGGCTGAAATCCTATAGGTCCAATATATATCCATCTTGCTGACCCATGGCTGGCCGTTCCTATTATCAGCACCACCACCTGAAGAACAAGTGATGACAGCAAAATGACCGCAGACAGCCTGAGCAGCCGCCTGTAGTCATATCTTGACACTATGTACATGGCGAGGATCGCCAGCAACATATAAAGTGCCTGTCTTTTAAAAAAGTACATCTGATCTCCGTACAGGTCGTACGCCCTGTAACTGCTCGTACTGTATATCATGGCAAGCCCAAATATCAGAATCATCCCCAGCGCCAGGAGCATGGTCACATCCACATATCCTCCCGGACACCGTTTTCGTGCATCTCTCACTCTATCTTCTGAAACCTCAGGACCTCCATGCAATCAGATCACTCCTTATAGCTTCTTACATACTCCTTGAACATATCGCCTCTCTGCTCGTAGTTGTCAAACTGTCCCCAGCTTGCACATGCAGGTGAGAGAAGCACCGCATCTCCGTCAACCGCATTCTCATGGCAATATGCTACCGCATCCTGAAGATTCTCCTCAAATATAATTGAGTTAAATCCATGTCTCTTGGCACAGTCAGCTATCTTCTGCGCAGTCTGGCCTATGAGAACGAGCCACTTTACCTTGCCGTCAAACGCCTCTATCCACTCGTCGTACTCAGAACCCTTGTCATAGCCTCCACCTATGAGGAATGTAGGAGCCACCATGGCCTGTATTCCCTTTATGGCTGCATCAGGGTTTGTTCCCTTTGAATCATTGTAGTATGCGACACCATCGATGGTGTCAACATATTCTATTCTATGAGCAACAGCCTTGAATGATGTTGCAACATCTCTGATAACATCAACAGGGACTCCCATATAATATGATATTCCAACTGCTGCCAGAACATTCTCAACATTGTGAGCTCCCATGAGCTTAAGATCCTTAATGGCAAGTACATTGATCTTCTTATCGCCATCCTCGAGGATGATATCCCCATCCTCTACATATACTCCACCGGCCGGCTTCTCCAGTCTGCTGAAATATACTACATGGCAATGATCCTTTGCCTTCTCTCCCATGGCGCGTGTATGCTCATCATCATAGTTGAGGACTGTCACATCATCCATGGTCTGATTCTTTGTTATTGAAAACTTTACATTTCCATAATTCTCAAATGTATAGTGCCTGTTCAGATGATCCGGAGTCAGGTTGAGTATTGCACTGACATTCGGATGAAAATCTATAACCGTCTCAAGCTGGAAACTGCTTATCTCTGCAACTGTATCTGAATCATCGTCTGTTGTGTCGCACAGCTCTGTGTAAGGTATTCCAATATTTCCCACAACGATGGTCTTGGCATTGTGTGCCTTGACTATCTCTCCCACAAGGGCTGTAGTTGTAGTCTTGCCGTTTGTTCCTGTTATGGCTGCTATCTTACCCTTACCATAATGGTATGCCAGCTCTATCTCACTCCAGATAGGTATTCCCGCATTTCTCACCACATCTGTAAATGGCGCATCAACAGGGATTCCCGGACTGATGACCATGAGCTGTGATGATGAGAGGGCATCCTCTCCAAGCTCACCGAGTTCTATCTGAACAAGCTCTGAATCGCCTGTCTTCTCCTTTATCGCCTCTATATCTCTGTCCTTGTTCTCATCGAACAGATAAACCTTTACTCCATGATTTACCAGAAGCTTGGTTGCACTGATTCCACTCTTTCCTGTTCCTGCTACTATCGCTGTATTGATCTCCATATCATTTCACCATGGTGCACCACTGCACCATTTTCTCCTTTCTACATTACAGAGCCAGTAAACCTACCACACAGAGGACTGCAGTCACTATAGAAAATATAGCAACGACCTTTGACTCAGGCCATCCCCCGAGCTCAAAATGATGATGTATAGGTGCCATTCTGAACACTCTCTTGCCTGTAAGCTTGAATGAAACAACCTGTATTATAACTGATAATACTTCAATGAAGTATATGAAAGCTATTATAACTATGAATATAGGCATCTTGAGCATATACGCTGTTGATGCAACAAATCCACCGAGTGCCAGAGAACCTGTGTCTCCCATGAATACCTTTGCAGGGTACACATTGTACACAAGGAAGCCAAGAAGACATCCAACCGCTGCGCAGGCAACCGGAGCAACACCTGAGTCTGTTCCCACTGCTACAACCGCAAAGAATGTGGCTATGAGAACCGTGACTGATGACGCAAGTCCGTCAAGTCCATCTGTGAAGTTCGCACCATTAACTGTTCCAAGCACGATGAAGAACAACAGTATCACATAGAGTGTGCTGTTGAGCTGAACCGTCTTGCCAAGGAATGGTATTATAAGCTCATTGTTGATATCTGAATACTTCTCTACATAATATGCAAATACTCCCGTAACGACAATCTGTCCGAGCATCTTCTGCCATGCGTGAAGTCCCATTGATCTCTTCATAACAACTTTGATGTAATCATCGATAAATCCGATAAGTCCAAATCCAAGTGTCACAAAAAGCACCGGAAGGACATCCGGATATTTCTTCATATAGATAAGCGTCGTGATCGTAAGTGACAGAAGGATTATAAGTCCACCCATGGTTGGTGTTCCGGTCTTCTTCAAATGTGCCTGTGGGCCGTCATCCCTGACAAACTGACCGAACTTGAGCTTCTTCAGGAACGGTATAACTATAGGGCACAGCACCACGCTGATACAGAATGCTATCACTACCGGTAAAACAATCTTTAAATCTAAATTCATTTTGTACTCCTTACCTGCCCGCACACCGCGGACTATGTATTTCTTAAACTGTTTTCAGACTGAGATAAATTTAATACTCATTTGTGGCTTTGTCAATTCCCAAATAGGGAAGAATATTCAAAAAAATATCTCTCACAACAGGGGCCGCTATGGTTCCTCCATAATATGTGCCCTCGGGCTCATCTATTAGCACGACCGTCAGGACTTGAGGATCATCCGCCGGCGCAAATCCTATAAAAGAAGATATGTATCTGCCTGTTCCTCTGGGAAGTTTCTCACTCGTGGCGGTCTTTCCGCCTATCCTGCAGCCCTCTATGGCACACTTTGATCCGCCGCCCTCGGCAACGACTGCCTCAAGCATCTCCCGCATCTTCTGTGATGTCTCCTCATCTATAACCTGTCTCTGCTCGTCAAATTCAATGGCTGTAATAGTTTCTTTACTGCTGTCTATTATCCTTTTTCCCAAATGTGGAGTTACCGTATGCCCTCCATTCACAACCGTGCACACTGCAGATATGAACTGTATCGGAGTCACCTGGAATGACTGTCCAAACGACATGGTGGCAAGCTCTACCGGCCCGACATTTTCCTTCTTATGCATGATGGAGTTTGCCTCTCCGGGAAGGTCTATTCCGCTCTGACTGAACAATCCCAGCTTGTGATAATACTCGTACATGCCATCCACACCTGTTCTCTCTCCTATCTCCATAAACGCCGGATTGCAGGAATTCATGAGCGCCTCCTTAAGGCTCTGGCTTCCATGGCCCGTGGTCTTGCTACACCTTATCCTTCTGTCCTCAACTATCTTATATCCCGGGCAGAAAAAGTTTGAGCTGCTGTCGACCGCTCCCTTCTCGAGTGCTGCCGTCAGTGTTATTATCTTGGCGGTTGATCCCGGCTCATATGTGTCGCTTATCAGATAATTTCTCCACATATTGTTCAGCTCATCCATATTGCCGGCTGTAGGCAGCAACATGGATGTCCCGGATGCGCTGTTATTCCTCTCTGCATCTTCCCCTGTGTCTGTCTCTTCATCGTTCTCTGGCTTAACCAGTTTGAACGGTTCGTTCAGGTTGTATTCCGGCACATCCACCATGGCATATATCTCGCCATTTTGGGGATTGATCGTTATTGCACACACCCTGTTTGCTTTTTTCTCGATCTGGACTTTCTCTGCAGCCTGTGTCACATATCTCTGTATATTGAGATCCAGTGTTGTCACGAGATCATTTCCGGGAATGGGCTCTGTCCTGGTTTCTGAATATTCCGCAAGCTCTATTCCCCTTGCATCCGTGACCGCATTTATGCTTCCATTTGTCCCTGTGAGCACACTGTCATATGTCACCTCAAGGCCCAGTATTCCCTGATTGTCAGCACCGGTGAAGCCTATAACCTTCGATGCAAGGGTATCATATGGATAGCTGCGCTTGTAATCCTCGTCCACCTTGATCCCCGGAACAGCAGCCGCCTTGATCTTTTTTCCGGTCTCCTTGTCTACATTTGACGCTATGAGCTCCCTTGAGGATACCTTCTCCACCTTCTTCCTGATGTCTGCCGGATCCTTATCCAGATATCTTGTAAGAAGCTCTGTGACCTCCGCCTCATCCTCTATCTGGCTGTGTATCACGGATATTGAACACACCGCCTTGTTGTCCGCTATGATATTGCCATTTCTGTCGTATATCCTTCCCCTGGGAGCTTTTATGCTTCTCTCCCTCTCATGCAGGGAATCTGCTTTCTCACTATAATATTCTCCCCTGTAGAGCATTATGTATGCAAGACGGCCAACTATAACTCCCAGCGCTAGGGCCGCCATAACGAACACAAACTTTATCCTCCGCCTGTTATAACTGTATACCTTCAACTCTTGATCCCGGACTTTTTTATTATCATATTAGCCGGATGCCTCATGTATTCGCCTATTCGTGTACAAATCTATCTCTGCATTAAAAAAGCACCGGAGGTGTATCTGCACCTTCGATGCTTTGGTTTACTGTGTAAATTATCATTCGCCGGAATAGTCCTCGTCACCGCTCCACGTATCCGTGCCGTCGCCTGTTCCGCTGTCATCCTCCCATGTATCGTCCGCCGTATAACTGTCGTCTGCCGTATCGTCATACGATGTGTCATCCGCCGATGTGTCGTCGGTCGATGTATCTTCCGCTGATGTATCTTCCGCTGATGTGTCCTCAGCAGCCGCATCCTCTGTTGCCGCCTCTGTATCTGCAGTCTCTGTATCCGTGTCAAATGCTGATGAGAGCGGCTCCTCCGTTCCGTCATAAGCCACATCATCTCCGTTTGTTGAGTATACATTCAGGTATGGAAGGAGATCCTGCATAACCTGATTGAACAGCTTTGCTCCTGCTCCTGATCCTGACTGATCCTCAACATGAGGCTCATCAACTACAACGTAAAGCATTATCTGAGGATTCTCAACAGGGGTAAATCCTATGAATGACAGTACGTATTTTCCATTTCCTCGAGGAAGCTTCTCGGCTGTACCTGTCTTACCACCGATGGTGTAGCCCTCTATTCCAGCCGCATATCCTGTACCTTCCTCAACAACCGCCTGGAGGTATGTCTTCATGTAATCCGACACTTCCTTGGATATGGTCTTTCTGACAAGCACCGGATCCATATTCTCAACCACATTTCCGTCTGAATCCAGAAGTCTCTTGACAACATGTGGCACATAATAATTTCCGCCGTTTATTACAGAACAGAATCCCGCTGCCATCTGGATCATAGATGTTGTAACACCCTGTCCAAATGAAGATGTCGCAAGCTCTGTAGGATTAAGATTCTCCACATCGTACTTAATACCTGTCGTCTCACCTTCGAGATCTATTCCTGTCTTGGAACCAATGTTAAATATCATCTGATATTTGTCAAATGTCTCTGGTCCCTCCTTGTCCGCTATCTGCATCAACGCATCATTACATGAAACAGCCAGAGCTCTCTTGACGTCAACCATTCCGTGTCCTGCTCTGTAACTACAGTAAATAGGGCTCTCTCCCTCGACTACGACCTGTGAACCATCACAGAGAAATTCATCTCCGTCTGAGATCACTCCATCCTCCATGGCTCCCGCTATGGTAAATGCCTTGTATGTTGAACCCGGCTCAAACACATCACTTATACAGTAATTCTGCCATACATAGTTGAGTGCCTCATATAACTGGTCTGATGTAAATCCATCTATCGTGCTCTGGAACTCTTCATCCGACATCTTTGAGAAATCGTATTCCACTTCCTCAGTCTTTACATTCTTCTTCTGTTCGGTGGTCGCTTCTGTGGATGATTCTGTGGTAGTGCCATCCTCGCTGCTCTCCGTTGTTGCTGTTGTATTTTTCTTTGCACTCTCAACGCTTATCAGGCTGTCCGCATTCTCATCTGCACCCTCGATCTCAACCTCCTGGGTGACGGTGACTGTCATGTTCCTGAGCGCCTGTGTGTTCATCGGGTCATTTGGATCGTAGGTACGTGAGCTTGCCATTCCAAGTATCTCGCCATTGTTTGGATCCATTGCTATGATACCTATCTGCTTAGCACCTGTATTCTTCATATACTCAGTGATGTTGTCCTCTATGATCTTCTGTATATTCATATCTATGGTGGATACTACTGTCTCACCATTCTGGGCTGCCACAGTCTCCGAGTCAACGCCGCCTGAGCCCGACATATATCTGTAAGTCTTGCCATCCACACCATTTAAGTAGTCATTATAATAGCCCTCAATACCACCCTGTCCAACATTTCCGCTGGCGGTGTATCCGAGCAGGTGACACGCCAGAGATCCATTTGGGTAATTTCTCTTATACACCGTCTCGAATCTCACTCCTATGACATCTGCGCCCTCATCGGTCTTACAGTAATCCTCAAATGCCTTAACCTTTGTATATGGAAGATCCTTGAGAACTACCTCATAATAAGAATCCTCATTTGCAATGTGCTTGTCAAAATCGTCTCCTGACACATCGAAATACTCCAGCACCGCAGCTCTTGTTGCCGCCTTTCCCTTCTCCGTGATCAGAATATTCACAGGCTCAAGTATCAGGCTGTAGGTCTTCTCACTGTTTGCAAGGACATTCCCATTTCTGTCCAGTATCTCGCCTCTCTCATACGGAATATCCGTGGAATTGTAGTCCATCTGCAGAACCACCGCCTCCGAATACTCCTTTCCATTTGCCACGTTGATGTACACAACTCTTATGGTGAGTGCCACCAGAACTCCCACCACCAGCAAATATGCGATCTTGGTCTTTCTTCTCATCCCTTTTAAAAATAGCTTTGATCTCTTTGACATTTTATCTTTCCACCTTAAAAATTAAATATCCCTAAGACTACTTGGCCTTAGGGACATCCTTGTACTGTACTACGTAATCATCATTATTCTGTGAATAGTATAATGTTTGTCCCGGCTGTGAGTATACCATGCCGAGCTTAGTAGTTGCAATATTATATATCTCATCCAGATCTGTCATGGAATCAAGTCCTGCGCTGTAGCTTGCATTCTCGTCAAGCTGTGTTGCCACCTGGCTCTTCAGCGTTGCCACTGACTCCTTCTGTGACTTGACATCTGATGTAAGTTTCAGAAGATAACAGCACAGCGCCACCGCAACGACTATCGCAGCAACCATGCCCGCCGTATATCTTATTTGTGCATTTGTAACTGCCTTTCTCTGTGCCTTTCTGGCTGCAAGCTCTCGTCTCTCTCTGTCAGTCAGATGAGATGATCCCTGTTTCTTTCTTCGCGCCGGCTGTGGAGCTCTCTCAGGTCTCACTGAAGGCTGTGGTCTTCTCGCCGGAGCGGCTGAGCCTCTGACTACAGCTTCGCGGGATCTGTTACGTCCAGCCCGGTCATCATAATTCAGTTGTCTTGCAGAACTACCCTCTGTGTAGTATCTTCTATCTGCCATCTATATCGCCTCTTTCATTTATATCTGTCAAATTGCCTCAAACACTCTGAGCTTTGAGCTCTTTGATCTGGAATTCTCCTCAAGCTCCCTTTCTCCCGGTATGATCGGTTTTCTCGTTATCACCTTGCCGAGAGGCTTTCTTCCGCATGTGCACACCGGAAAGTTCGGTGGACAAATGCATGGATTTTCATTTTTCCTGAATGCTAGCTTCACTATCCGGTCCTCAAGGGAATGAAATGTGATGATACACAATCTTCCTCCCGGATTCAGGCTTGCTATCATGCCGTCTATTGAATCCCTGAGCACATCAAGCTCTCTGTTAAGCTCTATCCTGATCGCCTGAAATGTCTGCTTGGACGGATGTCCCTGTCCATTCCTCGCCTTTGCCGGTATGGAACCACGGATTATATCGTTGAGCTCTTCGGTGGTCTCTATCACCTTGTTCTCACGGTACTTGCAAATGTGGTATGCAATACTCTTTGCATATCTCTCCTCTCCGTAATCCTTAAGTATACGGAACAGCTCAGCCTCGGAATAATCATTGACTATATCCTTTGCAGTCTTTGGCTGCCTGTTGTCCATCCTCATATCCAGTGGAGCATCAACCCGATATGTGAATCCTCTATCCGCATTATCGAGTTGATATGAAGACACTCCCAGATCAAGGAGTATCCCGTCCACCTTCTGTATGTTCAGTTCATCCAATATTCTTCTGAAATTCTGGTAATTATCCCTGACTATGGTCACCTTATCCCCATACGGCTCAAGTCTCTTCGACGCTGCAGCTATGGCATCCTCATCCTGGTCGATACCTATAAGCCTGCCGCCCTCACCAAGCCTCTTCACAATCTGCTCTGAGTGTCCGGCTCCCCCTAATGTGCCATCCACATAGATGCCATCCGGCTTGATATTCAGGTTGTCGATGGTCTCCTCAAGCAAGACCGACTTGTGCGCAAATTCCATAATCAATTACCATTCTCTTCTAAAAACTAAAATCAAGTGCATCAAGCTCATCTGCAAGCTCGTCCATGCTGGCCTGATTATCACTCATGTTCTCAGGGCCATCCCACTCTTCCTTGCTCCAGATCTCCGCTTTCTCACCGTTACCGATGACATACACATCCTTGTCTATATGAGCATATTCTCTCTGCTTCGGAGATAGAAGTATTCTTCCCTGTGCATCCGGCTCACACTTGACCGCTCCGGCAAGGAAACCTCTCTTGAAGGCTCTGGCCGTTCTGTTGGTCATAGGAAGCTTGTTCAGCTTCTCAACGAACTCCTCCCACTCTGTCATTCCATATACATAGAGACAGCAGTCGATTCCTTTGGTTACCATGAATGACTCCCCGAGTTCCGAACGAAGTTTTAATGGCATGATCAGTCTTCCTTTTGCATCAAGCTTATGTTCATATTCACCTGATAAGCATCTGGACATCCCGATCTCCTCCTTTCGTATAACTCCGGTTAAATCACCACTTTCCACCACTTAGTTGCACAGCAATGCCACTTGTAACCACTATTCTATACTATAGCCCCCCAAATTGCAACCCTGTTATATGAAAAAAGTGTGTGCATATATGCAAAAAAGCCTGTAGATCTAACAGTTTTCACTGTCAAACCTACAGGCTTTTTGTGGTGGGGACAAATCCCATATTTTTTCTATTCTGTGGGGATATTAACCACCATGTGGTTACTTATCCATGTGTTATCTATTTCTCTGTATAATCATCTGAGCCTTGCCGACCAGCTTTCTGGTCCGCATCTGCTTCAACTTCTGTTTCATCTGGTGTCGTTTCACCACCTGGCTCCACTTCTGTTTCAGTGTCACCACTCATCTCCACTGACGGCCAGCCTTTCCTGGCACATCTTACATCTGTCTCTTATACACATCTGACGCTGCCGACG
>ERZ1027087.1009-NODE-1009-length-10786-cov-4.264095_pt1 | contig 10786 bp, 4 predicted proteins | sample MGYA00519413_ERZ1027087 | MGnify/ENA primary metagenome ERZ1027087 (study PRJEB26926, sample SAMN06164438) | human gut metagenome | biome: ENVO:00009003; feature: ENVO:2100002; material: ENVO:00002003 | host: Homo sapiens | place: USA | collected 2012 ...
TGTCATATTCGGGAATGATTAATATTTAGTTTATTTTTTTATTCAAGGTTTTAAAAACGCAAAAAGAGACGGCATTTCTGCCGTCTCCAAATGCTTTAATCAAAGTGTCAGATTAGTCATTTCCACCGAAGCCCCAGTCAGTACCATTACCAGATGTAGTAATAACATCAGCTGTCTGAGAAAATTCATTAACCTCTGACACCGGCTTTGTATAAAGCTCTTTCATTAGGTGTGTCCTCCTTAATTTATTAAAGCTCGCCTCCACCCCTTAAGGCAGAGGTGAAAGCTTTGCTAAATTGTGTTAATTAAGCATTATAGTCGTAAAGTGATGCTTCTGAATAGTAAGTATGAACATTACCATCTGCATCCTTAGTAACAACGAATGCTCTTGCGCCGGCAACGCCTGTCTTTGCAGTAAGACCGTAGTTCAAACCAATCTGTGAAGCGTTGATGTTGTTATAAATAACTCTAACCTTACCAGGATTTGTACCTGATGCAGTATTGCCAACGTTTTCAAGTGTAAGGTCTGAAGCTGTTACATTCTTACCATATACGAAGCCCTGGCTATATACTGTCTCATTATCGGCAACAGTACGTGTTGCAACAAAGAGAACGTCACAATCTGTAGCTGAAGGACGAGTTGTTGAAACGATAGCAACCTGAGTCTTAGAAGTGTCATCAGCCTTTGTAACTGCTGTGAGTTCGATATCCGAAGCACAGAAGAATGAGTATGATTCACCGTAACCAACTGTTGCGCCGTTTACTGTCCATGATGTTGCGCCTGCCTTAGTAACTGTTACCTTAGCATCATATGCAACATTTTCAGCCTTGTCAGTGTAGTCAGTGCCGTTAACTGTGATTGTTGCGCCTGCAGCCTTAACTGTGTAAGTCTGAGTAGCATCCTTCTCATAGATAGCTCTGATGGTCTTACCTTCTGTAAGAGCGGTAATCTCATCGTTTGTAAGAGCCCAGCCCTTGAATGTATAACCAGGATAGATAGGAGCAGTTGCAGGAACCTTAATGTTTGCACCGCTTGTTACTTCCTGAGTTGATACAACGTTACCGTACATATCAATGAATACAACTACGAATGTTGATTCAGCTGTTTCTGTAAATACAGGAGTTACCTCTGTATCAGCAACTGCTGTGAATGAATATGTTTCGTTAGTTGAAACGAGCTTGTTAGCAACCTTCCAACCTACGAACTCTGCACCCTCATTAGCCTGAGCTGTAAGAGTTACAGTTGAGTTAGCAGGAACCTTAGTAGTCTTACCGTTTGTTGCGTCCTCGCTGTTAAGAGTTGTTGTACCGTAAGCAGTCTTAGCAACTGTGATATCATAACCCTTAAGCTGAGGAAGAACCTTAGTTTCGAGAACCTGACCGCAAATTGTACAGCTTGTAACTTCTGAACCCGGCTTATCAAGTGTAGGCTCTGTTACAACAGGTTTACCCTTTGTGCAATCTTCTGTTACAACCTTAGCAACTTCGTCATAGTTAGCGTTTGCTGTTACAGCAGAAACTTCCGGCCAGCTATAAGTTGTATGGCTGTGCTGTTTATTACCTGCCGGTGTAGCAGTTGTATCAGCAGTATTTGTCTTTGGAGCTACAGGAGTAGCGCCTGCAGCAAGCTTCTGAGTATCAACTACAGTGCCTGCAGCGTTTGTAAATGTGATTGTATAAACCTTAACAAGACCATTAACTGCATCTTCAAGAGCAGTAGCAGCAGCAGTTACCTGTGCCTGATCTGTATAAGCTTCAACAGTAGCCTTAGCGTTAGCTTCAAGAGCAGCTGTTACCTTAGCATAAGATTCAGCTGTGTACTTAGTACCGTCAACTGCCTTTGCAGCATCAAGTGCAGCATAGTAAGCTGTACCGTCAAGCTTATCGTCCTTAGTCTGAGTATCTACATGATTACATACAGTACATGTTCCTGTAAGAACAGTACCTGAAACAAGTGTATGCTTGCTTGTCTCTGCATAAGTAATGTTACATTTTTCCTCAGCTGTAGTAGCAACCTCAGTGTAAGTTGCATCTGCAGTAGCAGCTGATACTGCAGGCCATGAGTAAGTTGTTACTTCGTGCTTATTATCGCTCTTATAATTTACAGCTGCAGCAGTATTTGTTGAAGGAACTGTTGGAGTATCGCCTTCTTTAACTGTCTGCGTATCAACAGTCTTGCCGTTGATGTCATTAAATGTAATAGTATAAGTCTTAGTTTCAGGTGTTGAATCCTTTGCATAATCTGTCCAAATTAATGCCCAGTTAGCAAAAGTGCTATCTGTATCGTCATGTGTAATAAGGAACAATTCAGGATTTACAGCATTAGTGTTATTCGGTTCACCAGTACCGTCGAGTGAAGTTCTGTAATAAGGCTCAAACTCTGTACCGGCAATATCTGTGTCAAATGTAAATACATCTGAAAGGTCGCAGTCTTGAAGAACCTCAAAACTATATACAAAAGAAACAATACCATACTTACCGAATGGTTTTACGCCGTCTGCAGTACCAATAAAGTTAGATACTGACTGATCACCTGCTACAGCAGCCTTACCTGTAACTGCACCATAGAATGTACCATCTTCAACATTTACATTGTTTCCTGCAAAGGCTAACGCTGTAGGATAAAACTGAGTGCCATCGGCTATACAACCTGCAGCACCTGAAGAAACAGCCTTCCATGTATCGCCACGTGATGGCTTTGAAGAATAAGCTGCAGCTTTAAGGTATTCCTTATTGAACTTACCCTTGAACTGACCGTTTTGAAGAACGTCAAAACCACCAAATTCAACTGTTACAGCAATACGATCGCCTGCCTTAAGTGTTGCAGGGTTAAGAATATTTTTAGCTGTCTTAACGGCTTCATAAGTATGTGACGCATCCATGCCATAGTAATTCTGAAAGTATGATGCAGCATAGTTTTTAATTGCGTTTGTATCTGATTTATCTTTAACTTTTGCAATAGCCTCTTTCATACCTGCATTAGTACCCTGTGAAGATACTGTTGCAGCAATTACAGGCTTATAGTCATTACGATGGTCTTCATAGCCACTATTTCCATAATCTTCAAGTCGTCCACCGAAGCTTAAACTCCATGAACCCATTTGGTTATAAGTTTCGTCGCTGTTATAGCTCCAATATTCAGGAGTTGACTGAAGCTTTGAAAGGCTTGTATCAACGCCGTCATCAACCCACCATTTTCTGTTTTTAGTAACAGTATAATTTGTTTCACCAAACATATCAGGTGCATCAGGAGTACCTGCTAAAGCAGAAAACGGAACGGAGAATGCAACCATAAGAACTGCAAGAAGAACAGCTATTGCTTTTCTAAATGTCTTTTTCACTTAGAAATCCCCTTTATTTATTTTGAAAAAAATCACTTTATCTCTAATCCGTTATAATAATTGGAACCGGATGCACAAGCATAAACTGCTGTTGCATCGGCACCTGTTACAACGCCGTCACCGTTAAGGTCATAGTTTAAATCCGTTTGCTTTGAAGCAAAAAGATATACACTTGTTGCATCGGCAGCTGTAATTATACCATCCTTATTAAAATCACAAGCCATCATAGGGATAACCGCATTAGTAATATCGGCACCGTTTACGATAACGGTAACGTCATTACGAGCTATTGCATAATCAGACGAGATTGAAAGATAGTATGTTCCGTCCTTTAACGAATCAATAGAGAAAGCGTTTACACCATCTTTAAGAGATGATGTGGTTGTACCGACAAGCTCGGTACGAGCTGAATCGGAATATACGTTAACCGTATATTCACCGTAAACAGGCTTATTGGCAGTATCGCCTTTCGCATTTGTCATAATAACAAGCGAGCCGTTTACGCTATGACCGGTTGACGGTGAAACGTCACAGGTCATTAAATATAGAGAACCGGGATAATCGGCAGATTTGGTAACAAGAGCATACTCATCGTCAAATCCGTCATTATAATTAGCCAAAACGAAAGTCTTATTTGGGTCTGTTGAAACCGAAATAACATCAGCGGCGTCACAATCCTTTGCAAAAGCAACCGAGAAGGTTGCAAGCAACGTGCCGTCCTTTGTTACAGATGAACAAGTGTCAGCATCTGAAACAAAGCCGAATACCAAATTAGAATCATTCGTTACGGTTCCCATTGAAGATACGCCGGCAACCTCATCAGAAAGAAGAGCCTTAGGCTCACTCTGCACCGATACATCCGAAGAATAGGTTGATGTAACCTGCACAACCGATAACTCGGTGACGCCCTCTAAATAAAAGCTGACGTCGTATGTACCGGCAGGTAACTTATCACCGTCGTATTGTTTGCCGTTAGAATCTGTGTATGTGCAATAAACGTTCGGGCTCTCCGTTCCGAGCGCAGCAGCATACGAAGTACGAGGAAGGCACACAACAAGCGCAACAAAAGCCAAAAACGCAAGTGTACCGAAAATAACACCTACTCGTTTTTTCGCAATTGTATTCATTGGTGTTACCTCCTTGTTAAAAAAATTGCTTAATTTGGGTAGAAGCAGAATCGCCGTGAAGGGCAAAGACAAAATCGGTCAGAAAACATAAAAATATGAAACCAAGCAACTTTGGCAAAAGCCAAACACCGTGAAACACTAAATATTTACTAAACGAAACTGCCCATAGCCTCCCCGCCCAAAGCGGGCATAGTATATAAACGGCAAAAGCCGAATATATCAAGACAAAGCAAAGCCATAGCTCTGCTTAATTAAATGATAACACAAGTTATCGTAATTTTCAAGTAAAACTTCTTAGGGACTTTCGCCCCTAAGAAGTATAGAAGCTAATATTACTTAATAGTAACAGCAGGAAGTGCGATAGCAGATGATGCAATAGCATAAACAGTTGTAGCATCCGCACCGGTTACCGAGCCGTCACCGTTAAGGTCATAACGAAGATCAGCAGCCTTAGAAGCAGCTGAATATACAGCAGTAGCATCTGCGCCGGTTACATTGCCATCCTTATTGTAGTCACAAACAACCATTGCAATTGCAGGACCTGCAATATCAGCGTCACCAACAACAATGCTTACTGTACGTGCAAGAGCGAATTCAGAAGTAATTGTTACTGTATATGTGCCAGGTGCAAGGTCAAGACTAATCTCGTTTGCATCAGTTGTAAGGTCAAATGACTTTTCAAGAACAGGAGCGTTTGCACTGTCATAAACAGTTACTTTATATGTTCCGTTTACGCCCTTATTGTTAGTAGCACCCTTTGAAGATGTTGCTACAACAAGTGAAGCATTAACACTATGAGTTGACGGAGCCAATGACTCAACCGAAGGAACGATTGTAGTATTGCCTGTAACAGTAAGCTCATACGGGAATGCTGTTGCTGTATCGTCAAATGTAAGTTTGTCGCCGTTAACAGTAAGTTCAGGTTTAAGAGTATAACCTTCCTCTGCTGTTACATTGATTGAAACAACCTGACCCTTTTCTACAGCTACAGGACCTGAGTAAGCAACGCCGTCGATTGTTACTTTAGCACCTGCAACAGGAGTTACAGTAAGCTCACAGCTCTCAAACTCGGTAAGACCGATTTCAGCTGCCTGAAGTTCAGTATCAACATTGTAAATCTTAGCAAGCTGAGCGTCATAGTTCTTACGGTCATTGATATTGAATGTGCCGGAATTCTTATACTTATAAGAACCGTTACCATAGTTAGCAAGGTCAACTGCGGCAGCAAGAGCTCTCACGTATCTGTTCCAAGATGCTGATGAGTACTTTGTTGCGCCTTCGTTAACAAGCTTACCTGATGCATCAAATGAACCAAAGCGTGGGTTAGCTGCTACGCCATTCTTAGATACGGTTGCTTCAGTAGCAACTGTACCGTCTTCATTGTATGTAGCAGGTGTTGCCTTGAGCATTGAGTAAGCATTACCCGATGCGCACTTGATTTCATTTTCAAGCTGCTTGCCCTGGTAACCACGTTCAATAACTGCAGAAGCGAATATGTTAAAGAGTTTAACGTATTCTTTTGCCTGAACAGAAGATACTTCAGAAGCTGTGGTATAAGTAAACTTAGTACCTGCATTCTTGAGGTCATTCATAAGCTTAGCAGCGTCAACATAAGACATACCGTTTCTTTCAACAGTCTTGCCTGTTGTTGCGTCAACGTAATCAACGTCAACTGTATACTGCTGTTCAGCCTTCTTTGCATATTCTACCATCTTATTATATGTAAGAATATCAAAGTTAATTTCTTCAAGACCATTTCTAAGCTCAGAAATCTCATTGTAGAGTGTTGATGATGAGCTGATAAGGTGAGACTTAACTACGCTAAGAACATATTCAAGTCTGTCATTAGCCTGAGTAGCAATACCACGATTATCTACTGAATCCATCTCGCCTGAGTTAGGAATGAGCTGATACTCAGCTGATGGGAACTTACATGCCCAATTATCGCCTGAGTTGCACTTTTTGCCTTCAGCATTTCTGTATACATATTGAACCTGATTATAAAGAGGCTCGTTATCTTTGTTTGTATCCTGAGTAGTTGTCGGTCTCTGCCATGGGCCGCCAGGATATGTATCGAGATCCCATTTTGTAGCATACTTAACTGAGTTAGTAAGGTAATAGTTACCGTCCTGACCGAGTGTTACATTAGCCAATGCAGCATCCTTGCCATTCTTAACATCTGATGATGTAAGCGGCTTTGGTGAGTAAATAGGCATTGTACATTTCTCATCGGAATAGTAAATTCCCTTTACGCCGCCACTGGTTGCACCTGTTGTAGCGTCTATTGTGCCACCGACATAAGCAGTTGCTTTAACCGATTCAGGGATTGTGTAGCTTACCTGAGTACCCTTTACAGTAAATGTTACTGTTTCGTTAGAGGTTGAGTAAGGAACGTATGCACGATCGCCTGTTGCGGAAGTTGTAACTGAAGTTGTAACTGCATACTCTGTTTTATCTGACTGAGTAAGAGCTGATTCAGCAGTGTAAGGAGCTGACTGAACGCTAAGTACATTCATAAGAGCATCCTTAGCCAAATCATAAACTGAACCGATAGATGCATCCTCTTTGAAGTCGGATGTTTTATAGTTAGCCATGATATTGGCAAGTTCGTTATAGTTCTTATCAAGTGAGCCGGCTGAACCGCTTTCACCGATAACAAGCTGGAAGCTGCCTGTCTTATAAGAACCTGAATTATAGAAGTTAACATTAACATCATAAGTGCCGGTCTTAACAGTAGCCTCACCGTCGAAACCAAACGGTCTGTAGTTATTAACAGCATTTGAACCAAATGTTTGCTTTGAGGTATTTATATAGATAGCATCAATACCGGTACCGAGTGTAACCATATTAAAGATGTTATCATAGTTATATTTACCACCGGTCTTAAGATACATTGTATCATAAATACCGCTTTCATTGATATGGTAACCGGCAATAATCTTAGCATCAAGTGCTTCCTGAAGAGTGAATGCAACGTGAGTTCTTGTTTCAATCTCCTTGCCCTCATTTTGCTTTGAAATGTTACCGATTTCCTCAGAAGTATAACCTCTGTAGTAGTCAACAGCACCAAGGCCGCTACCTGTAGAACCGTTTGTATGGTTACGCTGCCATTCGCCGAATTCGCCTGAGCCTGCAGATGTTTCTACACGATAGTCATACATACCAATCTTAAGAAGATCACCTGTTGACTTATCCCAACGAGCAATAGCGTTATTTTCACCGATATCTACTGTTGTTAAATTAGAATCATCGAATGCCTTAGCTGCAGTAGTAAGGTTATTTGATTCATAGCCGGATTTTCTGTCAAAGAAGAATACACCGTCAATGCTCTTTTCCTTACTGCCGCCCTTCATAAAGAATGAATACTGAGCGATTTCGTTAAGCTTGTTAGAAGCGATAACCATCTTATCAGGATAGTTTGCAGAGATATTACCGCCGATACCTGTAAGAGAATGAACGGTTACACCGTTTTCTTCTCTGTCAGTGCCGTCTGTCTGCTGGAATGTAGAGTTGAAGTTATAATCAGCATCATAAAGAGCATTTCTGAAGCTTACTTCACTTGTAAGAAGCTTATAAGCTGTTACAGTATTGCCTCCATAAAGAACATTGCCCTGATCATCAACAATATCATAATTTACAACAACACGGCATGTGTTTGTTGTATCAGAACCTGAAACATCGAACGGAACTGAAATATTAATTTTAGCACTCTTACCCGGATCAATAGGAGTTTCAGGGAAATCTATTGTATCATCAGGCATTTCTTCGTTATAAACATCATATTGAAGCACGCTTGTAATCTTTACATAGTAACGTGAAAGCTGAGTAGGCTTGCCGTCCTTAATGTACGATGCATTGATACCTACCGAGTTGTTTGTAACAGTAAGTGCATCATCATAAGGTTGACCTGAAATACAGCCTGTTACGGTGTTAGAACCGAATGAAGCAGTAGCCATCTTGAGCTGATGCTGACCAAGTGTAGTCAATGCATTAGGAATGAAGCTGTTAACTGCCTGTACTGCAAAACAGATACCTCTGATAATAGAATCAGAGTAGGTCTTAGGACCGTTTGTACCGTATCCGCCGAACTCTACGAAGTTACAGATAAGCTTTTGGAATGCACCCAAGTCCTTACCGCTTGTACCTGCGAGTACCTTAACCTGGAAGAAATCATCAAACGGATGAGCACTTGTAGCATCAGGAACGATTGTCTTAAAGCTCTGTCCGCTGTAACGTGCGCCAAACAATCCGTTAATGAGATCCTTAAGTAAATCATAAACTGTTACGACGAATGAAGTCTTTTGGATAGGCTCTGCAGAAACGATTGTAAATAACTGGTTAAGGAAGTTAGATACGCCGCAAAGACCTGTCTTTGAATTTTCTTTACCAATATCAAGGAATGAAAGAACAATGTTGTTCCAAATAAGTTCCTCTGAATTGAATTTAGCATAACCTGTACCCTGAAGTGTACCGAGAACAGGCATAAGCTTATTAGCTATTGCATTAATGTTTTCCCAAAGAGTATTCTTTGTTGTGATAAGGCTGTTGCCGTTTCCATCACAAATACCGAGGAGAGCACCTACGCCCATAGCTCTTTCGCCCTTATTTACAGCCTTCTCCATTGCATGGTCGCCGCCGTAGTAGCAAACTACAGAATTAAGAAGGTCAAAGAGTGTTGTTTTAGAATCAACAGCTGCTGACTCTGTCTTCCAAGTATTGCCGTTTTCGTCCTCAAGAGGAACGTAAGCCTCAATTACATAAGCAACTGCGTCACGAGCCATTGGAAGAATTGTGCCTTCAAGTGTTGCATTGATTGTTCCGTCGCTGCCAATCTTTACAAGCTTTGAATAATCCTTGTTAGGCATTGAGTATGATAAATACTCCTTAAGGCATACATAAGCTACTGCTTCTGCATCCTTACATCCGTCCCAATCAGAAGGATGGATAATTTTCTCAAGCTTGCCTGAGCCAAGATTTACCTGACCGATACAAGCAACGAGCATAGGAATCATTGCTTCTTCAAGATTCTTCTCTGTAAGAGCAGCGCTGGCGCCGTTCTTTGCGTAGAAAGCTTTAAGAATGTTAGCGTCTGTAGCGTCTGCTGTGTACTGAACCATCTTGCAAGCGTTGCCAACAAGTGTTGAAACGATTGACTTAATTGCTGCTGCGTCAATAGTTGCAAAATCACCGGTTGTTGTCATTTCAGGACGTGTACCGATAACGTTGCCGCGCTGCGGGAACAAGTCCTTAACTGCTGCAACAAGTGCGTCATTAAAGCCTGCTACCATTGAGCTGTACTTTGAATAGCTTTCGCTAAAGAACTTATCGAGGTTTGGAGTACCTGTTTCTGCAAAGTAAAGATTGATAGGACCTGTTGTTACGTTAAAGCCGTAATCAGCAAGCGGGCTGTATCTTAACTTAGCGAAAAGTCTCGTTGCGTCGATATCTTTCCAAGAACCTGTTGAGTCCTCGGCAGCTGTACGATCATAAGTTACCGTCTTCTTAACATAAGCAAGGAAATCATCTGCTGTGTCAAACTTATAATCCTTATATACTGCATTTGCCCATTGATTGAGCTTAGCCGGTGTATAGTTTGCAGCAACATCATTATCATTCCACTCGCCCTTTTGGTCGAAGAAATAATAATAGTTGTTATCAAAGTTAGCGCCGTGACCCTTATCAAATCCATCATTTACGTGAAGGAGTTTGACTGTACCCTTGAGAACTGTATCCCAAGCAAGGTCAAGAGCTCTGTAACTGAAATCAAAAAGATTATCGGTTGCCTTAAGTGTTACCTTTGTGGTTGATTCTGTTGCATAACCGTTTTCGTCAGGAGCACCGTAAGCAAAGAGAAGAACGTTAAGAGGATTACCCTCATCATCTTTAAATTCATCTGAATATACAAGGTTAGGGTCATAACCAAGCTTTGCAGCTGCAGTAGCGTAGTCAGAACCGCTTGCCTTCATTTCAGCTTTAATCTTCAAATAACGTGTAGCCGATGTATCCTGAATTGCTGTTTGCGAATCAGCATCTGTGTATTCTTGATTATATGTAACAAGTACACTAATCTTATCAAGAAGCTCTGTTGTGAGTTTATTAATAAGCTGGTCATCATAAACCCATGTTGCAGTACCGTTCTTGAAATTATTAATTTCCTCTTCTGTATACCAATTAGTATATTGGAAAATAAGGTTTTGAGCAACATTGTATACTAAGTTAGTCTTATACTTCGTATCTGTAAAGCCCAAAAGATTACCTACAATCTTATATCTGTCTCTTATACACATCTGACGCTGCCGACGAAGCTAGAAGTGTAGA
>ERZ1027087.1013-NODE-1013-length-10752-cov-5.750491_pt1 | contig 10752 bp, 8 predicted proteins | sample MGYA00519413_ERZ1027087 | MGnify/ENA primary metagenome ERZ1027087 (study PRJEB26926, sample SAMN06164438) | human gut metagenome | biome: ENVO:00009003; feature: ENVO:2100002; material: ENVO:00002003 | host: Homo sapiens | place: USA | collected 2012 ...
ATTGATTTTCACTAATTATTATTATATAATATATTTAGTGAAATATCTATGAAAGCAATCTGGTGATATGTCAAGATGATTTATGAAATGATTTTGATATGCTTTTCAGATAAAAGGGTAACTTTAATAGACCTAAGAGAAAATTACTCTTAAGCAGGAGAGATTTTATTCATTTGAAGTATCCAGCGATACGCCGGAGTACAGTTGGTTTCTGGCCAGCAATCCATAAACCAAACGAACGAATTTACGTGAAGTCAGCGCGAGTGCTCTTTTGTGTTGATGTTTAGGAACTTCGTTGAACTTCTTTCGATAGTACGCTCCATACTCAACATTGTGTTTTCTCATACTGTTGGCGGCTTCGCCAAGATAGTATCTGAGATAACGGTTACCAGCTTTGATCATAGGAGTATCTTCTCCATCAAAGTCACCTGATTGGTTTGACCGCCAACAAAGACCTGCGTATTTAGCAAGGGCATCCGATGATGTGAAAGCAGATATATCGCCAATTTCAGCAACAATACCACCTGCAAAAACAGGTCCAATGCCGTTAATAGACTGGAGGATGATAAATGCATTAGGATTTAAGCCTTTAATCTCTCTTTCGATGGCTGCATCAATTGCTTTGATTTCTTTCTTGAAGGTTTCAATGCAGTTGAATGAACTTGCAATAGACACATTCAGTGGCTCATACAAAGCTTTATCAAGACGATAGGAGTCTCTGGCAGCTTTCTTTAATAGTTCTGCGGTCTTGCTTATATCTTTAATACGGTTGCGACTTTTATTAGCAAGGAAAGAAACAAGATCTTCCTCGGAAGCTTCGATGATTTCTTCGGGAGAAAGGTATTCTGTAAGCACACTGGAAGAAGTTGCTCCATAAATATCGCAGAATGGCTGGTCATCCTTATCAAGCATCTGAAGTTCACTGAACTTTAGATAAAGGTTTGAAACCAAGTAAGTTTTCTCTCTTGTGATGCATTCGACCAAATGTAAGCGATGTCTTGTAAGGCGCTTTAAAGCCAGAAACTGACTGCCACGCCACGGTTCTGTTTCAATGTTACCGGCACGTGCATAATCAGCAATGACAAAAGCGTCAATGGGATCTGATTTGCCAAGACCTATGTAAGATTTCTTATAATTGGCTGTGCATTTAGGATTGAGTACAAAAACATAAGGTTTAAAAGGCATTAATTCTTCACAGGAAGAAAGATAGTTTGCGATATGTATGCTGTAAACAGAGGTAGACTCCAAAGCCGCAACAACAGTATTCAGGTCAGGGTGTTTCTTTAAACACTCTAAAAGCTTCTGTGCCAATTCTTCGGCACCAGGCTGATTGTTAGCAAAAGAAGAGTTGATATATTTATTTTTATAGAAATCCAAAGCACAAACATAGTTGGATTTCGAACTGACATCAATACCGACGTAAAGCGTAGATAATGGGTTAATCTTTAACATGATATCACCACCTTCCCGATTATGTGTTCCTGGAACCTGAAGTAAAAGGTTTATCCTGGGAATCATATGCTGACCGAAACCTCGCGTAATAAGCATTCACCCTGGCAGCTCTTTTGCTGGTGCTATACGCCAGGGGATGAAACATCTGTGTAAGCGGAATGTGACATATGATTCAGGCTGCAAGCTTTCTGAAGCAGGCACCGGAAACCGGACTGAAAGGAGCAAAAGCAGTGCCTCTAGACATCAGACTCTGCTGATATCATACCACAGAATAACCCATGTAACTAATAACCAATGTAGATGAGATGGAAAGGTTTTATCCCAGGTGTCTCAGATCATCTATAAATCTATAGAAAGAATAAGTGCATAACCATCTATTTCTATTGGCTATACACTTATTATACGAGGAGCATTTACAAGTGAAGAAAATCCGAAGTTATACAAGTATCTGGAACGTGGAAAAGGTACTGTATGCCATCAATGATGTAAACCTGCCATTCCCTGTGACCTTTACCCAGATTACATGGTTCGTGCTGACGGAATTTATCATCATTCTGTTTGCAGATGTACCGCCACTTTCCATGATTGAGGGTGCGTTTTTGAAATATTTCGGGATTCCCGTTGCCCTTACATGGTTTATGTCACAGAAAACCTTTGACGGGAAAAAGCCATACAGTTACATCAAGACGATGGTGCTGTATGCTCTGCGTCCCAAAGTGACTTATGCCGGAAAAGCCGTGAACCTGCATAAGCAGAAATTTGAGGAAACTATCACGGCAGTAAGGAGTGTGACCTATGTTCCCGATTAAATATATCGACAATAACCTTGTCTGGAATAAGGACAATGAGGTGTTCGCCTACTATGAGCTGATACCGTACAATTATTCATTCTTATCCCCAGAACAGAAATACCTTGTGCATGACAGCTTCCGTCAGCTTATCGCACAGTCCCGTGAGGGAAAGATTCATGCGTTGCAGATTGCAACTGAAAGTTCAATCCGAAGCATACAGGAACAGTCAAAGAAGCTGGTCACTGGAAAGCTCCGTGAGGTAGCAATCCAAAAGATAGACGACCAGACCGAAGCCCTTGTATCCATGATAGGCGACAATCAAGTAGATTACCGTTTCTTTCTGGGATTCAAGCTCATGGTCACAGAGGACGAAGTCAATCTGAAGAACATCAAAAAATCGGTATTTCTGACATTCCGTGAGTTTTTGAATGAGGTAAGACACACGCTGATGAATGACTTTGTTTCCATGAACAATGATGAAATCAACCGTTATGTGAAGATGGAAAAACTGCTGGAAAACAAAATCTCCCGTAGGTTCAAAATCCGCCGACTGGAAGCCAAAGACTTTGCGTATCTGATGGAACACCTCTACGGCAGGGACGGGATAGCCTATGAAGATTATGTGTATCCTCTGCCAAAAAGAAAATTAAAAAGGGAAACACTGATTAAGTATTATGACCTTATCCGTCCTACCCGTTGCGTGGTGGAAGAAAGCCAGCGATATTTGCGTCTGGAACATGAGGACAGCGAAAGTTATGTGTCCTACTTTACGGTCAATGCCATTGTCGGGGAGCTGGACTTCCCATCATCGGAAATCTTTTATTTCCAGCAACAGCAGTTCACATTCCCTGTGGATACTTCCATGAATGTTGAGATTGTGGGAAATAAGAAAGCCTTAACCACTGTCCGTAACAAGAAAAAGGAATTAAAGGACTTGGATAATCACGCCTATCAAGCTGGAAATGAAACAAGTTCAAATGTAGTGGAAGCCTTAGACAGTGTCGATGAACTGGAAACAGATTTAGACCAGAGCAAGGAAAGTATGTATAAGTTAAGTTACGTCATACGGGTGTCTGCACCCGATCTTGACGAACTGAAACGCCGTTGTGATGAAGTCAAGGACTTTTACGATGATTTGAATGTGAAGCTGGTTCGCCCTGCCGGAGATATGATGGGACTGCATGGAGAGTTTCTTCCAGCCAGCAAGCGTTATATCAATGATTATATCCAGTATGTAAAATCTGACTTTTTAGCCGGACTTGGTTTTGGTGCTACCCAGATGTTGGGAGAAAACACAGGAATCTATATCGGCTATTCCGTGGATACAGGAAGAAATGTCTACCTGCAACCGTCCCTTGCCAGTCAAGGGGTAAAAGGTACGGTCACAAATGCGTTGGCTTCTGCTTTTGTAGGTTCGCTTGGCGGTGGAAAATCATTCTGTAATAACCTGCTAGTATATTATTCCGTCCTATTCGGTGGACAGGCAGTTATCCTAGACCCGAAAAGTGAGCGTGGAAACTGGAAAGCAACACTGCCGGAGATTGCAGAGGAAATCAACATTGTAAACATTACCAGTGATTCCAGCAATCAAGGGCTGTTAGACCCGTATGTGATTATGAAAGAGGTCAAGGACGCTGAAAGTCTTGCCATTGATATTCTGACATTCCTTACAGGTATCAGCAGTCGTGATGGCGAAAAGTTTCCTGTCCTTAGAAAAGCTGTCCGCACGGTATCCCAGAATCAGAACCACGGGCTGTTGCAGGTCATTGAGGAACTGCGGAAAGAGGATACCGCCGTATCCCGTAACATTGCAGACCATATCGAAAGTTTTACGGACTATGATTTTGCACAGCTTTTGTTCTCAGACGGTTCGGTTGAAAATGCAATCAGTCTGGATAACCAGCTCAACATCATACAGGTTGCAGATTTAATTCTGCCGGATAAGGATACTACCTTTGAGGAATACACGACCATTGAACTGTTGTCGGTATCCATCTTAATTGTTATCAGTACCTTTGCCCTTGACTTTATTCACAGTGACCGAAGCATTTTTAAAATCGTGGATTTGGACGAAGCATGGGCGTTCTTAAATGTGGCACAGGGCGAAACACTCTCAAATAAACTGGTGCGTGCTGGTAGAGCCATGAACGCCGGAGTCTATTTCGTGACACAATCCTCTGGGGACGTATCGAAAGAAAGTCTGAAAAATAACATCGGCTTAAAGTTTGCGTTCCGCTCCACAGATACCAATGAAATCAAACAGACCTTAGAGTTTTTCGGATTGGACAGTGAAGATGAAAACAACCAGAAACGGTTGAGGGACTTGGAGAACGGACAATGTTTAATGCAGGATTTATACGGGCGTGTCGGTGTGGTACATATACACCCTGTCTTTGTAGAACTGCTCCATGCCTTTGATACCAGACCGCCGATAAAAAGTGAGGTGGATTTGGAATGATGAAATCTGTCACAAAAGAAAAGGTATTCCATGTACTGAAACTGGTACTGCTTGCCGTGACCGTTACGCTGGTACTGCTGTCCCTGCTTGGGACGGTAGCTCATGCGTCTGGACTGGTCGATGATACGGTCAATGCAGGCAACCTGTATTCAAAGTATCCGCTTTCCAATTATCAGCTTGATTTTTACGTGGACAATAGCTGGTCATGGCTTCCGTGGAACTGGCTGGACGGCATTGGAAAATCGGTGCAGTACGGGCTTTACTGTATCACAAACTTTGTCTGGACAATCAGCCTGTATCTTAGCAATGCCACAGGATATGTGGTGCAACAGGCGTATAAGCTGGACTTCATCAATGACATGGCAGACAGTATCGGGAAAAGTATCCAGACACTTGCCGGAGTGACCGAAAACGGATTTTCCAGCAGTGGATTCTATGTGGGATTCCTGCTCATTATCATTCTGATTGTAGGTGTTTACACCGCCTATACAGGGCTTCTCAAACGGGAAACAAGCAAAGCACTTCACGCTGTTATCAACTTTGTGGTGGTGTTCATCGTGTCTGCGTCCTTTATTGCTTATGCTCCCAATTATATCCAGAAAATCAATGATTTCAGTTCGGACATCAGCACCGCTTCTCTGGACTTGGGGACAAAAATCATGCTCCCAGATTCACAAAGCAAAGGGAAAGACAGCGTAGACCTTATTCGTGACAGCCTGTTTGCGATACAGGTAGAAAAACCGTGGCTGTTATTGCAGTTCGGGAACAGCGATACCGAAGAAATCGGTGCTGACCGTGTGGAAGCTCTGGTATCTTCCAGCCCGTCAGACGAAGATGGGGAAACAAGGGAAAATGTTGTGAAAACAGAGATTGAGGATAACGACAATGACAACCTTACCATTCCACAGGTCGTCAACCGTCTTGGCATGGTGTTCTTCCTGCTCATTTTTAATCTCGGTATCACAATCTTTATCTTCCTGCTTACCGGCATGATGTTATTTTCCCAGATACTTTTTATCATATATGCCATGTTTCTGCCTATCAGCTTCTTACTGTCCATGATACCAACCTATGAAAATATGGCAAAACAGGCAGTTGTCCGTGTGTTCAATGCCATTATGACAAGAGCCGGAATCACTCTGATTGTGACCGTAGCATTTTCGATTTCCAGTATGTTCTACAACATTTCCACGGACTATCCGTTCTTCATGGTGGCATTTTTGCAGATAATCTGCTTTGCCGGAATCTATATGAAGCTCGGAGAACTAATGAGTATGTTCAGCCTTAATGCGAATGATAGCCAGCAGATAGGTCGCCGGATATTCCGTAGACCGATGGTGTTCATGCGACACAGGGCAAGACGTATGGAACACAGGATTGCAAGGGCTGTCGGTGCTGGAAGTGTTGCAGGTGCGGTGGCTGGTGCAAGTGTTGCCAGAGCCGGAAAGCCAGCAACGAACCAACCACCAAAGAAACGGGAAAATACCTCTGCCAGCATGGGAAGCCGTGTCGGTTCTGCGGTAGGTGCTGTGATGGATACGAAAAATAAAGTCCGTGACAGTGCTTCCTCTCTGAAAGAAAATGTGAAAGACTTGCCGACACAGGCTGGTTATGCTGTCCACTCTGCAAAACAGAAAGCAAAAGATAATGTATCAGACTTTAAGCGTGGCGTTGTGGAAGAACGGGAAAACCGACAGGAACAGCGTACACAGAAACGCAATCTGCACAGGGAAAATATCTCACAGAAAAAACAGGAATTGCAGAAAGCACAGGAAGCAAAACAGACAGTTCATGCGAATGGATCAGCGACAGCCGGAGCTACCAGAAGCCATGAACGCCCTGTTGCCACACCTGTTCCAAAACCTGCACAGACCGATACGGTCAAAACGCCGGATATGAAACGTCCTGCTACTTCTCCTGTGATAAAAAATGCAGAAGTCAAGGCTGGAAAAGAAACTGTCCGAACCAATATCAGACAGGAACAGCAGGTCAAAGCTGTTGCCAGAGCGAATCAGCCAAACGTAGCGGAATCCAGCAGTAATCATAAGAAATCTACGGTACAGAAAACACAGGTCAATGGAAAATCTGCCCGTAAAACTGTTACGAAACATTCAGAGAAAGGACGGAAGAAATGAGATTAAAACGTATCCTTATCATAGGTGCGATATTTCCTGTCCTTTTCTCCATCGTCCTCTTTTTCGGGATACTGATTTCCGGCGAAGATGACGACAGTTCCAACAGTTATTCGCCTGTCTATTCTGGCATGAACCTGTCAGCCGATGTCCTCAAACATCAGACAATGGTAGAAAAATACGCCAGAGAAAACGGTATCTCGGAGTATGTGAACGTCCTGCTTGCCATCATACAGGTGGAAAGTGGCGGTATGGCTACCGATGTCATGCAGTCCAGCGAAAGTCTTGGACTACCGCCAAACTCATTAAGTACAGAAGAATCCATTAAGCAGGGGTGTAAATATTTTGCGTCCCTGCTTTCTTCCTGTAAAGCCAAAGGTATGAATGACATTAACGTGGTCATTCAATCTTATAACTATGGTGGTGGCTATGCAGACTATGTTGCGAAGAACGGGAAAAAGCACAGCTTCAACCTTGCAGAGAATTTCGCAAAGAATAAATCCGACGGTACAAAAGTGACCTATACGAACCCGATAGCGGTCAGTAAAAATGGTGGCTGGCGTTATAACTACGGAAATATGTTCTATGTAGAGCTGGTCAACCAATATCTGACCGTGAAGCAGTTCAGCAACGAAACGGTACAGGCGGTTATGAATGAAGCGTTGAAGTATCAAGGCTGGAAATATGTCTACGGTGGCAGTAACCCGAACACCTCTTTTGACTGTTCTGGTCTTACCCAGTGGTGCTACGGAAAAGCCGGAATCAGCCTGCCACGAACTGCACAGGCACAGTATGACGCAACCCAGCATATCCCATTGTCACAGGCACAGGCTGGCGATTTGGTCTTTTTCCATTCCACTTATAATACCAGTGACTATGTTACCCATGTGGGAATCTATGTGGGAAACAATCAGATGTATCATGCCGGAAATCCAATCGGCTATACCGATTTGACCTCTGCCTACTGGCAACAGCACATCATTTGTGCCGGAAGAATCAAACAATAGAAAGGACTTGAAATATGTTTAAGAAAAAAGAAAAAACAGAGAAAGCACCTAAGAATAAGAAAGTGCGTACCATGAAAGTCGGGACACATAAGAAATCTGTCCTGCTGTTGTGGGCGGTGCTTCTGGCAAGCACCAGCTTTGGTGTGTATAAGAACTTTACCGCCATTGACACCCACACGGTACATGAAAAAGAAATCATTCAGCTAAGATTGAACGATACCAACGGTATTGAGAATTTCGTCAAGAACTTTGCGAAAGCCTACTACTCATGGGATACCAGCAAGGAAGCCATTGAAGCAAGGACAACAGAAATCAGTAAATACCTTACCAAAGAATTACAGGACTTGAACGCCGATACCATCAGAACGGACATACCAACCAGTGCGACCGTTACAAATGTGCTGGTCTGGAATGTAGAGCAGTCTGGAACGAACGATTTTACCGTTGCCTACGAAGTAGATCAGCAGGTAAAAGAGGGAGAACAGACACAGGCAGTCACAGAAAACTACACCGTGACCGTTCATGTGGATAAGGACGGTGCAATGGTCATTACCCAGAATCCAACCCTTGCTCCGGCAGTGCAGAAATCAAAGTATGAACCGAAAGCACAGGAAGCCGATGTCAGTGTCAGTTCCGATACAGTCAAGGACGCTACCGCTTTCTTGGAAACATTCTTTAAGCTCTATCCAACAGCTACGGAAAAGGAACTTGCCTACTATGTCAAAGACGGTGTGCTTGCTCCTGTATCCGGCGACTATGTATTTTCAGAACTGGTAAACCCTGTCTTTACCGAAGACGGTGATAACCTCAAGGTCAGCGTGTCTGTGAAATATCTCGACCAGAAAACAAAGGCTGCACAAATTTCACAATTTGATTTGAAACTCCAAAAAACAGGTGGTAATTGGAAAATTGTGGGTTAAATTCTGAATAAGCCAATAACTAGGAATTTGAGATTTCTTAATTATTGGCTTTATTTAATTGAAAACTACTTAAATATAATTTAGGTTGACATTCCTGTTACTTCTGTATATACTGTACTTGTGTTAAACAATACAGTTAGGGGTGATGTTTTGTATATCGTATTATCAAATAGTTCTGATTTACCAATTTATGAACAGATAAAAGAACAAGTAAAAACTCAAATATTATCTGGGGAACTTTCAGAAAATGAAATGTTACCCTCTTTACGACAATTAGCAAAAGATTTAAAAATAAGTGTATTAACCACGACAAGAGCTTATAACGAATTAGAAGAAGAAGGCTTTATTACAAGCAGACAGGGTAAAGGATTTTTTGTTATGCCGAGAGGTTCTGATTTATTGCGTGAACAACTGATTAAAGATGTAGAAACTAATTTAAACAACGCAATACTATCTGCACAGAGAGCTTCTATGACAGATGACGAATTAGTACAACTTTTAAAACTATTATTGGAGGTATCAGATGAATAATAATGTATATTTAAAACTGGAGAATGTTAAAAAATCCTTTGCTAATTTTGAATTGGATAATGTATCTTTCTCCCTGCCAAAAGGCTACATTATGGGGCTTATTGGTTCAAATGGTGCTGGAAAAACCACCACAATTAAACTCATTTTGAATATGTTAGATATTGAAAATGGAAATATCGAGATACTGGGAAAAGACTATAAAGAAAATGAAAAAGAGATTAAGCAAAATATCGGTGTTGTTTTTGATAGCAATTTTTTTGTTGATACATGGACTATTAAAGAAACTGAACAAGCATTGTCTGTTTTTTACCATGAATGGAATAATGAAAAATTCCGTTTAATACTAAAACGCTTTGGCTTACCTTTGTCAAAAAAAATCAATGAGTTATCTCGAGGCATGCAGATGAAACTTATGCTTGCATGTGCATTTTCTCATAATGCAAAGCTCCTTATTTTAGACGAACCTACTAGTGGCTTAGACCCTGCAACAAGAAATGAATTTTTAGAAATATTACAAGAATTTATTCAAGATGGCGAAAAAAGTGTTCTTTTTTCGACGCATATAACTACTGACTTGGAGCGTATTACTGATTATATAACTTATTTAGAAAACGGGCGTGTCATTTATACAGGTGATATGGACGGACTTATGCAAAAATATTATCTTATTAAGGGAGAACCAGCAAAATTAACCAATGAGTTAAAAAAAGACATTCTAGGTATTCGGTCAACAACTATAGGTTTTGAAGGACTTGTGGAAACTAAGCTGGCACATAAATATAAAGGATATATTTTAGATGTTCCGACAATAGACGATATAATCATTTGCATGAGCAAGGAGGGGAAAAAATGAATTATTCTTTGAAAATGGCTCGATTAGATTATTTTACTTGTAAGCCAAATATTATTTCGTATTTTACGCTAATTCCTGTAACTATTATATTTTCTTTTATGAGTACATCATCTATTTTTATTTTCAATTTTACTGCTGCTTGGTTTATTGCATTAATGTCAACAAATATTTTTGTTGTTCAGGAAAAAAACGAATTAGAAAGACTATATGCTTCATTATCTCTTACTACACACAATATTGTAGCAGGAAGATATATTTACACATACGCTACTTTTTTATTGGCATATATATTTACAACACTCGTAGGAGTAATTTCAATTATTTTAAAACATGAAAGTGTGAATGGTTTAGATATAATTACAAGTTTTAGCCTTTCTTTATTTACATTTACTGCGATAATAGCCATACAACTACCTTTATATTTTAGATATGGATATTCAAAGGCAAAAATTTATTGTTTAATTCCATTTGTGCTTGTAATGCTGTTCGTAATGCTTCCTTCATTTATTGGCTCATTAGCTAACATTATTTCGTTCGCAATGGAACATGATATTTTCATAAATATATTATCCATTTTAATTAGTTTATTTATTCTGGGTGTTTCATAT
>ERZ1027087.1038-NODE-1038-length-10483-cov-14.225547_pt1 | contig 10483 bp, 7 predicted proteins | sample MGYA00519413_ERZ1027087 | MGnify/ENA primary metagenome ERZ1027087 (study PRJEB26926, sample SAMN06164438) | human gut metagenome | biome: ENVO:00009003; feature: ENVO:2100002; material: ENVO:00002003 | host: Homo sapiens | place: USA | collected 2012 ...
GGCAGCGTCAGATGTGTATAAGAGACAGCTAATAATGGTACTCCTACAGAAGTATTAAATGCTATAAATACTACATTTACTAATTTTGATGGATTTGTCGCTGCTATTGGTAAACCTAATTCTGTATTTTATAATAATACCTACGGTAAATTTTATATTAGATATACTGGTGATATTATAACTATACAGTGGAGTAATAGCAATACAATAAATCATGTAGCTTTACATAATGATGGTAATTATGCTTACAATACTATTCAAATAGTTGACCAAACTCTTTATAGATTATCTAATCTTACTATTGAGCCAATAGTTAATCCTAAAATATGGGTTGGTACTGCTACTCAATATGCAGCTATTGCACAAAAAGATAATAATACTACTTATATAGTTAAATCAGATGCTTAAGTTATGGCTATATATCAAGGAGATATTGGAATACATGATATTAAACTTGGTAGTATAGATGTATTTGAAATATATCAAGGTTCTAAACTTGTTTATCCAGAGAATACTGAAATTACTATTACGTTTAAATTAAATGTTTCCGGAACTGTTACTATTAATGGTTATACTCCTGTTATAAGTGAAAATAATACTAAATTTGTATTTACTATTCCTGTTAAGACTGATTATACTGCTAATATTACTGCTGAACATTATAAATCTCAAACTATTAGTGGTAAAAGTGGTTATTTACCTATAACTCATAATGTAGAATTAGAATGGGAACAAAGATTTATTTCTTATACTGTTACTTTTCCTACTGATGGAGTTAAAGTTTTATTTGATGGAATAGAAAAAGGAGTTATAACTAATGGTAAGTTAGTTGTATTAATTGATGATACAGAAGCTAAAGATAGTTATACTGTTACATTTAAAGGTAGTAAAACTAGTATATATGATACTAGTACATTAACAGTAGTTGATAGTAGTATAGCTGCAACTGGTGGTAGTTATGATTTAAAACTTTCTACTAGTTCTGTTAAGACTGGATATAAGAAAACTGACTATGCATCCTCCACGGGGAGTATAACCAAAGGCTCTACTTATGCTGGAACTTGGATTGAAACTGTTGTTAATCTTACTGCTAGTTTTACTAGTTCTACTACTTTAGGTAGTATAAGTAATAATGTATTAACTATACCTAATAATGAATCTACTAATACTAAAAGTGGTACTTTAACTGCTGTATTTACTTTAGAAAATAAACAAACTAAAGAAGTTAGTGCTGCTTTAAATCAAGCTGCTGGAGCTAAAGTTTATACTAATTGGGTATTAGATTTACAAACTGATGGAACTAGTGTTGAAGCTAAAGGCGGTACTAGAACTATTACAGCTAATATTGCTCGTAGAACTTATAAATGGAATAATACTGGTACTGTTTATAGTGAAACTGCTACTCCTACTCTTAGTATTAGTGGTAGTGCTAGTCTTAGTGGAAATCAAATAAAATTTACATCAAATGAAAGCGTTTCAGCCCGTTCAGCGACACTTACAGCTAGTTATGTAGGATTGTCCAAAACGGTTACGATAACGCAACAGGCAGGCGCAAAAGTGTATTCAGCGTGGTCTGCTTGGGCTGTTTCTATTTCGGCAAGCACGCAAACGATAGCTGCAAGTGGTGGTTCATCTACGATAACTACTAATGCTAGTCGTTCTCGTACTTGGACTTGGAATGGAGTTGGTACTACACATACTGATACAGAAACTGCTACACCTACACTTAGTGGTAGTGCTGGTGGATTTACTTTAAGTGGTAAAACTGTTACTGCTAGTAACAATACTACAACAAATAGTCGTAGTATAACTATTACTGCTACTAGCAATAGTGTTTCTAAATCTATTACTATAACACAATCTGCTGGTGCTAAAATTTATGGTAATTGGTCTGCTTGGACTGTTAATATTAGTGCTGATAAAACTAGTATTGGAGCAACAGGTGGAACAGCTACTATATCAACTAGTGCTAGTAGAACTAGAAGTTATACATGGAATGGTGTTGCCGGTTCTGGTGGTACAGAAACTGGAAATGGAAGTCCTGCATTAAGTAAAGTTAGTGGTGATGGTAGTTGGGCTAATCCTAAAGTTACTTATGGAAATAATACTAATACTAGTAGTAAATCAACTGTTATTCGTGCTACTATTGATTCAACTACTAAAGATATAACTATTAGCCAATCAGCTGGTGCTAAACAATATAGTGCTTGGTCTGCATGGACAGTTAATATTTCTAATAGTGGAAATGTTGCTCCTAGTGGAGGTAGTTCAAATATAACTACTTCTGCAAGTAGAACAAGAACTTGGACATGGAACGGAGTTAGTGGAAGTGGTGGAACTGAAACAGGAACTGGAACTCCTACTCTTAGTAAAGTTAGTGGTGCTGGTTCTTTTGCTAGTAATAAAGTAACTTATGATAATAATACTTCTACAAGTGTTAGAAGTACAGTTATTAGAGCTACAATGGATTCTGTAACTAAAGATACTACTGTAACTCAAAATGCTGGTTCTAAAACTTATAGTAGTTGGGGAGCATGGTCTATTAGTTTAAGTGCTAATGTAACAACTATTGCTGCTGCTGGTGGAAATGCTACATTATCTACTTCTGCTACTAGAAGTCGTACTTGGCAATGGAATGGTACAGGAACAACTTATACTGAAAATGCTAGTGGCTCTCCTACATTAAGTAAAGTTAATGGTGCTGCTTCTTTAAGTGGCTCTACTGTTAGTTATGGTAATAATACTTCTACTAGTTCTCGTAGTTCTGTATTTAGAGCAACTATTGATAGTGCAACTAAAGATATTACTATTAGTCAATCTGCTGGTAGTAAATCGTATGGAAGTTGGTCTAGTTGGTCTGTATATTGTAATGCTAGTAGTTATACTGTTGCAGCATCAGGCGGTTCTGTTACTATTTATTATGGTGCTTCTCGTTCTCGTACTTGGACTTGGAATGGCGTTGCAGGTTCAGGCGGAACTGAAACAGAAAATGCTACTCCAAGTCTTAGTGCAGGAAGTGGTGGTGGAACTTTAAGTGGTAGTACTTTAAGTTATAGTAATAATACTAGTACAAGTGTTAGAAGAACTAGAGTTACTGCAAATTATAATGGTGCTATTAATTTTTGCGATATTGAACAAAGAGCAGGTAGTAAAGTTTATGGTAGTTGGTCTGGATGGTCAGTAAGTATTTCTGCTAGTCCTACTAATATTGCTGCTGCTGGAGGCAGTTCTACTATTACTTGTAGTGCTGTTCGTAGTAGACAATATACTTGGAATGGAGTTGGACAAAATTTTCCTGAAACTGAAAATGGTAGTCCTACATTAAGTAAATCTGGAGATGGCATATTAAGCGGTACTACTAGCGGTAGTAAACTTACTTATGGTAATAGAAATACTACAACAAGTAGAAGTACAACTGTTACTGCTACTTATAATGGAGTTAGTAAATCAATTAATATTACACAATCTGCTGGTGCTAAGTCTTATGGTGCTAAAGTATATCATACTAAATATTATGGCACTAATCCTGATGGAAGTGGATTAGATTTTACAGGTTATCCTTATACTAATGAAATTGATACAGTTGCTGATGCTAATACTATATCTATAAGTGTTTATTATAGGTTATATACAACTCAACTTTGGACTTGGAATGGTGTTGCTGGTTCAGGCGGAACTGAAACTGTATATTATAATCCAGATTATGTAAATGTAACAAATAAAGTTAATTGTGATGTATCTGTTGCAAATGCTCTTAATTATGCTAGTATGATTATAATAACATTTAAACTTTCTGCAAATGATTCTAATATTGCAAGAGAATATAAAATTGAATGGAATTGGCTAAATCATAATGTTATTACAAAAGGAACACAAAGAGCAAATCCTATACGTGGTAGACTTGTTATTAAAAATGATTATTTTACTAGTCAAAATGTTGCATTACCTATTTATTTAGATAGCCAAAATGTAGATTCAATATATAAAGAAGAAGCAAGTTATAATGATATTAAAAAAACTCCTATTAGTGTTTATGTATATATTCCTACTAATGTTGCTATAATGAACGCTGGTAAATTACAATTTTGGTTTGAAAATAAAGATGGTGGTGGTAGTAAATATACTTGTACTTTAAGTAGTGTTAGCACACCTATGAATAATGTTTCTGTATCTAATAGTAATAATATTATTAGTGTTACTGCTAATACAACTACTTCTTCATTTACTATATTATGTCAATTTACTATGACTTCTAATAGTACGGTATTTAATGTAAGAGTTTTAATTGAACCATGATAAGAATACTATTTAATATAACAATATTACTAATGCTTATATTGTTTATTTACTCATTAAAGTTATTTAAATTAATCACATAATTATGAACAATAAACAACTATATGAAAAACTAGGTCAGAATAGTTATGATAAAGTATTTCCTATTACTTATCTTCAAAATATTCTTGACAAAGATACAAATAATGATTTAACTGTTGTTCTTTCTAGGTTTAATCATTTATGGATTCCATATCAAGGAACTAGAGTTAATACTCGTAAAGCTGTTCCTGCTATTTTTAGACGTAATAGTCTTACTATTAGTTATTATGATGCTGAACATAATCTATCTGTAACTGAAAGTTATACAGGTAGTAATCTTCAAGCTGGAGTTGAAACTAGTTGGGTTTCTGATGACAATTGGACTAAAATTCTTAGTGAGAAGTATCTTGAAGAAAGTGGAGCTAAAATTCCAATTGCTGATGGAACTATTGATTGGGATATGCTTAATGAAGCTCTTAAACAAATGATTGCAGGAAATAGTAAAGTTAATATTATTAATTATCCTGATGAAGAAGATATTACTATTAGATTAAGTCCGGGTTGTTGTAATGTTAATCGTCTTAGTCTTAAAGATAGACCTTATGAGCCTGAATATAAAAGTGGTAAAGGATATAAAATAGTTCGCAAGGTCTTACTCCCCGTGGAGGATGATGCAAGTAATGCCGAACAGCTTTTATTTGATGGTTTTCTTGATGATACTTATTGTGAACAATATGGTCAAATAATTCTTAATACTGATAAGTATGAAGTTATTAGAACAGATTTAGGTAATACTGCTGGTATTTATTATGATACATATCATAAATTATTTGTTCTTAGAGTTAAGACTATTCATGATGGAGTTGGATTTTATAATTATTATACTAGATGGACTATTGTAGAACCTACTGATAGAGTTCATCCTCTACGGGGGGTCAACACTCCTGTTTATGGAAATAGTGAAGATTATAATATTTATAATACTTGTCTTTCTGATGAACGTCCAAGACTTGGTATTATATATGTTAATTCAGTAGATAATATTAAATATTATTTTAATGAAGAAACTTTAGTTCAAGTTAAAAATAATATTTATCTTAATTATAAAGCTGTTCTTACTCAAGATATGATTAACGAAGAAAATACTCGTTATATTATTCGTTATGCTTTTGATTTAAGTGGTAAAACTATTACAATGCCTGTTGGTTGTGAACTTGTATTTGAAGGTGGTATTATTGAGAATGGTACTATTAATTTAAATAAATGTAAACTTACAGGTATGGTTGGTGAAGAGTCTGAATATCTTCCTAATGTAACTTGTAGTAATTGGGCTAAAGGTCAGATTGAATATCGTAATGGAAAGATTTGTTATTGGAATGGTACTGAATGGAGAGTAATGGGAGATACTTCTTCATTTGATAGTTATACTAAACAAGAAATTAATAACTTACTTAAAAATTATTATACTAAGTCTGAAACTTATAATAAAGAAGAAGTTAATAATTTACTTAATGGATATGTTACTAATGATACATTTAATAACTTTAAAAAAGAAATAAATCAAACTATTACTAATAGTGTTAATCTTGATAAGATTCAAAAAGCTATTAATGATGGATGTGGAGTTAATATGACTATGCCTAGTGCGAATAGTAATAAACTTAGTCTTCCAATTTGGACAGGAACTGCTACCCAATATGCAACTATTACCCCAGTTGCTGGAATGACTTATAATATTATTGATGAATAATGAGTTTAACTCTTGGACGTCAAGGAGGAATTGCTCAACCTCTTAAGAAACGGACAGTAGGCCAAATTAATATTGCTCATGTTTATGATGGTGCTAATCATATTTGGCCTACTTCTGTTATTCATTTTAGTGATTTTACTAGTGTCCAACTTAGATATATTTGGGGTAGTGATGATGGTCGAGATTTGGATACTAAATCATATTATGTTAATTCTCCTATTAATAGTTTAAATTATGTAGCTGTTGGTTGGTCTTGGAATTTAAGTCAAATTCCTTATCTATATTGGGGTGGCGATAATATTGACTCAGGTGCTGAATGTGTTATGTTTAATATTGAATCTATGATTGACCTTGAAGATAAAATGCCTGATATAATGAAAATGAATCTTTGTGCTAATTGGTTTGGAAGTTTGAGTAGAGGTCATGTTACTGTTGAATGTACTGCTTATAAAGGTGGAGTTATTGTTCATGCTTGGCAATTAAAGAATCATGAAATTGATGTTGATAATAGAGGAATGTTTATTTTTCCTTTGGCTGATGGAACTATTAATATGCCTGATGGACATGGTGGTTATAAAGAATGTTGGTATGGTGAAGTTATTAAAAGAGTTGCTAAATCTAATAATGAAGTAAAATATTTTAGAATTAATCCTGTTAATGATAAAACTATTGGTTTAGATAATATTAAAATAATTCGTCATGGTGGTGGTTATATTCATGGCGATGGTTATTGCTGGTATGAAAATAAGCCTAATGATAAATATAAAGTTTGGAATAATCAAGTTAATACAACTGGTACTCCTTTAACTCTTGATAAACCAACTCTTAATACAACTAGTGATGATAATTATAGTTATGAATATCATACAGTTTTATTAAATGAAGATAACACTGTTTATAATGATAATTATACTGATAACTATAAATTTAGATTTGGTTTTGTTGCAGGTAATTCTGAATTTAGAGGACAACAAACTATTCAATGTTATGTTGGTACACAAGGTGGTAAAGCTGATGATGGTAAGACTTCAATAGGTGAAATAAAATATACTAAACTTAATAAAATTGGTGAATTGACAATATATAGTCCTATTGAAAGTTAAATTAATGTTAATTACCAAACAAAGATAACGGTTTAAGCGTTATAGATTATGTAGTTCAAACTACAAGTATTAATCTATTTTTTTAACTTAAACCTTAATTTATTATGCAAGTAATTGAAAAAGTGAAAGTTGTTCCAGAGGGCTATAATGGTGCTGGAATGAATTATGACGGTTGTAATCGTCGTGATGTAAACGGTAAAGCTAATGCAGGTTTAACTCTTGGTATTATCGGTACTGCACTTGGTGCTTGGGCTTTGTTTGGTAATCGTCGCTCTAGTGTATTAGGTGGCGCTGGTGGTGGAATGTTAGGTGATGGCTCTACTAATATTAACGTACTTGGTGCTACTGCTGGTAGTGGAAGCGGTGCTCCTACTGCTTTTCAAGCATGGGAAAAATCTTGTGAAGATACTTTAGCTCTTCAAGGTGGTCTTTATCAATGGGCTTTGACTCAACAGAATCAACGTTTTGAAGATAGAGAACGATTGAATAGTGAATTGTTTGGTGTTTACATTGATGGGCGTAATCGTACTGATGCTCTTATTGAGAAAAATAACACTGACCATTTTAATCTTTACAAATATACTCGTGATGCTGATGATGATATCCGTAAAGAGTTATCTGATTTGAAGGCTGAATTAGCTGTTACTAAAGCTATTCGTCCTTATCAAGATAAACTTATCCAATGCGAAATGGAAAAGATGTTTACGGCTGGTATCAACTATACTGATAGAAAGACTTGTAATGTTATCTATGGTGTAGTTACTCTTCCAAATGAACCTACTGTTACTGGTCTAGTTGGACGTAATGCTTGTGGATGTTTACCATGTGGTTTTACTCAACCTGCTAGTGGAACTCCTGCTCAGTAATATTACTAAGTTTGATTAAGAACATAAAATTGAAAGAGATATGATACCTGTTACTCAATTCATACTAGGTAATAGTGACCCTTTACTATATCCTAGTGAAAAAATGACTAATAGCATTGATGAACAAATTGCTTTTCTTCAAAGTCAAAAACAAGCAATTAATGAAGCTTATCGTCGTAATGCTATTCCTAATGCAAATAATGGTACAACTCAAAATCAGCAAGTTCCAACTCAAGGAATTTGGGATGCTATTGATGCTGAAATTGCACCACTTACACAAGAACAACAAAATATGCTTCTTAGTAACCAAGATTATGTAAATAATTATAATGCTTTACAAAGTATGGTTCAAGCAGAAGTTCTTAATTTAGTTAAAGGAAAAATCGAAGCTAGTGAAGATGGTAAACATTTACTTGAAGAACAACTTAAACTTGTTAAGTTGCTTAAGAGTAAAATTGTTGAAGTTACTAACAAAGAGATGGAATTGTTTAAAGCTTTTAAAGAAGCTAGTAAAACTAATCCTAATTTAACTTATGAAGAATTTTTAAAGAAGTAATATTATGGTTGAAATTGGTAATGTTAAAGAGGTTATTAAAGATTATATTGTTAAGCAATTAGTATCTATGGGTGAAAGTTCTCCAGCTATAAGACTTTTAATTCCTTTAGCTAAAAGAGCAATTACTAATAATATTAATAGTTTTGATAAGTTCTTGAAGCCCATTGCAGATAAAGATGGTATGATTGATATTGAAGGTATATTTGATGAAGAAATGGAAGTTATTAATAATATTGATAATTTTAATTTTGATATACCTTTTATTGGTGGCGGTAATATTTCTAAAGGTATTATATCTCTTGAAGTTCCTTATGTGAATAAAATTGTTGCTCTTAATCAAACTGATTTAGAAGTTTTAAAAGAATCATTAATCAGTTTAAAAACAAAGTAATATTATGAGAGAAATGCCTTACATTCAACCTTACCATGTTGGTAATCGTCGTGGCGGTAATCAAAATATTCTTGATGAATTTCGTGAATTTCTTGATGCACGTGGAGGACGAGGTGGTCGTGGTGGTAGAGGTGGCATGAGAAATCGTATTGGTTATGATACTTACGATACTTATGGTCGCTCTACTAATAAAAATGACCGAGAAGAAAAGATTTTAACTATGCTTATGAGCGGTGGATATAATGACGATGGCTATCATTTTAATGAGTATGAAGCTAAAGAAGTTGTAGAACAAATGTATCATGTTAAAGACAATAAGAAATATATTGGTGAAAAATATGATATGAATAAAGCTCATGAGATTTGTGAACGCTATAAAGAAGTATTACCTAATGATGTTGAACCTTGTAATGTTTATGTTGCAATTAATGCTCAATATCACGATTATGCTAAATTGTTTGAAGAATGGTTTGGTGGTAATATAGATAATAAAGTGTTTGAAAGTGCTATTACATTTTGGTTTAAAGATGTAGATTTTGATGGTGATAAAGTGTGGGAATATTTTCACATGAATAACTAATCATTATTGTAAAACTATAAAAGGGAATTATCTTCGGATAGTTCCCTTTTTTATTTATCTAAATTTTAGTATGGACAAATTTATTGATGTAATTGTAGATGGAATCCTTAGTAATTTTGATTTTGGATTTATGTTTATTGTTAATGTTCTAACTTATATTATTATTAAAGTTATTGATTACTTTAATGGTGATAATAAAGTTCCTACTTGGCAAAAACGATGTGTATTAGTAATAAGTATTTTTACTATGGCTATGATTTATATTGCATCTGGGTATGATAATACTATTATGCTTGTTAATAGTGCTGTTCTTGCTCCTGTGTTTTGGAGTTGGGTTGCTAGTCCTATTCTAAAGAAACTTGGAGTTGGTTATAAAGATATTGATAATACTATTGGTTAAGATTGTATAAGATTGATTAGCTAGGTTTGATTGACTGATTCAAGCCCGCCCACCCTCTACGGGGAGTATAGCTTGCCGAATTTGGCTAGTTTTAAACCTAGCTGATTAACTGTACATGATTTAATGAAAGTCTTGTTATGAGCCTAAAAAGTGGCTCTATGAACGTACATAAATATTTACAATATTAAATTTTAAAATAGTAAAGTTATGAGAGTTATTAAGACTAAACATTTTCCTTTTAATGGTTATAAAGCTATTAATCTTTTTGGTATTATATTTACTAAAGGTGAATTAAGTAATAAAGAACTTAATCATGAAGCTATTCATACAGAACAAATGAAAGAGATGTTATATATCTTTTTCTATATATGGTATGGTGTTGAATATCTTATTATAAGATTATTTCATATTAAACAACATGATGCTTATAAAGATGTAAGTTTTGAAGAAGAAGCTCATATTAATGATGATAATCTTAATTATATTAGTGAACGTAAACCTGTCTCTTATACACATCTCC
>ERZ1027087.1039-NODE-1039-length-10477-cov-6.707254_pt1 | contig 10477 bp, 5 predicted proteins | sample MGYA00519413_ERZ1027087 | MGnify/ENA primary metagenome ERZ1027087 (study PRJEB26926, sample SAMN06164438) | human gut metagenome | biome: ENVO:00009003; feature: ENVO:2100002; material: ENVO:00002003 | host: Homo sapiens | place: USA | collected 2012 ...
CGAGATCAGCCTCGGTCTCGTGGGCTCGGAGATGTGTATAAGAGACAGTAATAAAATATTAGGCGTGAAGTCTAAAGTCAAGAATATGCGTAGGCGTGTGATTGATGAGAACATCACTACTGCCATCTACAAACGGAGTGAGATAAAAAATCGTTGTAATGAGTTGTCTTTTACTTTCAAGGACGGATTCCAATTAGAATTCAGAGCTTATGACGAAGGAGTTGCATATCGCTTCATCGTTACGGAGAATAAACCTTTTAATGTAATAGCTGAAGAAGCTACATTTAATTTTGACGATGATTATATGACGTATATTCCCTATGTGAGAGGAGGAAAGAATAAAAAGGTGGAAGACCAGTTCTTCAATTCTTTTGAGAATGTCTATACACATGTCAATCTAAGTGAAATGGGTACTAATCAATTGGCTTTTACTCCGGTTGTTGTGGAATTGAAAGATGGAAAGAAGCTTTGTATTGCAGAAGCAGATGTGGAGAGTTATCCCGGCATGTTTGTTCGCAATGCGAATCAGTCTAATTCTTTGAAAGGTGTTTTTGCTCCGTATCCGAAAGAAACGGTACAAGGTGGGCACAACAAATTACAAAAGCTGGTTACTGCAAGAGAAGATTATATTGCGAAGTGTTCCGGCAGACGAAGTTTTCCCTGGCGCATTGCTATTGTATCTTCTGATGATAAAGAACTCCTTGATAATGATATGGTTTATAAACTGGCAGCTCCTTCTCGCTTGGAGGATACTTCATGGATTAAGCCTGGAAAGGTGGCTTGGGAATGGTGGAACAGTTGCGGGTTGTCCGGCGTGGATTTCAAAGCTGGTGTGAATAATGTTACCTATAAAGCATATATTGATTTTGCTTCTAAGCATGGTATTGAGTATGTGATTTTGGATGAGGGCTGGGCCGTAGGCCTAAAAGCTGATTTATTTCAGGTTGTGCCGGAAATAGATTTGAAAGAGTTGGTTGCTTATGCTGATTCTAAACATGTAGGGCTGATCTTGTGGGCCGGTTATTATGCTTTTGAACGTGATTTGGAAAGAATCTGCAAGCATTATTCAGAATTGGGTATTAAGGGATTCAAGGTAGACTTCATGGACCGTGACGATCAAGCAATGGTTGATTTTCACTATCGTGGGGCTGAGATAGCTGCAAAATACCATTTAATGTTAGATTATCATGGTACTTATAAGCCGACAGGAATGAATCGTACTTATCCGAATGTGATTAATTTTGAGGGCGTACATGGCTTGGAGCAGTTAAAGTTCTCTGGTAGTGAGAATGTGGATCAGGTTACCTATGATGTGACTATGCCTTTCATTCGTATGATAGCAGGACCTGTAGATTATACCCAGGGCGCAATGAAAAATGGCAATAAACGTAATTTTCGCGCTATTAATGAAGAACCTATGAGTATGGGAACTCGTTGCCGCCAGCTGGCTGAATATGTAATATTCGAAGCTCCGTTATCCATGTTGTGTGATAGCCCTGTTCTCTATGAACGTGAATCTGAGTGTACCTCTTATATTTCAGATATTCCGACAGTGTGGGATGAAACAAAAGCCTTGAATGGAAAAATAGGAGAATATATCTCAATGGCCCGTCGTAAAGGAGATGTTTGGTATGTGGGAGCGTTGACCAATTGGAAAAAGCGTACAATGGAATTTGATTTGTCATTTCTGGGCGGAGGTGAATGGACAATTGAACTTTATAAAGATGGTATAAATGCAGATAAGATAGCTTCTGATTATCGGAAGTCTGTTATCTTTGTTCCCCAAAATCGTAAACTAACGGTGAATTTGGCAGAAGGTGGAGGATGTGCAATGAAAATTTATAAAAAGTAATAGAGAAATACTTATGAAGAAGAAATTTTTAGGTTGGATTTTATTTCTGATAACTATCTGTAATGGCCAGTACGTTGGTGCTCAGGAGTTGCTGACGAATGTATATGGCAGACAATACACTTTCTTGAATGGAAAGTGGAATGCTATTATTGATCCTTATCAGCAAGGTCGGCGAACCTCTATCTATAAGAACAGACCTTTAAGAAATAAAGCTGACTTTAAAGAGTATGAGTTCGAAGGAGGGCTACGTTTGAATGTACCTTCTGACTGGAATTCGCAGCTTCCAGAGCTTAAATATTATGAAGGTACGGTGTGGTATGCCCGTAAATTTGAGGTGAGTAAAAATCAGGATGAGAACTTGTTTCTCTACTTCGGAGCTGTGAGTTACCGTTGCCGGGTCTATCTGAATGGAAAAGAGATAGGTGCTCATGAAGGTGGATTTACGCCATTTCAGTTCAATATCACTGATTTGGTAAAAGCAGGAGAAAACTTTCTGGCTGTGGAAGTGAATAATACCCGGACGGTAGATGCAATTCCTGCGCTGTCATTTGACTGGTGGAATTATGGCGGCATAACGCGTGATGTGATGTTGGTACGTACTCCTAAAGTATATATCAGCAATTACTTTATACAACTGGATAAATACAAGCCGGATTATATTCATGCAACCTTGCAACTGTCAGAGCAGAAAGCGGGTCAGAAAGTGAGAATTGAAATTCCTGAACTGAAAATCGCATCTGAAGTACAGACTGACGGACAAGGAATGGCGAAAACATCTTTCCGTGCTAAGAAACTGGAACGTTGGTCGCCCCAAAACCCTAAACTTTACCAGGTCACAGTTTCTTCTGCAACGGATCATGTGAAAGAGAATATAGGTTTTCGTAATCTTAGTGTGAAAGGGACGAGGATTTATCTGAATGACACTCCGATCTTTATGAAAGGAATCAGTTTCCATGAAGAGATAGCTCAACGCCAGGGAAGAGCATTTTCAGAGCAGGATGCTGTAGCATTACTTTCTGAAGCAAAGGAATTAGGTGCCAATTTAGTACGTCTGGCGCATTATCCGCAGAATGAATATATCGTTCGTCTGGCTGAAAAGATGGGTATTATGTTATGGGAAGAAATTCCTATCTGGCAAGGAATTGATTTTAAAAATGCCGGGACGCGTATGAAGGCGCAAAGAATGTATACGGAAATGGTTATGCGTGACAGGAATAGGTGTGCCTTGACCTTTTGGGGAGTTGCCAATGAAACGGCCCCTTCCGAAGCCCGCAATGCTTTTCTGAAGAGCCTTGTCGAGCACTGTCACGAGATGGACACTACCCGTCTGATAACAGCAGCTTTCGACTTACCGAAACTAAATCCTGAAACGAAGGCTTTTGAAATGAACGATTCTTTTATCGAAGAGTTGGATGTAGTATCGATTAATAAATATATGGGGTGGTATCATGCCTGGCCGTCAGATCCTTCGGAAGTGTGTTGGAATGTGGCTCCTGGTAAACCGTTGATTTTTTCTGAATTTGGTGGTGAAGCCCTTTACGGGCAATCGGGAGATTCTACGGTAACCAGTTCATGGAGCGAAGAATATCAGGAAAAGCTGTTTAGAGATAATCTGGAGATGTTCAACAATGTGAAAAATTTGGCCGGTATCTCTCCTTGGATACTATTTGATTTCCGTTCTCCGTATCGTTTTCATCCTACGAATCAGGAAGGTTGGAATCGGAAAGGGCTTATTTCTGATCAGGGATTTAGGAAAAAGGCTTGGTATGTGATGAAAGAGTTCTATAATAATAAGTGATGATATGAAAAAGAATAGTCTTTTATGTGCAATAATTTGGGGTATCATGGCAACTTCCTTGCCCGCCCAGACAGGGAATAAGGATTATACTCATCAGGTAGATTCTGTACTGAAGCTTATGACTGTGGAAGAAAAAGTAGGACAAATGATTCAGTATTCCAATAATAAGCTTCTGACTGGTCCTTCCCTTGACAGTCGTAATCATACGGAAGAAATCAAACGTGGTGAGGTAGGTTCTATTTTCAATATATTGACTGTAGAGCGTGCAAGGCAATATCAGGATTTGGCTATGCAGTCCCGTTTGAGAATCCCATTAATTTTTGGTTTGGATGTTGTACATGGGATGAGGACCATTTTCCCGATACCGATGGCTGAGGCTGCCAGTTTTAATCTAGAGCTGATAAAAAAAACGGCAAGTGTGGCAGCAGCTGAGACTTCTGCCCATGGAATTCACTGGACGTTTGCTCCAATGGTCGATATTTCTAGGGATGCCCGTTGGGGGCGCTCGATGGAAGGAGCTGGGGAAGACCCTTGGTATGGTAGCCAGGTAGCAAAGGCTCGTGTAGAAGGTTTTCAGGGTACTGATTATAATGATAGAAACACAGTTCTTGCTTGTGCGAAGCATTTTGCTGCTTATGGAGCAGCGGTAGCAGGTAAGGATTATGCTGAAGCTGATATCTCGGAACATACACTTCTACAAGTATATTTACCACCATTCCGGGCTGCGGTAGAAGCCGGAGTAGGTACTTTCATGAATGCTTTTAATGAAATAAACGGTATTCCGGCAACTGCCCATAAGCCTCTTTTAAGAGATGTTCTGAAAGGAGAATGGGGATTCAAAGGCTTTGTAGTCAGTGATTGGGGCTCTGTTGGTGAGATTGCCAAGCATCGGATGGCAAAAGATAATGAGGACGCCGGTCGGTTGGCCGCTATTGCAGGCTGTGACATGGATATGCATTCTATGACTTATGCCAGACATTTGGTCAATTTGGTAAAACAGGGAGCTGTAGACATTACCTTGATTGATGATGCTGTAAAGCGGATTTTGACAGTGAAATTTGAATTAGGCTTGTTTGATGATCCTTATCGTTATAACTATCGTGAAAAGGAAATCGGAAACAAGAAAGTAAATGCTGCTCACAGGAAAGTGGCTCGTGAAGCTGGGGCTGGTTCAGTCGTCCTTCTGAAAAACCAAAATGTTTTGCCTGTTACATCCACTGCTGGTAAAATAGCTGTAGTCGGCCCTTTGAATAAAGCCAAAAAAGATATGATGGGAAATTGGTCCGCCATTGGAAAGGCTGAAGAAGTAATTTCTGTTTTTGATGGTCTGAAAGCGGCCTTACCAAAAGCTAAAATTACCTATATTGAAGGTTATGATTTGGAAACGAATGAATTGAAACCATTACCGGATTTTTCTGAATATGACGTGATTATTGTATCAGTAGGAGAGCGTGCGATGGAGTCTGGAGAAGCGAAATCGAAAGTGGATATCAACATCAATGCTAATCAGCAGTTGATGGTGAAACAAATAAAAGAGAAGGCAGGGAAACCTGTTATCACTTTAGTTATGGGGGGGCGCCCGTTGATTTTCTCCGATATGGAACCTTATGCCGATGCTATTCTTATGACTTGGTGGCTTGGTACGGAAGCAGGCAATTCTATTGCGGATGTGCTTACTGGTAAATATAATCCGTCTGGTAAGTTGCCAATGACATTTCCCCGTCACGTAGGCCAGTGTCCGCTATATTACAATCATAAAAGTACGGGACGTGCCTGGGTGCCCAACAATCCGTGGGTAAGCGGTTATATGGATGAGAGTGTGAAACCTGCCTATGTGTTCGGATATGGCTTGAGTTATACGACTTTTGAAATTGCGGCTCCTGTGATGTCGAAAAAAGAATATAAAGCAGGAGAGCCGGTAGTGCTGACTACCTCTGTTACGAATACGGGGCAATATACGGGCAAAGAAACCGTTCAACTCTATTTGCAGGACGTGGTCAGTTCTGTGACCCGTCCGGTTATTGAGTTATGTGGAATCCGGCAGGTAGAATTGGCACCTGGAGAAACCCGAAAGATTGAATTTACCTTGTCTGAACAAGAACTAGGTTTCTTTAATTCAGATAAACAGTTTGTCACAGAGCCGGGTGACTTTAAACTCTTTGTCGGAAGCAGTTCGGATAATTTAAAAGCAACGGAATTTGAACTTATAAAAAAATAAATGGAATCACATGTAGTACGTCCTATTTTTATCCTATTGCTTTTGGGGTTTACTTTGGGACTAAAAGCGGATGATTTATCCGTTATCAGGCAGAAGTATATAGAGAGTATATTATATAAGAATAAATCAGAGCAGCAATTGATACGACTGATGTGTCAGAGATCCCATGAGAAAGTAGTCGGTGACCAGATGGTTGTAGAATTAATGGAACGTTGCCCGATAGAAGTTGGGCACGTTCGTCAATTATTATCTGATTTAAGTGAACAAGGTAGTTGGAGTGGGCTCGATTTCACTAATAGTAAGGCTGCCAGTTGGCTTCCGCGGATTCATGCGGCCCGTGTGCTTGAGTTGGCTAAAGTTTATGCTAATTCGGAACATACCTTTTATAAATCAGCTGAGATTGCAGAGGCCATTCATAAGGCTATGGGGTATTGGTTCCGGATGAAGCCGGTAGCTGCCAATTGGTGGTATAATGAAATAGGTATACCTAAAGTCTTGGGAGCTGCATTTGTTTTATTTGAAGACCAGTTGTCGATGGAAGAGAAGAAGTATGCTATTGAGGTGATGAACCAAGCAAAGATAGGGATGACGGCCCAGAATAGAGTTTGGCTAGCTGGCAATGTGTTGGTGAAAGGACTATTGCTAAATGACATTCAACTGGTACGGGAAGCAAGGAATGCCATGAATGATGAGATAAAAATGGCTTATGGCAAAGCAGAAGGGATCAAGGTTGATTATAGTTTTCATCAACACGGACCTCAACAGCAGGTCGGGAATTATGGTGCAGCTTATTTGGCTACTATGAGTTTTTGGGCATATATTCTTGACGGCACTTCATTGGCGTTGGATCAGGAGCGTTTTAAGCTTATCACTAACTATACGAATGAAGGTGTGCGGAGAATCTTGTGGAAAAACAAGATGGATGTAAATAATCTTGGAAGGCAACTTTATAGGCAGGCACAGTGGAATAAGGCTTTTTCGAGCTTATTCTCAGCTAATGCATTGGCGCAAGTGAATAGTAAAGACCGTAATGTATACCAGATGTTGATTGATGAAAATCTTGGGAATACATCAACTGCGTTGTTGGGACAATACCATTTCTGGAAATCTGATATGACAATCCATCGTCGTCCCACTTGGATGGCATCTGTAAGAATGGCATCGGACAGGGTGATCGGTACAGAGTCGGGTACGGATAACGTAAAAGGTTATTATTTGGCAGACGGTGCTCTCTACACGTATGTGGATGGTGATGAATATACGGATATATTTCCTTGTTGGGATTGGCGTAAAGTGCCTGGTGTGACTTGCTATCAGGAAGATAAGGCTGTCCATGTAATGGGATGGCTTGAAAAGCAAAATAAAGGCTCATTTGTGGGAAATGTGAATGATGGCACTATTGGCCTTACTTCGATGGATTTGGTAAGGGATGGGCTTTATGCTAGAAAGACGTGGATTTTTACACCAGATTATGTCTTATGTTTGGGAGCGGGTATTCGTTCTGATAGCAGTTATCAGGTGAATACTTCTGTGGAGCAGGCTGTACTAAGAGATAATTTATTGTATTGGAATAAAGGAAAGTGGGAAGCTGTGAAAGATTTGAAAATTTCCTGTGGGGATTCCCAGCGCTTTTTTCACCATCAGACCGGATACATCTTGTTGGAAGGCGAGGGGCGTATTTTCTCTGAACAGCGTACAAATTCTTGGAATGATATCATGAAGATATATCCTAAAAGCGAGTTGCAGACGAAATATGTGTTTACTATTTATATGAATCATGGAATTCTTCCAAAAAATGACTCATATCAATACGTGATATTGCCGGCTACCACTCCTAAGGAAGTACAACACTTTGACTTATCTTCATTTAAAATAATTAGTAATACCAGTCAATGTCAGGCAGTCCAACTGAATAAAGAGACATATTTACTTGCATTGTATGAAGCTGGAAGTGTTTCCTTATCCGGTAAACTAAAGTTTGAAAGCAATAAAAAAGGGCTTTTTATTCTGCGTACTTATAAGAAAAAGTGGAAAGTGTATGCTTCAGATCCAACTCAGACAGAAACATTCATGGAAGTGGTCCTTAATGGAAATAAAAGAGAAATCAAATTGCCCGAAGGCGAATATAAAGGAACTGTTGCCATGTTCTCTGAATAACTTGTGGAACAAAATCATAGTTATGAAGAAAATATTGATGAGATGGAGATGACGTGAAAATAAAATTAATGAAAATGTAGAATAGAAAAAGGTTGCAGTGACAAAACATTGCAACCTTTTTCTTTCTATTTAGCAAACATTTACAGCGGAATATATTCCACGAATGCTTCCATTGCCTCGTAAGATGCCAAACCGAGATTGTCATACAATGCGGCGGTACCACGGTTACGGTCTTCACTGCGTTGCCAGAACAAACGTTCGTCGTTGCCCAGGAATGGTGCACTTTCCATCTGAGACTGGTGTTTCAGGATTGAATTACGTTTTGCACGCAGTTCTTCCGGACTGATAGGTACTGCCATTTCAATGTTTTCAATTTCCCACTCGGCCCATGCACCACGATACATCCAAATACGGCAGTCTTTCAACCATTTTGCACCTTCTTCTTTTTCCAGATCGATAGCAGCAAATACGGCATCTGTGCAGACACGGTGTGTGCCATGCGGATCGGCGAGGTCACCGGCAACGAATATTTGATGAGGTTTCACTTCACGCAGCAGGTTACGTACAATTTCCACATCAGCTTCGGTCAACGGACCTTTCTGTATTCTGCCAGTTTCGTAGAACGGCAGGTCAAGGAAGTGGCAATGATCCAGAGGTATATTATTGTACGTACAAGCGGTGCGCGCTTCACCACGACGTATCAAACCCTTAATTGTGAGGATGTCCCGTGTATCGATGTCACCGTCTTTCTTCTCTTTCAGGAATTTACGGATTTCTGCATATTTATCAACAACTACCTTGTCTTCGCTATTATTGAAGATCTGGTTGAAACCATTGATGAAATGCAGGAAGCGGATTACTTCTTCGTCACCTACGGCAATGTTACCGGAAGTTTCGTAAGCCACGTGTACGTCATGCTTTTGTTCTACCAAGCGGCGGATTGTACCACCCATGGAGATTACGTCATCATCGGGATGCGGAGAGAATACGACGATACGTTTCGGATACGGTTTCGCACGTTCGGGACGATAGGTATCGTCCGCATTCGGTTTACCACCCGGCCATCCGGTGATGGTATGTTGCAGATCGTTGAAGATCTTGATATTCACATTATATGCTGAACCAAACAGAGCCAGCAGTTCGCTCAAACCATTTTCATTGTAATCCTTGTTTGTCAGTTTCAGGATCGGCTTGCCTGTCAGTTGGCACAACCATACGATAGCGCTACGAATCAGTTTGTCGTTCCATTCGCAGGAAGTCACTAACCATGGACGGTGGATACGTGTCAGGTTACCGGCAGCAGAAAGGTCGATAACTACATGAGCATTGTTGTGAGTTTGCAGGAAAGATGCCGGTATGGTATCTGTTACAGTACCTTCTACGCACTCTTTTACCATTTTGGCTTTGTCTTCACCCCATGCCATCAGATAGATTTTCTTGGCAGCCAGGATGGTAGAAACACCCATTGTTATGGAACTGATCGGAGTGCTTTCGATGCTACCGAACATTTTGGATGCTTCATTGCGTGAATCGTTGTCCAGTAAAATCAAACGGGTGGTGGAGTTCAGGCGGGAACCCGGTTCGTTGAAACCAATGTTACCTACGCGCCCGATACCCAGTAATACGGCATCCAATCCGCCGAAACTTTCGATGCGTTGCTCGTACAGGCGGCAATATTCAAAGATGGTATCTTTAGGAATTGTACCGTCCGGGCTGAAGATATTCTGCTTGTCAACGTCCACATGATCAAGGAACATTTCCTTCAAGGCATTCAGGTTGCTGTTGATGGCATCTGATGTAAGAGGATAATATTCGTAAAGGTTGAATATGATAACGTTGCGGAAACTCAAACCTTCCTCTTTATGTATACGGATAAGGGCTGAGTATACGTTGCGGGGAGAATTACCGCCCGGTAATGCCAATACGCAGAAACGTCCGGCTTTCTGTTTATCACGAATAAGTTGAGCTATTTCGTAGGCAACGTGGTTGGCGCCTTCCTCTGCCGATTCGTAGATGTCGGTTGGGATTTTTTCCAGTCGGGTCAATACCGACCTTTCAAATGCATTCTCAGGCCTATAATACCTGGGGGAGACTCTGTTGAGAGTGATTTGAGAACTAAGATTGGTTTTCATAACTTAATTGGTATTAATAAATTGATTAAAGCTTGTCGCTTCTAAGATTTAACAAATATACAAAAAACAATGTTCACTAATTCTAGTGTTGGGGTTGTTTTTCGGAACAAGGTGTTTTCTTCTGACACTGTTTCGGGATACAAATGTAGCCACTTTTTGGTAACTAAGCACTCACTTCTTTTAGGTATTTTCATTAAAAAGACTAAAATGGAATCTTTTTGTACAAAAACATCACCTGTTCAAGGGGGGGATGGGTACGCGGACGACACGGATTGGGCGGACGAACGCGGATAAAGAAGAATTGCACAATAATATTAATG
>ERZ1027087.1040-NODE-1040-length-10456-cov-8.484088_pt1 | contig 10456 bp, 9 predicted proteins | sample MGYA00519413_ERZ1027087 | MGnify/ENA primary metagenome ERZ1027087 (study PRJEB26926, sample SAMN06164438) | human gut metagenome | biome: ENVO:00009003; feature: ENVO:2100002; material: ENVO:00002003 | host: Homo sapiens | place: USA | collected 2012 ...
GAGAGGACGTGTAAACGCAATAAGGACGTTCAAGGGCTTAGTTGCGGATTTGAGGTTTTTTAAGAATTCCTCTGAATTAACCTTTCCTAAGAATTGTACCTTTTTAGATGAATATTTCATCTTCAATCGTTCTACATAATCCTGCTCTCCATCACCTCCAATTTGCAAAATATAATTAGTGTTTTTTATGCTCAAAAAGCTTTCTATTAAATATTCGATGCCTTTACTCTCATGGATTCGTCCTAAATATCCAATGGAGTAATTTCTTTCCATATAATGCATTACAGAAGGAGATGATATAGATACAGCATTAGGAATCACAGACTTTATATTAACACTTTTAAAATAAGATGCATTAATATGCTTATCTAATATAAAATGACTAATGCCAACTACAGCTGCAACATATTGAGACATAATACGCTTAGGTTCAGATACGAATCTACACAGGCCACATGTTTTGCTACAATCATGTCCTCTGTTAAATAATGTTGAGCGAACGCACATTAAATAATAATCCCTTAAAGTATGAACAACAGGTATTTTATGCTTTTTTGCAATTCTCCATACAATAACGGAAAAACCAGTAAACACATTAGTATGAATAACATCGGGTGCCACCAAATGAATGATATTCCTAATTGTCCAATATCCAAATAGATTATACATTTCAACAAGATGCCAAATCGTTTTCTTCCAAACAGGCATACTATCGTGATAAAAAGACCAATAAATATTATGTTGTTTTCGTCTATGTATAACAACACCATTTATTATTTCATCACTATTTTTGTTAGAAGAAGTACAAATATGTATCTCATGGCCCAATTCCACCAAACTTTCTGCTAATAACTGAGTAGATACTTCTGCACCTCCTTTTTTATTTGGAGTGTAAAGTTCATTAAATATAAGTATTCTCATCTATTTATATTTTATTTCCGTTCTACTTAATGCATTAGAAATCATATCGTTTATTGTATAATTTTCTTTCCAAATAACTCTACCCTGCATTTTACGTCTCATGCGCATGACAGCGTCAGGGATGTACCTCCTTAAATACAAAACCATATTCACTTTTAAAAGTTGAATATTAAAAATAAACAAATTCCACCTATTTGCATCACCACCATAAATATAAAAATGTTCCTTTCGACTTTTAATTTGTCCCTTTACTGAAGCCCCATCGCCTATATTAAAAATAGAAAGAATTATAGGTATATATTTAAACTTTATTCCACTCCACTTACAATTTATGATAAAATTATGATCTGCCGCAAGTTTATACTTTAAATCAAACTTTATTTTTTTATGCAATGATGTTCTTACAAATGTAGAAGGATGCCAAACAGGCATAACACCATAACGATTGAACTTTTGAATTTCTGGCTTTTCTTTCTTGAATCCATATTTATCCCATACAATAGCATCTCCATAAATGACATCGTAATCGTTATAATTCGTATTCTCAAATACCCTAGCTATATCGGATAAAGACGAAAAATAATCACCACAATTGCGGAATAGAAGCCATTCACCATTTGCGACATCAATTCCTTTATTCATTGCGTCATAAATACCTTTATCAGGCTCGCTTATCCAATAAGAAATTTTATTTGCATATTTCTTTATTATATTTATTGTGTTATCTGTACTCCCGCCATCTACAATAATATATTCCAAGTTATCATAAGTTTGACGGATTACACTCAAAATAGTGTTTTCCAATTCTTTTTCTCCATTATAAACAACTGTGATAATTGATACTTTTGGCATTTTACATTTTATCATACAAAAACAATTATTTATTCAATCTTCTTTCATAACTCTCAATTCCAAATAAGAGATTGTCATACCGAAATAAATCTCCTTGAAAATTAACTAAAGCTTGTGACATACATGACAAGAAAGCAAATAGAAGAAAAAATCTTCTATACTTTTTTTGTATTATGATATATACATAAGGTAAAATTATACACAAAGAAAAAGCAAACATTAACGAAAATCTTAACCTAAACACTGGTATTTCATTAAAGAAAGCGAAACAAAACAAATAACAAACCGCAAGATTTATGTATATCCTATAGAGAGGTTCCTTGATTCTATCATACGAAAGCCATAAAAAAAACCTAACAAAAGACGCATAATCGCCCCTAATGTAAATCCTACATCTTCATTATTATCGGTAAACAAAACAGCGGAAGCTTCATACACACCTCCAAGCATTTGTCCCGTAAATAAAATCAACTTAGTAAATACATTCAATTTTAGAATAACAAATATAAATCCTATAAAAATAAGAGGTAAAATAATTCTCTTCCAATTTCTGTTTATAATAAAATAAAAAGGTAAATAAAATATAGCAGTACTATGAAATGACATTCCTAACAGATTTAAAGCTAAAAAACTTTTCCAATCCTTTTTAATAATGCTCTCTATAGATATAAAAAATAATAATATAGCTCGAATATTTCTTAGGTTATTAAACTCTGCATTAGCGCAAAATGCAATAAAAACTATGTATCCAAATATATAATACCTTTTTAAAAGGTTTTTAAAAAGCACATGCATAAAAGCTACATTTAAACATGTAGAAAAAAAAATGAATGCATAATAATTATCCCAGATTTGCTTAAATATATACGTATATATAACATAGCCAGGTTCTATTCGTTCTATATCATCAAAAGCATATAATAATCTATCTGACAAATTATTAAAATAAGGATAATACCAACTATAGTCTGTTCCAATAAACCCACGCATCCCCCAAAAGCAAATATAAGCTATAACACATATTATTTTAGGAAGAGTATGTATATAATTCATCTTCTCTTTTTGCTTTACATCTATTAGAAATAGGAAAAAGAGGAATAACATTAATGTTATGTATTGGAAATTAAAAACCATAAAACGATTGGTAACAGTTCGAAATTGAGGTAACTAAGCTTTTACTACCTGATTTACAGATAGCAAAGAGATAGAACTAAATTTCGATTATTTGTATTTTTAATATTATTTATTAGGGTATTCAGTTTGATGTTTCAGTTTTTAGTATCAAAGACAACGTAGCAACCAGTCAATCCATTGATAATCATTTGCTCAGTAAAAAATAATCGTTAGTTCTCAATTTATGGCATTCCCCCTTTGAAAGGGCATATAAGTGTACCCTAAACCGATTTTTGTTAATTAATTAGTTTTGAACATTGGTCGGTAGCCAAAATGATTTTGTCAGGAAGCATGTTAACGTAATCCCTGCACCCATTAAAGATTTTTAAATCATAAATGTAGTCCATTGCTGACACGAATGTCAATCCAAATACAAACAGGGTTGTCATTTCGGCTTTGTGATACAGATTGAGGTTGATCGCTAGTCTTACATTTTTCCTCATCGTTAATTACAGAAGCACCATCAATCCAGACTTCAACTACTTTTTTTCGAGTATCCTTGAACCAGTTCTGAAATATATTATAAGGTACCTTATTCTTAAAACAAAACGATTGGAGGGATTCTCCATGAGGCAAAGCCTCGGTCTGTACTGAAAATAAAATCTTTCAAGATATTCACTGCTATACATAAATCCTAAAATTTTGTTCGCGGCAAATATAGAACTTTCAATCAATAGCCATTTTTTGGCTGCTTACCATTCAGAAAGAAATCAGCTTGTCACCGCCTTATATTGCGGTGCGATTATCCTATATATAATTTTTGGATGCTAACGCTCTATATATTTTATTACTCTACACGGATTACCTGCTGCAATGCAATCAGCTGGAATACTCTTGGTAACGACACTGCCACTACCTATCACAGTACGCGCACCAATAATTACCCCTTTCAAAATAATACAACGAGTTCCAATGAGTACATCATCTTCAATTATGATAGGGGCAGTAGCAGCAGCTAAACCATCAACTCTATACCCTTGTTCATTCTTCTCTATTGACCTACGAATATTAAAATTAAGGCTATGTGCATCCGTATCCATAATAATACAATCACCACCAATCTTTACATAATTACCAATCGTAATACTAGTACTAGCCCATAAACAAGCCGAAGATATACCAGAGTTATCACCAATAATAATACGCGATGAGGGATAAACGGTGAACATACATCCACAAATATTTCGACACAAAGGATTAAACGCCTCTCCACTGGTAAATACAAAATTATCACCAATTGTAATTTTACTACTTCGTGCCTTATTCAGATAAATTTTATTATATACCCGCATGTTGCTACCGAAACGCACATCATTCAACCAGAATTTGAAGCGATTAAAGCAAATATAATAAATCATGTGTAAACGTCGAGGTATACGCAGAGATTTGACTAAAAAGAATCTTATATTCATAAAATTTAAACAGATTTGCAAATTCAAGTCCTAATGGTTATTTCATATTCGAGGTCTTTGGTGAGATAGGAATGGCTATATATCTGCATATTCAGCGCGGTACGATTATTCCATATGTCACCTTCAGTTGCCAACTAAAAGAGAAATAAATTCCGAGATGTTTAACTTCTTTGGATGATAATAAATTTAGAAAATTACAAAATTGCTTGTTTAGTCATCTCTACATATTTTCTACCATATTTCAGATCTGGTTCTAAATAATTACCTTCTCCCCATTCATTCCATGATTTAACAAACAACAAGTTTTCTTGCTGCGATCTTGTTTGCAGTTTATTAGACATCTGTCGACACAACTTCCCCCACTTTTCAGGGGTATTCCCGACTATAATACATCCACGATGTGCGCTACGTGGTGAATGATCAAAATTAGGCAATAAACACGGATGAATATTAGATCCTAATTGATATTCACTCAAAACACAGTCCATATATTGTTCATACTCCAACAACCTAGGAATTTTCAAAATTTTCCTCTTTATTTTTTCTAAAAATGTTTTCAATGGGAATGTATGAAAAGCATAAGCATCATATATATAATCTACTGTTACACTATCAAAACCAAGTTCTAAAATAGTCTTGATATTTTTTACACCAAAGGTAAAACCGACAAAATAAAATCCAGCTAATCCATTTTCCTTAGCCAGACGATTCCATATCTCAATAAAAAGCTTCACATCAGGTATTTCTAAAGGAGCATAAACTGCAAAAAGTAATTTCCCATCGACTTTTATATAACGAGAATCTTTAAAAGCTGGAAGCATTGCATTGAAATGAGCTATATAATCATCAATACCTAAATATGTCTGTTCTATTAATAGTTTATTGGGTTTATCGGGGTCCCAAGTCTTCTGATACCATGAATGATTTGCCCAACAAAGACAGAAAGGAAAGTTCGGTTTACCACTATCAACGACTTCGGTAAATACCCGATCAAGCAACCTACGCCCATTAAACCAATAATGCCAATAACAGAAACCTTCTATACCTGCCTCTTTTGCCATTTCTGCTTGTTGAATTCTAACCTTCGGTATTCTCAAATCATAATACCCTAAATCTGCAGGAACTCTAGGCTGGTAATGCCCTTTAAAAAGCGGCTTTGCCCGACCGACATTTGTCCATTCAGTAAATCCTTTTCCCCACCATTCATCATTTTCAATAGTAGGATAAAACTGCGGCAAATAAAATGCTATTAATCTTGGTTTTGACATTCTTATTTTTATTTAAGCCATTTATACTTTTTCTTTCCTATCATCATCCAGTAGCAAATAATCAAGTTCACTTTCTTTCATGCGCATTTCCTCAGGATATAAAATCTTCTCATGTGCAATAACTTGCTTTGAATTGAAACGAATACCCCAAATATGTGCAGGAACTCCGCCTACCACACAATAAGCAGGAAAAGAAGATATAACAACCGCCCCTGCTGCAACAACACAGCCACGACCAATATTAACTCCTTTCAGAATTGTAACATTAGCACCAATCCAAACATCATCACCAATAATTACATCCGAATCATCTTCTGGAAGTTTTTCATGATTATCAATAATAGCAACACCTATTTTTCTAATATTATGATCACCATTTACAATCGTAACATGAGGACCCAACATCACATTATTCCCAAAAATAATTTTCTTATATATAGCATATAATACTGCATTAGGACCAATTGAAACATTGTCACCAAACTCAATCATTGAAGCTGAATTAATAATGCAACCATTACCAATAATCACTTTTTTACCTTGACGAGCAAATTGATACTTTCTATGCCTAACAAAAACATATCGCAGTATATTTACAATTTTTCGAATCATAATTCTATACTCAATATTCTCAATAAATATGCAATCTTTTTATCACAAATTCACTTATTTTTTTACGCTCTGACTTGCGCAAACCTAACATACATATCATAATTAGAGACAATATAATGCAAAATAATGAGACAGTAAGCAGATACCAAAAGCCTGTGTCTGAAACAGATATATTAGACAATGTTAGAAATGACACACCACTAATAACGATCACAACAGAAAAAGGATAAACCAATGCATTCCACACATATTTACTAATAGAAAGTCCTATCAAAATATTACAATAATAAACTCTGATAACCAATACTAGCAATTCTACAACTACTTGAACAATAAAAACAGTAGTAGGACTATACTCAAATAAGAGAAACAAATAACATATTGGCACAACAAACAACTCTGCTATGCCACTCCAAAAGAAAGGTTTTCCAATGTTTCCTTGTGATCTTAAGCCAACAGTCAACGGAGTTTGCAAACATGTTAGAAAACTTCCAATAATTGTAATGCGTATAAAAGACGATGTATATTCAGGAACTTCAACCAACCATAATGACAGAATATCTTCCAACCTCATATATACCGGTAAAACAATTATGAATAACAGATAAATAGAAAACCGAGAGCTGTTTATTATTAAGAATAGCATCCTTTCATAATCATTCATTGCATAAGACTTCGTAATCTGAGGGGTCACAGACGTTTGAAGATTAGTACCAAATTGTTGCAAAGCAGAAGTTACCTGAACAGATATTCCTCTAGCCGCATTTACTATAGGAGAGAAGAACATATTCAACAACATATTTATCAAAGATGTATTAATCGCATAAGGGATATGAGCAAATAATCCCCAACCGGCTATACGTAATATTTCTTTATGCAAAGCACTATAACCTACAAAACATAATTTAGACTCTTGAAATTTTTTATTACAATAAGCCCAATATAAAAATTGACTAAGGGTTTGTGCGACGACTATCAATACTCCATATAAGATTAATCTATCCGAATGAAAATTATCTACTACATAACATATTACAAGCTTTAACAACACATCTACTAAAGAAATATAAGCAAATGCATTCATTTTTTCATGTGAAATAATTAAGCCATTATATGGAATACTAATAATGGATAAAACCAATCCTAATAATGATAATTGAAAACACCAGTTAGCGGCAACCAATCTGTCTGCCGGAATAACCATTTTACAATTAAGCAACCAGACACCACAGGTTTCACATAACACGACAATAACTAAAGCAATAAAAACATGAATCGATATACTAACATTAAATACGGTATTTAGTCGCTTATAATTTCGTTTTCCTAATTCTATAGATAAATATCTTTGAGTAACAGGTATCAAACATGAGTTCAAAAAAGAGAAAAGAGTAACTGCACTTCCTACAACATTATATATACCATAGTCTGTAATTCCCAACGCTTTCAATAAAATGCGACTTGTATAAATCGTAATAGCCATTATTAAAAGCATTCTAACATAAAGAATACCCGTATTTACAGCTATCCGTCTATTGTCATTTCTCATTTAAATGGATTTTAAAGCCTAGTTATCTGAGCAAATGTATATTCCCCATACTATATAATATGGGAGTAATAACAAACCTTTTGATTAGTAAAGCTAAAGCCAACAAAACTATAAAAAAGATAATATCAAAGAGCAGTAAGCCAAAATATGAATACTCTTGATAAAATTTTGAAGCTATCGATCTCCAAAACTCAGATATGCAAGGAACCTCATGAATCATAAAAACTCCCAATACAGCAGATGCCATTGAATTAATCCAGTGACTTTGAATCTTAATTCTAGAAAATAATATAAACACTGCCATAGAAGATAAAATAACCAAAGGATTATTATACCCCATAATTCTCATTGTATTAATTGTATTCGATTCTTTATGCATAAGTCCAAAGAAAAATACAAAAATACAAACCAATAATATTGTAGAGATTGCATATACAGATATACAAAGAATCATTGGTGATTGCATATTCCATTTATTTATCCTAAGCCAATACCCTATCAGATATAAAAAAGCAAAATTAGCCACGTTATATCCATTTACATTATTGTATTTTAACCCCCATCCAAAAACAACATTAAGCACTGTTAAAAGAAGAATGAACAATGTGCATTCATCAATATTTATATTTTTACATCTAAAGAGAGGAAGAGATATTATTTTATTAGTTCTAATCAACTTATTAAGCAAGGGTATAGAAAACAGGAGCATTATATAACACACAATAAACCAATTCCAAGTAAAATCTATAGCATGAACGAAATCAGGAATAGAAAAGCGCGTAACATTAAACAAACTCGCAATTAAGTATGCAATTCCACTATAGCAGGTCACTTCTATAAGTAAAAATAATATCTTTCGAAAGATTTTTTTATCCGACACACCAAACCATCCCGTAATCAACACAAACAAATTTACTCCAATAATTACAGCACTATTTAACAATACTCCCGTAATTCCCTCATTCAAAGTATAATGACCTGTATACCCAAAAGTATCAGCGACAGCTAATGAATGATGAATCAACACCATAAATATAGCAACAATTCGTAATAATTCAAACTGAGACTCTCTAGTATTTATAAGATTCATATTGCTATCAAATTAGTAATTAATAATTGATTTAGCAAAAAGAGACTCTAAAGATTTTATTTTATTCATACAAGATTCATCAAGTTCCTCATCATTGGAAATTGCTTGATAACAGGCCTTATTTAGATTTACAAAATCCACTCTTTCACCAAACTCCTTCACTGTACGTAAATATGAAGCACATGATTTTATATTATTCAATGGAGATACAAAACTTTTTAAGATTCTAGGTAAATCTTCAAAAGAGTCGACCCTATGTATACCTTCTATGAGACTAAATGGCACATTTGAAAATACAACAGCATGTTTACCTAACATTGCAGCCTCATAAGCTGCAGTTCCTGACAGCGTGACAACACCTTGAGATTTAGTAATCCAAGGTTTCGGGTCATTATAATAATTAAGCTGTACCATTTTAGCATTTGGAAGTCTATTGACTGCTTTATAAAATTCTATGCTTCTTTCACCTATCATTGCTTGATGCTCTTTTACATATAACATCCAGCCAGCCGGAAGACTCTTAGAAACAGCTTCTATAACGGATAATTCATTCACATAGAAAGGTGTCAAAATAGAAGTTGTTGATTCAGGTATTAAATGTAAAGGCATATAAACATACCTCTCGTCATTTCGAGGTACTTGAAACATCTTATTTCGCCTCATCAAACGCTGTTTATAATATGTGTAATGAAGAAAATATTTAATATAGCCCATTGTTGACGGATACAATATTTGATTAGATCTCTTTATTTTCCAATTTCCGGCAATAACATCCTGTTTGAACAGTAAAATAATAAAATGAGCCCAAAACTTCACGACCTTCAAAAATGACTCCGGATAATACTGATAATCAATAGAATTGACAGATGATTTATTCTTAATCTCCGCTTTCTTACGATAGTCTTCTACATACTTAACCTCCGTTGAAAGGTCAATCTTATTACCAATCTCACAACTTTTGAAATATTCTTCAAATTTTATATTAACAGAATTTCCCAAATTATAAGTGTATATTAAATAATCATCAAAGCGAGGGAAGTCCAAAGTTACATTAGGAATATCTCTCTTGTAGCAAATTTCACGTAATGCATTGCGAGATATTTCGTCCGAATCCGTATTGATAACAACATCCGGTTGAAATTCATCTAATACTTTGAGTGCATCTTTATAACATAATATCAACCAATTTAATTGTTGTTGATAAGTACAAGATGACCAAAAATAGCGATAATGATAATGCCTATTAAAACTTTGTGATGAAATAATCTGAGTATTAATATTCTTAAAATGCGTGTATTCTTTTTCTATTTTTTCTAAAAAAAATTGGTCAATCACGTTATCATCATTCCGTATATTTATAAATATTTCAGCGATACTATTAACATCATATACTTTTAAAGAAATATTTTTTTTAAAAGCATAATAAGTGCTTTCATTAGAAGGATTTTTCTTAAATCCAGACTCACTTGCCTTGATAAAATACGCAGCAACTTCATTGTATTTCATCCAGTCTTTTATTAAAAAAGCTGAATTCAACTTGCAAATGCAACAGAATTCTGATTAATAATTTGTTTAAATT
>ERZ1027087.1042-NODE-1042-length-10422-cov-6.224655_pt1 | contig 10422 bp, 6 predicted proteins | sample MGYA00519413_ERZ1027087 | MGnify/ENA primary metagenome ERZ1027087 (study PRJEB26926, sample SAMN06164438) | human gut metagenome | biome: ENVO:00009003; feature: ENVO:2100002; material: ENVO:00002003 | host: Homo sapiens | place: USA | collected 2012 ...
GGAGATGTGTATAAGAGACAGATAAAGAACTTACAACTCATAGATGTGAATCTGGATGGCAGTAGTGGAGGAGCTGCTGGAATGGTGGACCGAAATCATGGCCAAATCATTGCCTGCTCTGTGACGGGAAAACTTACTGTACATAGTGGTGGTATAGCCAATGCAAATTATGGCGATATCATCGCTTGCTGGTTCAACGGCACATTGAAAGATGAGGCTGGCTGTGGAACTATAGTGCGTTTCAACTACAAGAATATAACTTCCTGTTATTGGGGAGGCAATGCCGGGCAAGGAGTACTCCGTAATGAAGGAGGAACGGTAGTTGCCACGAAGGTAGACGGCGCGACCGTGAAATGGCAGACAGCCGTCGACGGCATGAACACCGCCCTCACCGGCAACGACTACCAGTGGACACTCGGCACCGGCGGTCTGCCCGTACTGAAAAGAAACAATAAAAACCCCTAAACAACACGCATCATGAAACGAACAAACATCCATATATTCGCAGCCCTCGCCCTGCTGTTCGCCCTCACCGCCTGCACGCAGGACGAAGCAGGCTTCCTGTCTGAAGGGGCGGAAGGCACACCCATCGTCTTCACCGCCACGGGGCTGAACCCCGCCGCGACAGCCACCGCCGGCACCCGTGCCCCGGTGGACGGCAATTGGGAGGGTGTGCAGAGCGTGGCAGTCCTGATGGACGGCACGGTGAAGGCATACGACGTGACGCCCACCAACGCCACGCTGACCTCCACCGACCCGCACTACTGGACCAACCGCAAAGACATCACCGTCACGGCGTGGTGGCCCTACACCGCTGGTGAGACATCCCCGCCTGCGGTGAAGGTAAAAGCCAACCAAAGTGCCCGGAAAGACTTTGAGGGCAGCGACCTCATCGTAGCCGACGGACAGACGGTGACTTACGGTAGCCCCACGCTTCGCTTCACCCACCGCACGGCGCGGGTGACCATCGTTCTGACGGACTATACCGAGGAGTCGATGGGCGTGCAGCTGACGGGTCTCTCCACCGAAGGCGGCAACCCAGCCGAAATCATCCCGTATGACAAGGGCAGCAACACCTACACCGCCCTCGTAGCCCCGCAAAGTGTAGCAGCTGGCACGGCCTTCATTACCTGCACCTTCACTAACGGCAAGACCTTCGTTTATAAGATGAAGAATGCTACCGACTGGCAGGCGGGCGGTGAATATACCTACACAGTCTCCCTCGCTGCGGCAAAAGACCTGGGCTATACCATAGAGAGCGACGGCAGCTACACCGTGACCTCCGCCGACGGCCTGATGAATATAGCCAAATTAGTGAACGGAGGTAAGACCGACATTAACATTACCCTCGACACAGACATTGACCTCACAGGCAAAGACTGGACACCGATAGGCACAGACTACGACAACTCATACAAAGGCACCTTCGACGGTGGCGGCCATACCATTACGGGGCTGACCTTTACGACAAATGACGAATATGCGGGTCTGTTCGGCTGGCTCAATAGAGCTGGTACGGTGAAGAACGTGGTGATGGAGGGCGTACAGATAACAAGCAATCAAATATATGGCGGCAGTATTGGCGGCGTGGTAGGATATAGCTGGGGCACCATTGAAAACTGCTCGGTGTCGGGCAGCGTCAGCGGCACGGTGTATGTCGGCGGTGTGGTGGGTGCTCAAATAGGCGGTTCCATCACCGGATGCAGTTCCTCGGCCACAGTGAAGGGAACGGTCGATGTCGGCGGCGTGGCAGGTCAGACGAATTCGAGTGCCACCCTGACCGCTTGCTATGCCACGGGCAACGTGACCATAGAAATAAACCCCGCAAAGAATATCGCTGGCGGCAGTCTGGTGGGAATGAACGCAGGAAGCAGCCTCCTTGCCTGCTATGCCACGGGCAACGTAACCAGTACGGGTAGTAGCACTGGCTATGTACATATCGGCGGTTTTTTGGGAAATAACTACACCACCGTGACCGCCTGCTATTGGAAGAACAATCATGAACAAGGCATCGGCTACAATAGGGAAAGCACCGGAGCCACGAAGGTGGACGGCACTGACGTTACCTGGCAGAAAGCCGTTGATGCCATGAACACCGCCTTGCAGAACGCAGGCTCAGAGTGGCGTTACGAACTTAAAGGAGCATTGCCTACCTTGAGGAAGCAGTAAACCGTCGGGCGGAAAAAGTTCCGCCCGCAACGGAAAGAACCGAAGTATAACCCCAATAAAGAAAGGAGGACGTGATGGAACACACGGTGTAATACTGGTGTCATTGCAGATATAAATTTTAGCCCTTCCTATTCTTATGCGCAGTCAGGAACAGGTCGGTGGTCTATTGGTCTTAATTATAGAGGCCTTGAAATTTATACCATTCATTGCCAATCCGGATGTGGTGCTATAGATATAAATAAATTGGTATCATCCGCAAATCACCCATTTATTATTGGTGGGGACATGAATATGACTCCAAGCGAATTATCAGAATATTTACACAGGTACCAGGAGTAGGCCGGGAAATAGTGCTAATTTTGCATGTTGTGGTATGCCAACACATATTTCAGGTCGAGAATTAGATTATTTCCTTATCGATAGCAGATTACAGCTAAGAACATGTGTACTAAGATATCATATGAAGGGTGGGGATCACTATCCTGTGATATTGATATTTAGTTAACCAATTATATTTTTCATCAACAAACAGTGTCGCTGCGATATAAAATATTTTTCGGCTATGCCATACTTATGGCGGTCATCGGTAGCATGGCCGCCATTCTCATCCATGAACCTGCGAAGTTCCACGACCTATATGCGTATGTTGAATAACGGTATTTACACAAACAGCAAATGGGCGAACAATTCGTTACCACTACCAAGCATTTCCGCAAGCTGCTTGCCGCAGGCTATCTGTTGATAGTCCTGCTGGTGGGCGGCATCATCTGCACGTGGCTCGGCGAATGGCGCGACTTGGAGTTGCTGGAACGGGAGAACCGTGAAATCAACCGCTTCCGCAAGGAAACACACGATGCGTATGTGGGTGTGGTGGAGTTGTCACTTTTGGGCGAGTCGGTGCTGGAATGGGACGATAAGGATGTGGCGGCATACCGGCGGCAACGGATGGCGGTGGATAGTATGCTTTGCCGCTTCAAGAGCCATTACGAATCGGTGCGCATAGACAGCGTGCACCACTTGCTGGAGGACAAGGAAAAGCGGCTGTGCGCCATCATGGAGGCTCTGGAACAACAGGCGGACATCAACCGCCGGATAGCCAAGCAGGTGCCGGTGATAGTGCAAACGAGCAGGCAGGAAGAGCCGAAGAAACAGAGGAGGAAAGGTTTTCTCGGGTTGTTCGGCAAGAAACAGGAAGCACCTCCGACGACGACCACCACGATGCTCTACACACTGAACCGTGATATGATAGCGCAACAACGTGCCCAGAGCCATCGTCTGTCGGAATATGCCGACAGCCTTGCCAGCCGCAATGCGGAACTGAACCGCCAACTGCAAACCCTTATCCAGCAGATGGACCACAAGGTGCAGGCTGACTTGCTGGAACGGGAGGCGGAAATATCCGCCATGCGCGAAAGATCGTTCTTGCAGGTAGGTATCATAACGGGTGTCATGCTGCTGTTGCTTATTATTTCATACATCATCATTCACCGCTATGCCACCCGCATCAAGCAGTACAAACATAAGACAACAGATTTAATCGGGCAACTGCAAAAGTCCGTAAAACAAAACGAATCGTTGATAGCCTCACGCAAGAAAGCGATGCACACCATCACCCACGAGCTACGCACACCACTGACTGCCATACATGGATATGCGGAACTGATGCAGGACAACGAAGAAGAAAAGATAAGCGGTTATGCGGACAATATCCTGCAAGCCTCCAAGAGAATGACCGACATGCTCAACTCCCTGCTTGACTTCTTCCGCTTGGACAGCGGCAAGGAACAGGCGAATGTCCGTCCGTTTCGTTTGGAAAACATCGCGGAGCTGTTGCAAACGGAGTTTACGCAACAAGCAGAAGCAAAAGATCTTAAACTTACCATCGAGTGCCCGGAGGGTATTATCCTGAATGGCGACAAGGAGCGCATCATACAGATATGCGACAACCTGCTGGGCAATGCCGTCAAGTTCACGAATGCCGGAAGCGTTTCACTTGTCATAAGCTATGACGGCAATAGGCTGACCCTTGTAGTAGAGGACACCGGAACCGGCATGAGTGCGGAAGAACAACAGCGAGTGTTCGGAGCGTTCGAGCGGCTTTCCAACGCCGCCACGCAAGACGGTTTCGGATTGGGGTTAAGCATTGTGAAACAGATAGTCGGGATGCTTGGCGGCACTATACGCTTGGAAAGCGAAAAAGGAGAAGGCAGTCGTTTTACTGTGGAGTTGCCAATGAACACTGCCGATATTGGTATTGAAGAACAGACAGCCGCAGAAAGTCTGGCTCATATAGAAAGACCTTATTCTGTCATCGTATTGGACGACAATCCGATGGTATTATCCATGACAAAGGAAATGTATGCTGGTATAGGTGTGCATTGCGACACGTTCACCACTATTGGCGATGCAATGGAAGCCATGCGGCAGCACACATACGACCTCATGATAACCGATATGAAGATGCCGGAGATTAACGGCTATGAGGTGTTGGAGTTGTTACGCTCGTCAAGTGTCAGCAACTCGAAAGAGATTCCCATTGTCGTGGCGACCGCCTCCGGCAGTTGCAGCGAAGAGGAGCTGTTGGAAAATGGATTTACCGCCTGCCTGTTCAAGCCATTTTCCATTTCCGAACTGGTTGCTGTATCAGACAAATGCCTTTTGACAAGTACGGACAAGGATGAACTTCCCGACTTGTCCTCTCTGCTTGCATATGGTGACAAACGGGCGATGCTCGACCGTTTGATAACCGAAACAGAAAAGGATATGCAGGCTGTCCGGGAAATCATGGAGAGGAATGACCGCAAGGCGTTGGACGAATGGATACACCGTCAGCGAAGTTCATGGGCTGTTATCCGTGCTGACAAACCCTTGTGGAACCTGTATGAACTGCTGCATCAAGAATCTGAATGTTCCGAAATGGAATTGCGGAAATGCGTGGATGCCATGCTTCGTATGGGAACAGTTATCATAGAACTTGCGCAAAAGGAAAGGAGGTTGTCGGATGAAAGTATTTGTGATTGAGGACAACCCCGTCTATAACGATTATGTCTGCAACCTGCTGAAGAAAGACAGCTTCGATACTATGTCGGCATATAATCTTGCCACTGCCAAGAAACTATTGGCAAAGTCAGAGGTGGATGATATTGTCGTTGCCGACCTACGCCTCCCCGACGGTGAAAGCATAGAATTGTTACGGTGGATGCGTGCCAACGACAAACAGCAGGTGTTTATCGTTATGACCAATTACGGGGAGGTGCATACGGCAGTGGAAAGTATGAAGCTCGGCTCAAAGGATTACATACAGAAACAGTTGTTGGAGGATAAACTGATACCGCTTATCCGCACCCTGCAAAAAGAACATGAAAAGCGACTACAATGGAACATTCCGATATTCGTCCGGCAGGGCGAAGCCTATCAGAAAATCAAGAAACGTGTGCGCCTTGTAGCCACCACCCGGATGAGCGTGCTGATACTGGGCGAGAACGGTACGGGCAAGGAACATATCGCACAACATATACACCAACAAAGCAAACTTGCCGATAAACCTTTTGTGGCAGTAGACTGCGGAGCCTTGTCCCCGTCATTGATACAATCCGCCTTCTTCGGACACGTCAAGGGCGCGTTTACGGGTGCCGAAGCAAACAAGACGGGGTATTTTCTGGAAGCGGATGGCGGCACGCTGTTCCTTGACGAAGTGGGCAACCTAACAATGGAGATGCAACAGATGCTGCTCCGCGCCATACAGGAACGCCGTTACCGTCCCGTCGGTGCAAAGGAGGACAAAACAGCCAACGTGAGGATAGTGGCTGCAACCAACGAGGATTTGCAGAAAGCCGTAACGGAAAAGCGGTTCCGGCAGGATTTGCTCTATCGCTTGCAGGAGTATGTGATAACCATGCCGCCCTTGCGCGACTGCCCGGAAGACATCATGCCATTGGCCGAGTTCTTCCGTGAAATGGCAAACCGTGAGTTGGAACGTGAAGTAAAAGGTTTTGCCGCATCTGCCCGTAATGCCCTGCTCGCCCATGCGTGGCCGGGCAACGTGCGCGAGTTGAAACAGAAGATACAGACGGCAGTCCTGCAATCAGAAGGCGATATGATAACCGAAGCCGATTTGGAACTTGACAATGAACCGTCCGCTACTTCCGCTTGTTTTACATTGAAGAGCGGGGATGAAGAAAGAGGACGTATCCTGCGTGCTTTGAAACAAGCAGCCGGTAACAAGAAAATGGCTGCAAAGATACTGGGTATCGGCAGGACAACGCTGTATAATAAATTGGTAGAGTATGGATTGAATGAAGAAAACTGACCGGAGTATGGCTGTAAATGGCAATAATTGATTAACTTTGCAATTGTATTTCAGAAAATAGCAGGCGATCGGGTAACTTTTCGCCGATGATATAGACATAAGACCGCAAGGCGTTTCGAGCGAAAATCTGGTAAATTGAAACTACGGAGACGATTGCGTGATGCTTATGCTATGCTTACGCATAGCGTGCATTCACGTACTCTCCGTAAAGGCTTTACCAGAGCCATCGCTTGAAAGTAGTGTGAATTGCACGCTACTTTTTTGCCTCGCCAAAAAGGAAAGAAAATACGTTATGGCGAAAATACAATTACTTGCCGTTATCTCAATAGATGGCTGTCCGATGAAACTGCATCCCCGGAAGCGGTTGCTTCAAACCGAAGATTACGGTATGGATGAAATACGTGCCAATGCCCTGTATAAGCTGACATCCGACTATTCGGTATCCGTACTTCAAGAATGGAGGGAGGAAGGTGGAAGCATTTGCCATTTGTTGGAAGTAACTGCCGGGAATACCGAATATGCCAACGGACTGTTACGGATGAACGTGATAGATGAAATCATACTATACGTTGTTCCAACCATCGACGGAAACGGAGCGCATTTTTTCAAGTCAGCACTACCTATGAATGACTGGCGGCTTATGGAGAACAAAACTTATAGGGACGGAGTAATCCGGCTTACCTATCATAAAGAGCCACGGGCATAAAATGTTCAGATTATGAACATCTTGGCGGGATTTCCGTGCTCAGAAAGTGAACACATGTTCAGAATCTGAACACATTTCACAAGGGATGCAATCAAGGATAAAATTATTTTTGAATTTTATCCTTCTGAAAAACAATGTAGTACAATTTTCTCACAATCTTTTCTCGTGTTTAGGGCTATGATTTGCACCATATATCAGTGTGCGCACACTGATAAACAAGTGTAAACCCTCAAAACAGAAAAGATAATGAACCATCTCATACTGGCGGAAACACAGTTTTTCGCCATGATAAACGGAAAAGACAACGGTAGCACGGAAACGGCATACGGCGGATTCGTGCAGGAAGTAATAAACCTGTGCTACGGCGGCAATGATGCCAAGCATATTATTGTGGCGTTGGCTTTTGCCGAAATCGAATTACAGCACCATCCGCAGAACTTGTCGGCATCGGAGGAGAATGTCGTCACTGTGTATATCCGCAAGGCGTTATCCTTCATCCGAAAGATGCAGAAGATGGTATCCGCTTCTGCAATTACCTCCGTGCCACCACTAACATCCACATCCGAAACCAAAGCCACAGTCCCAGCCTTGCAATGGACCGGTAATGCCGTCGAGTTGGTAGAACTAATCTATGCCCTCTACGCCACCGGCTGCATCAATGGCGGCAAGGCTTCGCTGAAAGAGCTTGCTCCTGTCCTCTATTCCTTTTTCGGTGTGGAGTCCAAAGACTGCTACCGCTTCTATACGGACATCAAACGCAGGAAAAGCGACAGTCGCACCTACTTCCTTGAAAAGATGCAGGACAAACTGAACGCGAAGATGCGACATGACGATGAATTGGAGCGGATGAGGAGATAAACGAATGCCAAACAAAGGATAAGCGGCCGGATTATACGGTTTCTTATCCTTCTTCATTTACAATCACTCTATTATCTGCCGGAAAGCCGATTAAAATCATTAACTTTGCAAGTATTAATCAATGACGGATGAAAATAGATAACCTCGAAATATTGAATGGACTGATTGCCGGAGCCGAAGGCGGGACAGTTGAGTTCAAAGAAACTACCGGGCAGTTGGAGCGTGGAATGGAAACTCTTTGTGCCTTCTTGAACGGTACGGGCGGCACGGTGCTGTTCGGTGTAACCGACAAGGGAAAGATTATCGGTCAGGAAGTGAGCGACAAGACGAAGCGCGATATTGCGGAAACCATCAGACGAATCGAGCCGTTTGCGACCATTGATATATCCTATACAGACATTCCGGGAACGAACAAAAGTGTTATAGCTTTATCAGCGGAAGAACAACGATATATGCGCCCGTTCACCTATAAGGGGAGGGCTTATCAACGGATAGAGAGCGTTACATCTGCCATGCCGCAGGGTATATACAACCTGTTGGTTATGCAGCGAGGCGGAACCTATGCTTGGGATTCCATGCAAAATCCCGGCTTGAAAATATCCGACCTTGACGAAACGGCAATCTTGGGCGCAGTACGTGGAGGAATCAGAGGCGGACGTTTGCCGGAAGGTTCTATGCAGGAGGATATCCGAACCATCCTTGAAAAATTTGACTTGTTGAATGATGGAAAGCTGAACAATGCTTCCGTTGTCCTATTCGGACGGAACTTCTACCATTATCCCCAATGTCTGCTCCGTTTAGCCCGGTTCAAAGGAACGACAAAAGATGAATTTTTAGATAATCAGCGTGTGACAGGCAATATATTCAACTTGCTGGATGCTGCAATGGCATTTTTCTTCAAGCATTTGTCCCTTTCCGGTAAAATTGAAGGTTTGTACAGAGAAGAGGAACTGAATGTGCCATATAAGGCATTGAGAGAATGTTGCATAAATGCTTTTGCACATCGTGTTTACCATCGCCCCGGCAGTTCAGTCGGGATTGCTATCTATGATGACCGCGTGGAGATTGAAAACAGCGGAACATTTCCGCCTGATATTACCATTGAGAAACTGTTGGGTGGCCACAATTCCGAACCACAAAATCTGATAGTAGCCAATGTGCTGTACAAAAGTGCAGTATTGGAGAGTTGGGGACGTGGCATAGCCCTTATGGTAAACGAATGTCGCCGTGTCGGTATTCCGGATCCGGAGTTTCATACCGACGGCAATGCTGTATGGATTGTGTTTCATTATACAAGAACTACAGTAGGACAAGACCCCACAGCACCCCCACAGCAACCCTATAGTAACCCCACAGTAACCCCACAGTTAGGAAAACTGTTGTCTGCTATTGGGAACAACACTCTCTCTGCTAAAGAAATCATGGAGAAAACGGGAATGAAAGATAAAAGGAATTTCTTAAAGAACTATATCCATCCGGCAATAAATTCCGGTTTGGTCCTTTCACTTTATCCCGTAGGCTCCAAGAATCCGCAACAGAAATACTATCTTACTGATAAAGGTAAAGGTTTCCTGCAACAATAACGGGTATGGCTAAAAAGAAGAAACATAAGAATGATGTAAAAACTGATTTACCGATAATCATGGATTATGGTATCGGCAGTATATCCGTTTATGACCCGGCAGACATGATGCCATACAACGAGCCGCCAATTAGCGAACAAATCCGCTTCAAGAAACTCGGCAAAGAGATGAAATCCGAGTTCAAGTGGCTGGTATCTTCCGTAGTGATTGAGTATTGGCAAGAAAACCGACAGATACCTTTCGGTGAAGAAATGTCGAAACTCAGAACCAGACTGTTGAGAATGTTTGCCGAAGAATACAGCATACTGCTTAAAGACGATACAGAGCTGAAAAATTATTTGCTGACGCTTGCCATTACCACCATCAACAAGCATCTCAAATCTGAGAATAAAAAGAGGGTGTCAAAACTCTCTTTTTAACAAAATTACCCTTGCTACAGATATCTGTGACAGGGGTAATTTTCATATTTTGGGTGTTTTGACACATCCCCTTTTTCACATATAAAGGAATCTGTTATTTCTGCTGCAACAGGTGTTTCAAGTTTTCATCATTTGCGATACGTTCCAGTTCCTCTTGAACAATCTGCTTCACTTCCTCCTTGATGCGCCTGTAATTCGCCTGAACCGTTTCCTTCATGCGGTCGTTGCCGTCCCCGTCCGTAAAGTCGGTAATGACGGGGATTTTCTTGTAGGCTTTCTCCTCGCGCCTCACCTTCTCGGCATCCACGACAATCTCACAATGAAAAATCTTCTGCTCGATACGCTCGTTGAAGTTGTCGGACACCGAACCGACAAACA
>ERZ1027087.1050-NODE-1050-length-10309-cov-4.518822_pt1 | contig 10309 bp, 9 predicted proteins | sample MGYA00519413_ERZ1027087 | MGnify/ENA primary metagenome ERZ1027087 (study PRJEB26926, sample SAMN06164438) | human gut metagenome | biome: ENVO:00009003; feature: ENVO:2100002; material: ENVO:00002003 | host: Homo sapiens | place: USA | collected 2012 ...
GGCTCGGAGATGTGTATAAGAGACAGCGCAACCGCCTCCTGACGGCCCGTTATTACTACTGGACAGAGTTGGAGCGGCGACGTTTCGACGATGTGCTGAAGATCCTTGCCGACAATGAATTTTTCGTCGAGGACCGTACGATCAGCAACGCCCTGGTCGCCGAGGACGAGTTCTACAACAAGCTGATCCGTCAACGTACGACCAAACGCCAGTTGCGTCGGATGTTTCCCGGGTTCGACTGGGGTTAATCCATAAACTCCGATTCGTAGATCATCCGGAATATTTTCAATCCGTTCGACCTATTCTCCGTTAAGACCGACACCCGGGATGTCGGATTGATCTTGCGTCCGAAAGACCACCATTGAAGCGCCTTGTGTATATTATGCAGGGTGTCGTACTGTTGAAGCGCTTTTTCACGACTCTCTTGCGGTGCGGATGCGTTTGCCGTACCCCAGACGTTGAATGCCACTTGCAGTTGAAATCTCACACGCACGCGTTGTTTTCCGGCCATGTGGGTCGTGCATTGCGGGTAGCTCATCTCGACCAGGCAGCAGGGGAAGGCCACCGGAGGCCGTTCCGAAACATTGAGTTGTCCCTGATCCGAATCGATCCATCGCAATTCGGGGACTTTGTTTTTCAGCTGATCGCACAGGGCGATGAAGAGTTCTTTTTCCATAATCAGTTGTTTAATACGGATTCCACATAAGTCTCGATTCTTTTTTGCAGCTCGGTTTCGAGTTCCCGGGCGTCGCCGATAAACTGTCGCCGGGGAATGTTCACCCTTCGGGTGTGCTGCCGAACGCTCTGATCACCCCGGCGCGTGTGCCGGATATGGGCCGGAACCGCAACCGCACCTTTGAATCCTTCGTTGTGTACCCGGGCATAGTCCACTTTCTCGTTTCCGGCCGCGATGACGATCCGCCCGGGCGTGACCACGACAGGCCGGATGCTGTTGAGCAAAGCTCCGGACTGCACGAGCAGTGACCCCGATTGTTTGGGGACCCGGGGTGGTGCCCACGGATTCCCGTCAAAGGCCTTGTGCCGGAACGTGTCCTGGAAATATCCGACGGATGTTTCAGCGACGATTTCAGCCGTTCCCTGCAGGATCTCCTCCATACGCTTCTCGAGGAGTTTGTCGATTTCTATTTTCATAAAAATTTTGTATATTTGTTCCGAAGCGTACAATTCCGGGGGTGAATCGAATTCTGCTATCCCTCGCGGGTGATGGGGGCATGGGACCAAAGTCTGGGCTTGATACAGCGGATGAGTACGTTAACCCGAAGCAGCGGTATGACACTGGCTATCCAAGGCGTTGCGGATACCTGCAGGACGTGTTCCCAAGGTAAACAACAGTACGTCCGGACGCAAAGACATGCCGCTACGACTTTTTTATAAGCAAGCCCCGTCGGTATCTCCATCGCGGGTCAATGTGGCGGCTGCTTCGCGTTTTCTGTTTCAAATTCGGAGTCTGAACGATCTCGAACCAGGTCGTTATCCTATATTCGAGATTTTCATCCACTTCACAGATCACGTCGATCACCTTTCCGTCATAGAATTTTATGAAATTCATGTTCCTGAACGGTCTGTGATAATCGTTCAACCAAACCTCGTCGGGATTCTTCAGCACCTCTTCGACACATGCCAGTAACGGCACCCGCACTTTCTCATAGTTCCCGGTCGTATGAGTTCGGAACACCTTCTCGTCCATAACGACTTCGCGGCCTTTGTAGTCGTGTAGCGTCTTGTGAGCCTCGTACCATTCTGCGGCCGAACCGCTGTATTCGGGCATCGGTTCCGTCGCTGCCGCCAGGCGTTTGGCAAACGAGTCGAGTCCCCAGTCGTTGTAGTAGAGTCGGCCAAGTAGCTTCGAAGCCTTGTTCTGGAAGCGGCGGATGTAGAACTGGTTCTGCGTGAACACCTCGCCGGTGAGGGCACGGTTTACGCCCCAACCCTGTGCTGCGGCTTTTTTCCACGTCGCCGTTCCGAAGAACTCGTCCACGCGCTGTTGCGAGGCTTCGACCGTCTCTTTCTTGACCTCATGGGCCATCCGCGGCACGACCCGGCAGCGACATCGCCAGTCGTTCGGCGGGAAGATCTTCTTCCATCTGGCATCGTTGTAGGGAAGGACGATCCCTTCGAGCTGGCGATGAGACGGACGCACACGATCGTCTCCGACCGTCCGGTACTCCCAGTAGGGGAACAACTTTGTCTTGCCCATCAGCCGCCGGTAGGTGCTGGCGGCTTCGGCCGTAAGTAGTGCCGTGTCGTACTCGGTACGTTGCCAGTCGCGGTTGAATGCCGTACAAATCTTGCGGGCCTCACGTTCGAAGTCGGCGAAATTACTACTTTCACGGAAGAGGCGGTTGAGTTCCTGCAATTCGGCCAGGGTTTTGGCTGCCGAGAACTGGAACAGGTTAATCTCCATCGCTGTCTGTAAAGCGTCGTCACGTACTCCGTACACAACCCCGATATCAGCATTCCCGATGCTGTCAGCTTCCGGTTGAACGGCCTTCAAAAGGTCTTCGGAAAGGAATCGAAATAGCTCCGTGTCGAACGCGGGCTGCGAGGCGGCCACACGTCCCATCAGCCTCTCTTCGAGCGTATCACTGTCCTGCATCCGCATGAGGGCAGTGCCATCGAACGCCCCGCCCTGCGGGGCTTTGATGAAAAAATCCCATAAGCGGCGCCAAATGTTCCGGTTGTCGGCATTCCGCACCTTCTCCTCGACATCCGTATCCGTTTCAAGGTGCGAGCCTAATACCATATTCGACTTTTCTCCGGCGATCACCTCTCCTTTGTCCGGCATGGGGATCGAATACTTGTCGTGAATGAATGCTGCGGGGATATCGATGATCGTCGAGAGCTTCACGATTTCGTCCACGGAGAGCGGGTCGGCTGCCTTCGGATAGACGAAGCGGCCGCCTTTCACGGGTAAGCCGCAAGTCTCCAGAACAGGCAGCAGCCGTTCATTGAGCGTACGTTGTACAAAACGCAGGTCGCTCGTGTGTTTCGAATCCTCGACCTGCAGATGCACTTCTCCGAGCGAGCGGGCTCCGCGCTCGCCCTGAATGGTGGTCAGCGTCTGTCCGAGGATCGTGATAAGCATCTCTTCATTCGTCGCCTGACGGAACTCATTGAATGACGAGCCAGACCCCCTATTTACCTCTTTGGTTTCAATGTCTGCCTCCTTGGGGATGACGAGATAAGGTGCGGATCCGGCCTCTTCCAAGGCTTGCTTAAGCAGTTCCCGGCTCTGTGGGTCGAACGTGTTGTATTTTCCGATACGCTGAGGCATTCCGAACAGCTCGATCCATTGAGCATAGTCGCCAAATCCACCGCGTTTCCAGATAGCATAGGGTGCAGCTTTGAGCAGCAGCCCGTAGTCCCCGGGACGACCGACGACCAGAAGGTTCGGATCCTGGTCGTACGGTACCGATCGATCTCCTGTGTCGTTCAGCAGAATCTGACAGTTGTCCAGGTCGATATACTTGGGTTTGATAGGTTCGACGTGGAATCCGCTGTTGAAAAAGAGCTCCACGCCCGCCCTGCCGTAGAACAGCCGGTGCATGATTTCGCGGATGAGCGTTTCCCAGGCTGTCGTGTCGATCATCGCTGCGATGGCGGGTTCTTCCTGTCCCCGGGCATTCATGAAGACGACTTCAGCATTCAGCACGGCCTCGATACGTTTGTTGATCGCATCGGCGAGAACTCCGTCGATCATGATGTCTTCGAACAGGTCGTAGAGATATTTCGGCCGTCCGTTGTCGGCCGAGCGCAAAGCTGACCGCCAATCTCCGATGTCGTACACGCGACGCTGCGGAGCCTGGACAACGATCTGCTGCACCACTATCGGCTTTGAGGCTTTCGTGCCGGAACTCTTTCGGGAAGATGTCTTATAACCTATTTGTGCCATAATCAAAAATGTTGTGATCGTTTTGGGTTCGACCCGAAAATGTACTCTCCGGCAGCGGGGTCGGGCTTTCCGTCGCCGTCGGCATCCTCCATTACGGGTAGGTTGGGTTTGATCTCCGAGCGCTGGACGGACTTCAGCCAGGCGACGGCCCGTTCGTATCGATCCTGCCGGAGCTGGAGATCCGTTCCTGCATTGCACAGGTTGATGAAGTGCCATACGGCGATGTCCTTGACGAAAATTAACAGCAGTGCGTTACGTTCGTCACCCTCGGTGCCGAAGATCTTCTTACGGTCATAAGCCCCGAGATACCCCGAGGCCTCCTCAATGGCGGCATCGATAGCCGCGGCCACGATTGCATCGTCCTCTCGGGCGATGGTTTCGATATTCTCTTTATAGAGATGCGTCTGCAACTCTTCAGGTGTCAGAAAAGCCATATTAGAAACGTTTTGATGCGCGTACTCGTTGACCGATGGTATAGGATCCCTCGTTGAGCGTGGAGATCTTCTGGTTGATGATCCATACGCCTCCTTCGATGCAGTCAGGGCCGTCGGCCGGAGATTTCATTTGTCGGTTGAGCAGCAGGAACTGCTCTTCGAGGCGTTTCATGTGCGGATTCTCTCGTTCGTCGATATTCAGTACCAGGCGCCCTTGGCGGATCAACGGTTCGAGGTTTCCCTCGATGCGTTCGAATTTCGGCGGTTTACAGCGACAGTCGGGTGTGATGCCGATGAATCCCCGTTCGCGGGCGCGGGCGGCGAACATTGGGAGGAACACCTGCTCATAGAAAGGATCCTGCAGGCTGTTGTTCTCGATGAAGTAATAAACCTGCACACGTTCGCTCGCATAATCGCGCAGGTTGTAGAACCAGTCCACGAACTCGTCGTTGGTGACATGGTCGAGAAATCCCGTATAGACGTAGAATGTCCCGTCGCAGTAACCGAGCAGAAAATCCGCTTTGAAACTCGATGCCTTGTTGCGGGCGTTTGACGGAGAAGGATCGGCGTAGGCCACTGCGAACTGGAGCCGTTGCATCGGCGGACATTTTCCCCAGATCACCTCCTTGATGACCTCGCCTTCGGAAAGCGGATTGTTCATATACTCCTGCTGGAAGGCTTTGGTGGAAATGGTCTGCTCGATGCGGCGGATACGCTCCTCGGTGTTCTTCTCGGGCCAGGTCGAGCGGCCTTCGGCATCGCGGATGTTCACAATATCCCAATGGTCGGCCTTGGCCCCGGCCCGCGTCACACAGCAATCCCGGGCAATGACGTTCCCGCAGAACACGACCAGCAGGTCGCCGCTCACGGATCGGGTTGGAATCAGGGCTTCCTCGAACCACTGCCACTTCTTTTTTACAATGTCGGGATTACGGCAGTCGGCATCCGTGTCGAAGTCGTCCGGGAGAATCGTATCCGGGCGAAAGGCATCCTTGCGGGTGCCTCGCGGCGATTCCATTGCACCGAGCGCCCGGAATGCCGCGCCCGAGGTCAGCGAGAACTCGTCGGCGGTCCAGTTGCCGGCCTCCCTCAGGTCCCCGTAGTAAGCCTTTAACAGTGAATTTTGTTCGAAGGACTTCTTGTAAGGATCCAGAAGCCGCGTGGCATTCTCATGGCTGTTGGAAACGAGCAGCACGTTGCGCTTGCGTTTCGTCAGTACAAGATACATGATGCACATGAAGACGATGGTCGATTTGGCCAGCTCGCGTGACCACGAGAGCACTTCATACCATTCCGGATTGGAGGTGATCCGCCGGATCGCCTTCTTCTGGAAGGAAGTGAAGGGATGCCGGGTGTATTCGGCGAAGAAGAAAAGCATCCACGAAACGGGATCCTTTTCGAGCTTCTCGAGTCGCCTCATCCGTTCCACAGGTGAGAGTTTGTCCACCGCCTTGTCGCGCTTCAGGGCACGGTGGTATTCACGCCATTCGTTCCAGGCGCGCATGTCATCTACTTTACCCATTTCAGCCGTTCCTGTATGTATGAATCGAAATAGTCCGAGAGCATCTTGGCCTTCTCCAGGTCAATAGCTCGGACATAGTCGAGAATATCTCTTGACACATTGACAATGTCCCGCACGGAGGCCTCCTGTTCGAGCGCCTCGAGGTCGGCGGTGAGTTTGCGCCGGATATCTGCCTCCTTGACCGTCGGATAGCGCGCACCCTGCTCACGCGCCGCGATGCTTTCGTCGAGTTCGTTAAGCTGCATGAGTGTCGATTTGATCCGTGCCTCACGGGTTTGGAGGAAATTCAACTTGAGACCCTCCCACTCTTTGGCCCATCGTACGATAGTAATCCTCGAGACACCGATCTTCACGGCAATCTCGGCTTGGGTGAGATCCGTAGTGAGGAAAAGTAGTTTCGCCCACTCCTTCTTCTGCTTGTTATCCAACTCTTGTGTCATGAAAAATCTCTGTTTTACACCCCAAAGGTAAGCTCTTCACCCGAACGGAGCGAATCGTGGATAAATGGTCTGCATGTAAAGTGCAATTAAAGCGTAATAAATTGTAAAACAATACAATATAATTTGCAAGACGGGTGTTTTCAATCCAATTTTGCCGAAAAATGATGGCTTTTATGAAACGATTTACATTCGTGTTGCACGACGAGACGGTCAATACCTACGGGTTCCGTATGCTCACCAGCGGCGCTAATCTCGAGGAGTTCCGTAAGAACCCCGTGATCCTGCTCAACCATAAGGACTGGGAGCTTCCGATCGGTCGTTGGGAGAACATCCGTATTGAAGGTACGCAGATCCTTGCCGATGCCCTCTTCGACGAGAAGGATGACGAGGCGGTGAAGATTGCCGACAAGGTCGAAGGCGGATTCCTGCGCATGGCTTCTATGGGAGCCTGGCCTCCCGAAGAGGTGAGTGACGCCGCAGAGTTGAAACTTCCCGGGCAGACGCTTCCGACCGTGACGCGCTGGACAGCCCGTGAAGCGTCCATTGTCACGATCGGGGCCAATCATAATGCCCTGGTGCTTTTCGACCGTCAAACGGGAAAACCTCTCGATCTCACGGATGCTTCGACTGTCATCCGGCTTATGGACAGGCTCAATCACTCAAAAATCGATTCGAATATGAACAAGACTTTGAAGGAAGTCCTCAAGTTGCAGGACTCAGCACAGGATGCCGAGGTTATCGGCGCTGTGAACCGGCTGATCGAAAACAACGACCGGCTAACACGTGAAAATCAGGAACTCAGAGATGCTGCAGCGCGTGCGGAGTCCGAGCACAAGGAGATCCGGAAGTCCGAGGCGATTCGCCTCGTGGATGCAGCCATTGCCGACGGAAGGATCAATACCGCAGGCAAGGAGGCTTATCTGAAACTCTTTGATACGGATTTCGAGAGTGCCAAAGCCACCCTCGAAGCCATTCCGCACCGCAAATCCGTCACAGCGCTTATCCGTGAGGGTGAACGACGGCAGTCGGTCGAACTCTCCGACCTTGTAAACAAGTCGTGGGAAGAACTCGATAAGGCAGGGCGCCTTGTTGAACTCAGGGACAAGGCGCCGGAACTCTTCCGTGAGAAGTTCAAAGCGGCCTTCGGTACCGAACCTAACATGTAGAACTCATCAAAAACAAAAAACATTATGGCTATTCAAAAAGAAATCTGGGAGAAATCGATCGTCGAAGGTCTGTTCGCTCCCAACAGCTTCCTTTCGAAAGCGTTCAACGCCGACGAGTATGTCGAAGCGGGAAAGATCGTGCATATCCCGCAGGCAGGTGCCGCTTCGAAAGTCGAGAAGAACCGAACGTCATTACCCGCAACGGTAAAGCAGCGTACCGACACGGACAAAACTTTCGAGCTGGCTGCTTTCACGACGGATCCCGTTTTGATCCCCGATGCCGACAAGGTCGAGCTGTCGTACAACAAACGCGAGTCCGTATTACGGCAGGACAAGCTCGCCCTGCATGAGGCTGTGGCCAAGGATTTTCTGTTCGCCTGGAGTCCTGCCTCGGATCGTGTGATCGAAACCACGGGGGCACCGGTGGATGCTTACACACCTTCGGCGACAGGCAGGCGAAAAGGGCTTTGCAGGGCGGATATTCTGACGCTGATGACGAAATTCAACAGCGAGAACATTCCCCAGGAGGGCCGCTACCTGCTGCTCGATGCGCAGATGTACGCACAGCTGTTGAGCGATCTCACTGCCAATGAGAACTCCGCATTCCTCGCCTCGGCGGATGCCCAGAACGGCATCATCGGAAAACTCTTCTCGTTCAACGTCATGATGCGTTCACAAGCTACGCTCTACACTGCGGATAAAGCTCCGAAGCGGTGGGGCGAAAGCGGTGCCGCCACGGACCTGGCCGCAGCCCTTGCCTGGCACGATCAGTCCGTATGCCGCGCCTTGGGCGAAGTCAAGGCTTTTGAGCAGGAGAAAGCGCCCGACTATTATGGGGATGTCTACTCTTTCCTCGTACGTGCCGGAGGCAGCATCATGCGCGGCGATAATGCAGGTGTAATGGCCCTGGTCGGCACCGCAACCGAGTAAGCCATGAAACCGGCGGATTTCAAGCGCACCTATTATCCGACAATCGAGCGGGTCTGCGCCGAAACAGGGTTGAATCCTCTGTTTGTTGCGGCGCAGGCCGCCCTCGAAAGCGGATGGGGCGATCATGCTATCGGAAATAATCTCTTCGGCATCACGGCCGGAGATAAGTGGACCGGAAAGCGGCGAACCGAACGGACCTTCGAATACTTTTCGGATGACCGGCAGAGCGGACGATTCGAGAAGGTTTATTCGATCACCCGGACCTCCGACGGACGCTACCGTTACGAGGTCGATCGCAAGTTTCGCGACTACGACACACCGGAGGAGGGCATCCGCGACCATGCGAAGGTCCTTTCCGCCAAACGCTACGCAGCAGCCTGGGCGTATCGTAACGACATAACACGCTTCGCTTATGAGATTGCCAAGGCCGGGTACTGTACGGCAGAACCCGCAGCCTACGCGGATTTGATCTCGAAGATTGCACGCATGATCGAACGGGCGTAAACTAACTTTCAAAAACCGATTGAACGATTGACAGCATTTGGATTCAGATACTCGCTTTCGCACTTCCCGGGGGATTCCTCGGCAGCGTTTTCACCTGGATCTTCTCGCGCCGCAAACAGAACAACGACTTTCTCAAAGAGTTGCAGAGTTCGATCAACCTGCTTTCGGGCGAAAACAAGAAGATTCTCGAGGAAAACATCCAACTGCGGCGGGAAAACATCGACCTCAAGGCCAACCAGGAAGAGATGCTCGTACGCATCGACCGGCTGACCAAAGAGGTGGAGCGCCTCCGCAAGACCATCGGAAAACGAAATTCGTATGAAGACAAGACTCTTTTTGCTGCTCTCCATCCTGCTGCTGGCAAGTTGCACTGCGACGAAGAAGCTCCTCTCGACAGGGACGCAGAACAGGACGGATACCGTGTCGCACATGCAGCGCGGCGCACAAAACGCCGTAGAGCAAACCGCACGAGCGGCAATGAACTCTCGATCGGAGGAGACCTCTGTGCTGCGGGCGCTGCGGACGGAGGCGATTCCGCTTCGGACAGCAGCGGTGACGGTGACGGAGGAGAGCCTCCGTAATCTGCCGGAGGGGGCGGCCTATGTTGCCCGTGACGGTCGGCTGACGCTCGAAGCCCGGCGTGACGGGGATACCATCCGCATTTCAGCACGCAGCGATTCGCTTGCCCGACGAGTCGAATATTACAAAGCGACCTCGGCCCGGCAGGACCGATATGCAGATTCTCTGAAGGAGAGTCTGGCAGAAACCCGGGAAGCATACGACCGACTCCTCGAAGTCTCCAGGCATCAATCTTCGGAAACAGCAATACAACAAACGCGGTCCCCGGCCTATCGGGGAAGGTGGATGCTTTTCGGAATCGTTATCGGATGTCTCGGCGGCTGGTGGGCTCATAAAACAAACTTATTTGCAAAACTTTTCAAAACAATTTAATTATGTCTAAACGATCTGTAATTCAAACTAACGACGGCTATCTGATGCTGCTCGACGCTGTCTATTTCAACGGCAGACGCATGGGGAACATTTCGGAAGAGGGCCTTGACTGGGGCGGTGAAGACGCCCAGACCGTCGAACTCTGGGCCGCACAGATTCGGACCAGTCCCGTGCTGGATATCGAAACGCGAGCCGCGACGAATGAGATTACCGGAAAGATGATCGAAATGGTTCCCCAGAACTGCGTCGATCTGATGGGCGGCAAAGTCGCGGGTGAGGAGTGGCAAATGCCCGCCAGCTCGATGCGTGTCGAAGGAGATATGCGCATTCTGACCGGTACGGGTAAGACCGTCAAACTCAAGCGCGTTTCGTTGCGTGCCTCGAAGATTCGCGGCGGCTTGGGCGGCGAAAACGTCCTCGGCATCGAATTCGGACTGAAGGTCCTGGCC
>ERZ1027087.1063-NODE-1063-length-10086-cov-5.164390_pt1 | contig 10086 bp, 9 predicted proteins | sample MGYA00519413_ERZ1027087 | MGnify/ENA primary metagenome ERZ1027087 (study PRJEB26926, sample SAMN06164438) | human gut metagenome | biome: ENVO:00009003; feature: ENVO:2100002; material: ENVO:00002003 | host: Homo sapiens | place: USA | collected 2012 ...
AACACCTTCATATTAACACTATTTTATTTGACACATGATGTATAAAAAAGTATACTCGTATTAATAATGTCTAAATATCAATGCTTATTTTTTAAGGAGCAGGAAATGGATAATAACAATATTACTTTGTCGGTGGTTATGCCCGCCTACAATGAAGAACAGCACATCAAAGATAATCTTCTTGAGACTAGCCGAATACTCAGCCGTTTTCTTCATCGTTATGAGATAATCGCTGTGAATGACGGCAGCAAGGACTCCACAGGCAAACTTATTGCCGAGGCAGCCGAAATGGATTCTCATATTGTAGATACAGGATATGATGTCAATCAGGGAAAGGGACATGCTATCACAACCGGAATTGCCAAAGCTTCCGGCAAATATATAGCATTCCTTGATTCAGACCTTGAACTGAGTCCATCTCTTCTCAAGCCATTTATGAAGCAGATGAGGGACACCGGTTCTGACATAGTCATAGGATCAAAGCTTCACCCTGAATCCAAGCTTGATTATCCTCCTATTAGAAGAGTCATGAGCTACAGCTATTATATTATGCTCAAAATGCTGTTTCATCTTGGTATCCATGACACCCAGACCGGTATAAAGCTTTTCAAAGCAGAAGTCATAAAGCCGATTGCCGAGAACCTTTCCATATCGGGCTATGCTTTTGATATTGAAATCCTTGTGGCTGCACACAGACAGGGATATTCGATATCCGAAGCTCCTATCGTCCTGAATTACAGCAGGGACGATGCATCAGATGGAAGAAGGATCAAGATCAAGGACATTTGGAAGGTATTCACAGACACTATTGAGATCAAGAAGAAATATCATTAATTTAGGGATTATACACGGATAGAGAAAATAAATACAAACTACACATTTATTAAGGAGATTTTTATGAATTACGAAAACGCTTACAAGCTTCTCGAAGAAAAAGGACAGCTACACTTATTAAAGTATTATGATACTCTCAGCGAGGCTGAACAGGCAGCACTCCTGAACCAGATCAGTGAAATTGATTTCTCACTTATCGATATGATCGGACACAATTCATCAGGAAGTGATTCTGATATCGCTCCCGTTGCAGCTCTCCAGATGGACAGCATTGCAGAAAAATATGATATATACAAGAACGCAGGCCTTGAAGCCATCAAAGCTGGCGATCTGGCACTGGTCCTCCTGGCAGGTGGTCAGGGCACCCGTCTTGGATTCTCCGGTCCTAAGGGAACCTTCAACGTCGGTGTCACCAAGGATATGTTTATATTCCAGCTTCTCATCGAGCACACCCTCGATATTGTGAAGATGGCAGATACCTGGATCCATTTCTTCATCATGACCAATGAGAAGAACCACGATGACACAACATCATTCTTCAAAGAGCATGACTACTTCGGTTACAATCCTGAATATGTTCATTTCTTTAAACAGGAAATGGTTCCTTCAGTGGACTTCAACGGCAAGATATATCTCGAGGAGAAGGGAAAGGTTGCCATGTCTCCTAACGGCAACGGTGGATGGTTCTCATCCCTCTGCAAGGCCGGCCACCTCGACAAGCTCACGAAATACGGAATCAAGTATATAAATGTATTCTCAGTTGACAATGTACTTCAGAGAATTGCAGACCCAGTATTCCTCGGAGCAGTTCTCACAGAGGGCTTCCTCTCCGGCGGAAAGGTTGTCAAAAAAGCATACCCTGACGAGAAGGTTGGCGTCCTGTGTACTAACCACGGAAAGCCATATATCGTCGAGTATTATGAACTCACAGATGCCATGCGTGATGAGCGCGATGCCAACGGCGATTACGCTTACAACTATGGAGTTACATTAAACTATATCTTCCCGGTTGACAGACTGATGAAGATCATGAATGAAAGTATGCCTCTCCACATCGTCAAGAAGGCTATCCCTTATGTCGGTGAGGATGGAGAGATCGTCAAGCCATCAGAGCCAAACGGCTACAAATTTGAGACACTGGCTCTCGATATGATCGCTTATATGGGAACATGTCTTCCATTTGAGGTCGACAGAGAGAAGGAATTTGCTCCTATAAAGAATGCTACAGGAAATGATTCTATAGACTCAGCCAGAGAGCTCCTCAAAAAGAACGGCTACACACTTTAATCCATGAATATATAACAAAATAACAGGTCGATGGTATATGCCATCGACCTGTTATTTTTATTCTGCCTCATTCTTCTGCTGTTTTTCTTTTTCTCTTCGGAATATCTCATCTATCGCTTCCCTGACAAGCTCTGACATAGATACCTGTCGCACCGCCGCACATTCACTGAGCTTCCGATGAGTATCTGTATCTATCCTAAGTCTCAGGATCGTATCTTTTCTCTTTTCCGTCGGCCTTCCCGGGCCTCTCTTCTTATTGCCATCCGTCATTTCTTTTCTCCGCCATATAATTTATTCCTATCAGAACAGATATTTTACAACACCATTTACCGCATAACACATGAAGTAAAAGCAGCTTCTTATAACTCCATATCCAACTTTTCTGTATACGGCAAATGTCTTTTTTGCAGACGACAGTTTTGAACCAGACTTACTGTTTCTCATCTGCCTGTATAATAGCAACGGCTCATTTATCGCAACCGAGCTTCCGTATTCCTTCAGTATCTGCAACCAGCAAATATAATCCTCATGGATATCGTCGTTGCCCATCGGATATCTGAGTGCAACCTGTCTGTCCATCACAACCGATGAACAATTGATCACATTTCCTCTGAGCAGCATCTTATAGGTGACCTTTTCAGGAACTCCGATCACTTTTCCCGTTCTGGATCCGTCTTCGTTCACAAGCTCCCTGGCCGTAGAACACAGAACCGCACCTGTCTGCTCCATAAGCTTCAACTGTTTAGCCAGTTTATCAGGCTGCCACTGATCATCCGAATCTATAAATGCAACGTATCTGCAAGTTGCAGCCGCAACCCCGCGGTTACGCGAAGCTGCAACTCCCATATTTTTTTCATTTCTGATGATATTCACACGGTCATCTTCCGCGTATCCATCAAGTGCTCCTGTCAGATCATCCGTCGAACAGTCATCAACTATTATGACCTCCACAGGAATCCCCTGCTTCATAACTGAATCCACCGCAGAATAAATGGTTCTGCTGCTGTTATACGCCGGAATTATCACCGATACTTTTTCTCCAGTCATCACACACACCTACATCGATATATATCGCTTATTATTTATCTGTTTTCTGCACAGTCTTTCCGAGGTCATAGAATGCATCCTCAGACTCATCAAGCCCTTCCGGCTTCACATTTACAGGTGAAGGTATCTGTACCTTCTCGCCATCCCTGAGTGCCGTGGTCATATTTGATGCGATTCCCTCTGATGTCTCCTTCTGGAACATGATCTTTACCGTCAGGAGCATCAGCTTGAGATCAAGCCATATTGAATACTGCTCATAATAGGTAAGATCCAGCTTAACCTTATCTCTAGGGGTTGTGTTGTATTTGCCGTAAACCTGTGCATATCCCGTAAGTCCGGCCTTCATCTTGAGTCTGTAGTCAAACTCAGGGAATGTCTTTTTATAAAGCTCGGCGATCTCCGGTCTCTCAGGTCTCGGTCCGACAAGTGACATATCACCCTTGAGTACGTTGAAAAGCTGTGGCAGTTCATCAAGATGCAGCTTTCTGAGCCATTTTCCCACAGGGGTTATTCTGTCATCATCCTTCTTTGCAAGCTGTGCTCCACCTGCCTCGGAGTCCATCTTCATACTTCTGAACTTGATGATCTTGAACACCTTGCCATTCAGTGTCAATCTGTCCTGCTTGTAGAATATCGGTCCTCTGTCATACAGCCATATCGCAAGTGCTGATATGAGCATAAATGGTGAAGCTATGACAAGCAGTATAAATCCACATATAACATCCATGATCCTCTTAATGATCATATCGTCACCGGTAAGTCCCTGATTTCGTGATAAGAGGATAGGCGTATCGAACAAATGAATAGGCTCAGCTCCTAATATGATTATGTCGGAAAGCTTTGGCACAACATACGATCTGATGGAGTGTTCAAAACAATACTTCACAAGCTCATTTCTTATATAAGCCTTTGTCTCGCAAATGATTACTCCATCGTACTGGAGTATCTTCTCCTTGATCGCCTGCTCGCCCTCGCTGACATGTATTCTGTCTTCTATTACATACTTGTCCTTACGGGCATTGATCTTGTCTATGAACTCTATCGGAGTCTTATATCCATATACCAGCAGCAGATGCCTTGGCGGATACATCTTCGCATACAAAAATCTACACGCAAATATCCAAATCAATATCACTATCGTTTCAAGCCCGGTTACCTTTAACAATGGTACCGGATTTACATAGTCACGACAGATTATACAGAGCTGCAGGTAACCAACTACATTGGCACACACGAGAGCCAGCAGCTGTGAGTAAACTATATCAAGCAGTCTGAAGAATCCGACTCTGTAACCACCATAAAGCTTGGTGAAAAGTATGATGATTATTCCATACATTCCGATAACTGCCCAGTTTCCTCTTCTCCAGAACGGAAGCGTAAGCGTTACCTCATAGTCCCGGTACCACATGAGTCCAAACAGCACCAGCTCCACAGCGATGAGTACACAGGCCTCACCCACTGTTATGAGACGTTTGTATCTGTCCCTCTTTCTAACTCTTCTGTTTTCTTCCATATTTATAGCATCTCCCTAAGCATCTTGTTGACAGATCCAGGATCTGCTTTACCCTTCATAGCTTTCATAACCTGTCCGACAAGTGCTCCGAGAGCCTTCTCCTTGCCGCCTCTGTAATCATCAACAGCCTTTGGATTGTTATCTATGGCTACCTGACACGCCTCCTTAAGTGCATTGTCATCCTGAACAGTTGCAAGTCCGTTATCCTTGACATACTTCTCAGGATCTATATTATCTGCAAATATCTTTTCGAACACTTCCTTTGCAACACCGCCATTGATAACCCTGTCATCAACAAGCTTGATGAGCTTCGCAAGATTCTCCGCTGAAAACTTCAGGTCTTCCGCATCAACACTGTTCTCCTTCATCAGTCTCATGGTCTCTCCCATGATCCAGTTGGAAACCTTCTTTGCAGGTGCTCCCAGTGCAATCGCGTCCTCAAACAGATCTGCCAGCTTCTTGGAGGCCGTGATGATGTCTATATCATAGTCAGGAATCGCATATTCCTCTTTGTATCTTATCTTCTTCTCGTCTCTGAACTCAGGCTGTGCATCCCTTACCTGCTGGAGCCACTCATCGCTGATGTGGATAGGTACAAGGTCAGGATCAGGGAAATATCTGTAATCCTGTGCATCCTCCTTGGATCTCATAGGATATGAATACTCCTTAGTATCATCCCATCTTCTTGTCTCCTGGACAACATTTTCACCAGACTCGATGAGATCGATCTGTCTCTCTCTCTCATTCTCTATGGCTCTGGCAATGGCCTTGAATGAGTTCAGGTTCTTGGTCTCTGTACGTGTGCCAAACTCCTCTGAGCCAACCTCTCTGATCGAAAGATTGACATCAGCACGCATGGATCCCTCATTCAGCTTACAGTCTGAAGCTCCGAGATACTGTATCGTCTCTCTGAGCTTTTCAAGATATGCTATTACATCCTCCGCAGATCTCATGTCAGGCTCAGATACTATCTCTATAAGAGGCACACCTGAACGGTTGAAATCCACAAGTGAGCTGTCTGTATATGGATCATGGACAAGCTTACCTGCATCCTCCTCCATATGTATCTCATGGATCCTCACATATTTCTTAACTCCGTCAACCTCTATCTCAACCTTACCGTCCCTGCATATTGGATAGTAGAGCTGTGATATCTGGTAGTTCTGTGGGTTGTCAGGATAGAAATAGTTCTTTCTGTCAAACTTACAGTTCTGTGTGATCGTACAGTTTGTTGCAAGACCGACCGCAATCGCTTTATTTACAACCTCTTTGTTAAGTACCGGAAGTGAGCCCGGCATTCCTGTACATACAGGACATGTATGTGTATTAGGAGCTCCTCCAAATGCTGTGCTGCAGCCGCAGAATATCTTTGTCTTGGTCGCAAGCTCTACATGGACCTCAAGTCCGATGACTGTCTCATATGTCTTTGCCATCTCTTACAGCCCCCTTTCTGAAACCTGTGCAGGTCTCTTGTACTCTCTAGTCTGCTCAAATGCATATGCAGCTCTGATAATAGTCTTCTCGTCAAATGCATCTCCAACCATCTGCACACCTATAGGCATTCCATCCTTATCAGTTCCACATGGAAGTGATATTCCCGGAAGTCCTGCAAGATTTACAGGGACTGTGTACACATCTCCCAGATACATCTTGATAGGATCTGAGAGTGACTCTCCCATCTTCAGTGCTGTTGTAGGTGCAACAGGTCCGAGAATGATATCATACTTCTCAAACGCCTTGTCATACGCCTGTTTGATGAGAGCCTTTGCCTTGAGGGCCTTTACATAATATGCATCGTAATAACCTGAACTCAGCACAAATGAACCGAGCATGATTCTTCTCTTGACCTCAGGGCCAAATCCTTCTGAACGGCTCTTCTTGTACATGTTGTGAAGATCTGTGTACTCTGGTGTTCTGTAACCATATTTTACACCGTCGAATCTCTCAAGGTTAGAACTTGCCTCCGCCGATGCAATGATATAGTAAGCAGGAATAGCATACTCAACCATTCCAAGATCAAACTCCTCAACAATAGCTCCCTTTGCCTTCAAAGCCTCAGCTACTCCATACACGGCTTCCTTTATCTCAGGCTCAAGTCCCTCTGTGAAATAGTCTCTTGGAAGACCGATCTTAAGGCCTTTCACATCATCCACAAGTGCGCTTGTAAAATCATTGTCATCTCTGTTAACTGATGTTGAATCCTTCTTGTCATACTGTGATATGATCTCAAGGATCGTCGCACAGTCCTCTACATTCTTCGCAAGTGGTCCGATCTGGTCAAGTGATGAACCGTATGCTATAAGTCCGTATCTTGACACTCTTCCATAGGTTGGCTTGATTCCGGTAACACCGCAGAATGAAGCCGGCTGTCTGATGGATCCACCGGTATCTGAACCGAGGGCACATGGCACCTCCTCACCGGCAACTGCTGCCGCTGATCCACCTGATGAACCACCTGGAACTCTATTTGTATCCCATGGATTTCTTGTCTCACCAAAATATGATGTCTCGGTTGTACTTCCCATGGCAAACTCATCCATGTTGGTATGTCCTACTATAACCGCTCCTGCTTCCTTGAGCTTCACAACGGCCTCAGCAGTATATGTTGGAACAAAATTTGACAGAATCTTGGATGAACAGCTTGTCTGCACACCCTCCTGGCACATATTGTCCTTTATTGCTATCGGCACTCCTGCAAGAGGACCATTGAGCTCTCCCGCATCTATCTTCTTCTGCACTTCCTCCGCCTGGGCAAGTGCTCCTTCACGATCAACCGTGACAAAACTATTATAATCTTTCTCGCACGCCTCGATGCTGTCAAGACAGGCCTGTGTCGCTTCAACTACGCTCACCTGTCCATCTTTAATAGCTTTTCCCAGCTCTACAGCCGTCATACCCATTAAATTCACTTCAGCCTACCTCCTAGTCAAATGTCTTTGGCACCTTGTAGCAGCCATCCTTCTGCTCTGGCGCATTCTTCAGCATGTTCTCTCTGTCGTCTCCATTTACAACAACGTCCTCACGGAACACATTGTTGTATGGGAATGTATGGCTCATAGCCTCCACACCGTCTGTATTAAGTTCATTCAGTTTGCTGACATAATCAAGCATGTCTGACATATCCTTCTTTGCCTGCTCCTTCTCCTCCGGGGAGAGCCCAAGCTTTGCAAGGATTCCAACATAATCAATTGTTTCATCAGTTATCGTCATGTTCTTGTTCTCCTATCTTTAATGAGCAAAAATAAAGAATGTGCCTTCTTATTATTCTGTGTCAAATAATGTAAACACATTCTCCCGCCATGGTATTTTGTACCACAAAATTCCTCTAAAATATATCACATCCTGGGATATTATGCAAGACTATGGGCATTTTTACCTGTATTACGCAAAACACCGCCATGTAAAACGCTGCATACATGGCGGTGCTGTAGCCCAGCTCTATGTCCTATTTCAATAGAATATGTCTACTTTCTTATTTTTTTATATATTAATATCCCTGCACTTCCCATAAGAGCCAGAATAACCACAACTGCCGTTTCTTTTACAGGCAGCCGATCACCTGTATCTGGATGTCTGCCCGGAGGCGTGTTACGTGTTGTTGTCATGGTGTTTGTTGTTCCTGTTGTACTCCATGTAGTACGTTCCGTGGTCGACTCTGTAGTTGTACCCGTCGTAGTTTCTGTTGAGGTATCCTCTGTTGTTGTTCCTGTTGTTGATTCTGTTGTCGTGTCTTCCGTTGTGGTATCTTCTGTTGTGGTATCTTCTGTTGTCGTGTCCTCTGTCGTCGTGTCTTCTGTTGTGGTATCTTCCGTTGTCGTATCCTTTGTCGTTGTGTCTTCCGTGGTTGTGTCTTCGGTTGTCGTGCCCTCCGTTGTCGTATCTTCGGTCGTCGTACCCTCTGTCGTTGGCTCTTCATCCAGGAAATCATTTCCCGGTACTCTGTGGAACTCTCCTCCGTTTGAGAATACTTCACTCACCACACAACCATCCCAGTTGTGTCCGAGATTTACCGCTGCCTCTGGAGCTATCACTGTTCCAAATCCCCTGCCCGCAAATGTTATGCTTCCGCCAAATTGTCCATCTGCTGCCGAGCTGTCATAGAAGTTAAAATACATTCTGTTGTAGGCATTATAAAAATTACCATTATCGTTTGCCTTTGCATCGCTCTTGCTTCCAAGTATCAGATCGCCCAGAACAGCATTCTGGATACCTGCCAGATCAATATTCATGAGCAGCACCGTATCATCACCATAATCCGGGAACTCAAAATATATCGGATTTGTGCCCGCGGCGAGCTGACTGTAATCCATGGATACCACATGCAGTCCGCTACCATTTACTGACACACTTCTATCGTTCATATCACCTGTTATATCAACATCCACAGTACCCTCTGTGTCTGCATAAGTCCTAAGTTTCTGACTATAGTCAATAAACTTTCTCTGTATATCAGCCATATCTGCATATTTAGAATATTCACCATCATCTTCAATTTCTGCATCGGTTCTGACATTTGCCGGACTGTCAAGCTTTGTCTGGGTACCATCATTCATGCGGATATATATTTCACCGCCATCTGCTCTCCTGACTTCCGCTCCTGTATAAAGCATATCAGTTCCTGCATCCGACACACAGCCACACATCCGTTCAGCATTTTCAAAGTAGAATTCCTCATATACTCCATACGAATTTCTGAGTCCCGAGTTTGAATTTGCACTGAGTGTCCTTGTGATAAAGTTACTGTGAAGATGTGTCTGTGCATACAGTGTGTCAAAACATATCACACCAAAGTCCCCCATTAGCTCCGTTGCAGAGCTGCTTTGCAGCATATAACTGCCATCATCCGCCTTTGCAAGTGCTCCTATAGTCCCCGCCGTCACGCAAAGCACAAAAACCATCGCCACTGCAACTGCTATGAGCTGCATAGTCTGAAAGCACATCCCATTATCATGGTTACCTCTCATTCAATGTCCGCCTTAACTATTTCGTCTCAAATACATAGTATTCAACAGACTTCCCGCATATTCGTTATAATAAAAAAATCCCCGAACAGATTCGACATAATTTTCACTATGTCTTATCCATCCGGGGATGAGCCAGGCAGGTCAGAATGGTCTCTCAGGATCAACAATATGCCTTATATTCCTATCCACATATATCGATGTCTCCACGAACCAGTCATACGCCGGTCTGTCATGAAATGGTCCCACATAAGCATATCCCGCAATCTGTCCTGGCAGCTCAGCCACCAGATACGGATATCTCTCAATATCTGAATTTTTATCCTTACCAGGCTTTGACTGCTTTGTCACTTTTGCCCGCCTCCATGTTCTTAAGTCTTTACTCTATGATACTCCTGTCTCTTATACACATCTGACGCTGCCGACGAAGCTAGAAGTGTAGAT
>ERZ1027087.1064-NODE-1064-length-10086-cov-4.574320_pt1 | contig 10086 bp, 7 predicted proteins | sample MGYA00519413_ERZ1027087 | MGnify/ENA primary metagenome ERZ1027087 (study PRJEB26926, sample SAMN06164438) | human gut metagenome | biome: ENVO:00009003; feature: ENVO:2100002; material: ENVO:00002003 | host: Homo sapiens | place: USA | collected 2012 ...
ACGAGATCAGCCTCGGTCTCGTGGGCTCGGAGATGTGTATAAGAGACAGTCGTTATTGACCGTTACCGTATCTTGTGCGTCGAGGATGACCGCAATACCGATTTCGGCTTTTTTATCCTTTATCACCTTTTTCAGCCGATACGACAGATCGTCGTCCTGCGCTGCTGCGGCAAGCGGAAAGAACGAAATCCAGAGAATCGAGATCAGTGTACGCATATATTGTCGAGATTGATCGGAAACAAAAATAGGATAAATTTCGATTCCTTCCGGGGCGGATTTCATGATTTTTGCATCTCTTTCGATTATTACGGTATGCCGGCGGGCGATTCGGGGTATCGTGTCGATGCCGTAAATCGTCCGATTCGCCTCGAATCGGTCCGCCTCGGTCGATTCTTTACGGCCGGAAGATCGAAACGCCGGTAAATTTATTAGATTTGCGGACGGTTGATTTTGTGAATTATGAGAAAGAACTTACTGGCAGCAATCGTTTTGCTGGCATTGTACATTCCTTCTGTTTGGGCCGCAGCGGGGTATCCTGTGCGGGGCAGGGTTATCGACCGTCTTTCCCGGGAACCGGTCGCCTATGCTGCCGTTACGATCACCGGCCAGCCCGGTAAGGGCGCCATGACCGATTCGCTCGGACGTTTCGAGATCCTGCAGGTGAAGCCCGGCATTTATAGCCTGACGGCGTCGTTCATCGGTTACAGAACGGTCGTGACCCCCGAATACCAGGTGTCGGCCCGGACGCCTTTCATCGAAATCGAGATGGAGGAGGAGCCGGAGCATCTGAATGAAGTCGTCGTTCGTCCCTCGCCTTTCCGCCGTACGATCGAGAGCCCGGTCAGTATGCAGGTGATCGGGATGCGGGAGATCGAGAAGAGTCCCGGCTCCAATCGTGACGTGTCGCGTATCGTTCGTTCCTATCCAGGCGTGTCGTTTTCGCCCATCGGTTATCGCAACGACCTGATCGTGCGGGGCGGCGGACCTTCTGAAAACCGCTTCTTCATGGACGGGATCGAAATTCCCAACATCAACCATTTCGCCACGCAGGGTGCCACGGGCGGTCCCGTAAGCATCGTGAATTCCGATCTGGTGCGCGAGATCAATTTCTATACGGGTTCGTTTCCCGCCGACCGTGCCGGGGCGCTCAGTTCGGTGCTGGATTTCCGGCTGCGGGACGGCGATCTCGAACGGCAGACCTTCAAGGCGACGCTCGGTGCCTCCGAAGTGTCGCTCAGCGGCAGCGGACACGTGGGCAAAAAGACGACTTACCTCTTTTCCGTGCGGCAATCCTATCTCCAGTTCCTCTTCAAATTGCTGGGGCTTCCTTTCCTGCCCAATTACATCGACGGGCAACTGAAGGTCAAGACCCGTTTCTCGGAGCGGGACGAGCTGACTTTCCTCGGACTGGTGGGCATCGACAACATGAAGCTCAATCTCGACGAGAAGGGCGAGGAGAACGAATATCTGCTCAGTTACCTGCCTCGTATCCAACAGGAAACCTTTACTGTGGGTGCCGTGTACCGCCATTTCGCCGGCCGGCACGTGCAGTCGGTGGCGTTGAGTCACAACTACCTGAATAACCGCAATACCAAATACCGCAACAACGACGAATCGACTCCGGATAATCTGACCCTGCGTTTGCGGGGCGTGGAGCAGAAGACGACCCTGCGGTTCGAAAATCGCTCCTACCTGGGCCGGTGGACGCTGCGCGAAGGTGCTGAATTGAACTATTCTACCTATCATAACAAGACTTTGCAGCGGACTTATCAGCAGGAAGCCGAGCTGCTCGACTATCGCACTTATTTGGGGATTGTCGGCTGGGGCTTTTTCGTGGGGGCCGACTATGCCTCCGCAGACAAGCGGCTGACGGTTTCGATGGGCGTGCGGGCCGACGGATGCGACTATTCGACGGAGATGGAGCGTTTCTGGAAGCAGCTTTCGCCCCGTGTGTCGGCTTCCTATGCCTTGAGCGACAGTTGGTCGGTGAGCGGTAGCGCAGGGCTTTTCTACCAGTTGCCGCCCTATACGGCACTCGGCTATAAGGACAATACGGGCGAGTTGGTCAATCGGGGCTTGGAGTATATGCGGGTCCTGCAAAGCGCCGTCGGCGTCAATTGGCGTCTGCGTGACCGGTTGGTGGTTTCGCTCGAAGGTTTCTACAAATATTATACGGATATCCCGCTTTCGGTGGCGGACGACGTGCCGCTGACCTGCAAAGGCAACGACTACGGCACCTCGGGCGACGAATTGCTCGTTTCTTCGGCCCAGGGACGTGCCTACGGTCTGGAGCTGATGGTGCGTTGGCAGCTTCCCGATCGTTTCAATCTGGTCGGCGCCCTGACCGTTTTCAGCAGCGAATACCGCAGCCGGCACGATGCGAAATATATTCCTTCTGCCTGGGACAATCGTTTCGTGGCGAATATCAGCGGTACGTATGATTTCTCTCGCGGGTGGAGCGTCGGTGCGAAGCTGAGCGCTATCGGCGGAACGCCTTATACGCCGTACGACGTCGAGAAATCGTCGCTCGTCGAGGCGTGGAACGCTTCGGGGCGCCCCTATTACGACTATTCGAAGTATAATACCGGCAGGCTCGACGCTTTCGCCCAGTTGGACGTGCGCGTCGATAAGGTGTTTTATTTCCGTAAATGCATGCTGGGTATCTATGTCGATTTGCAGAACGTGACCTTCAGCAAGCTCCGTCAGCCCGACGTGCTGATGAGTACCGGCGTGATCGAGAATCCTTCGGCTCCGCCTTCGGAGCAGCGTTATAAGATGAAGTATATCCGCCAGGCGAGCGGTACGTTGGTGCCGACGTTGGGCGTCACGGTCGAATTTTAATCGTACAGCCATGAAAAATAACCTGCTCAGCGACAAGCTCGCCTACAACGGGGATACGAAAACACGGACTCATCTGCATCTGTGCAGTTATACTGTGGATCGGGTCGAAGAGGCTGCGGGAGATGATTTCGAGGAGATGAAATCCCGCTTTCAGCCCGATGGCATCACTTGGCTGCAGATTCACGGACTGGAAGATACGGATGCCGTGCAGACGGTTTGTACGCATTTCGGGATCGATTTTCTGGTCATGCAGGACATTCTCAATACCGACCATGCCAGCAAGGTCGAGGAGCACGATCAGTACAATGTGATTATTGCCAAGCAGATTATGGGTGGCGAAGCGATGCAGGTCAGTCTGGTGCAGGGCGCTGATTTCGTGCTGACGTTTCAGGAGCGGGACAACGATTTTTTCGACGATGTGATGCGTGCCATCCGTAACAATGTACTGAAAATCCGTACCCGACAGTCGGACTACCTGTTTTCGGTGTTGCTCAATGGCTTGATAACCGGTTATATGTCGGTTGCAGCGGCGATCAGCGACGGGTTGGAGGAGCTGGAATCTGCATTGCTGGCCGATACCGGAGACCGGGACATCGGAGTACAGATGCAGGAGCTCCGGCGGGATTACATGCAGCTCAAGCGGACGGTTCTGCCGCTCAAGGAACAATATTCGCGGCTATTTCGTTCCGATTCGAGTTTGTTGCACCGGGTCAATCGGCCCTTCTTCAACGATGTGAACGATCACCTGCTCAACGTGGCGCAAAATATCGACATCTGCCGTGAAACCCTTTCGTCGCTGATGGATTTGTATATCTCGAACAACGATTTGCGGATGAACGATATTATGAAACGGCTGACTGTCGTATCGACCATCTTCATTCCGCTGACTTTTCTGGTCGGAGTATGGGGGATGAATTTCCGTAACATGCCCGAACTGGAGTGGGAGCACGGTTATATCCTGGCCTGGGGCGTGATGATCGTCATCGGATTCGTGACCTATTTGTTCTTCCGCACGAAAAAGTGGCGTTGAGGTGCGCAGTCGGTGCTTTTTTGGCGGACGATGCGGGGAAATTCCGGGATTTTGATTTTCTTTGTACCAAAATTCCGGGCGGTACCCGCGATTTAGCCGACATAAATCCTTGTGCCGACTGCGCGAACATTCTATTGAAAACCTCCGATGAAAAAGATTTTCTCATTTTCCCTGCTTCTCATCCTTGGCCTCGTGGCTTCCCAGATTCTTCCGGGGATGCTCGGAGAGAGCTATCCTGCATTTCGGGCCGGGGCGACGACCTTTCTTTATGTCTGTCTGTCGTTCATCATGATCAATGTCGGCCGGGAATTCGAGATCGATAAAAAACGTTGGCGCTCCTATGCCGAGGACTATTTCATCGCTATGGCTACGGCAGCCGTACCTTGGCTGCTCATCGCTCTGTACTATGTTTTCGTGTTGTTGCCGCCCGAGTTTTGGGGCAATGGCGACGCCTGGAAAGAGAATCTGTTGTTGAGCCGTTTTGCCGCTCCGACTTCGGCCGGCATCCTGTTCACGATGCTCGCGGCCCTGCGGCTCAAGCGAAGCTGGATGTATCGGAAAATTCAGGTGCTGGCGATTTTCGACGATCTGGATACCATCCTGCTGATGATACCTCTGCAAATCCTGATGATCGGTCTGCGCTGGCAGCTTTTCGTCGTCGTGGTGATCGTCTTTCTGCTGTTGTGGCTGGGGTGGAAGAAACTCAGTACGTATGAGTTGAGGCAGGATTGGTGGGCGATTCTGACCTATTCGGTCGTGGTTTTCGGTGTTACCCAACTGGTTTACCTGCTTTCCAAATATTATTTCGGCGAGGAGGGCAGTATTCATATCGAGGTGCTGCTTCCCGCTTTCGTATTGGGTATGGTGATGAAAACCAGGCATGTCGAATCTCGCGGGGAGCGGATGGCCGCTTCCGGCATTTCGTTCTTGTTCATGTTTTTGGTTGGATTGAGCATGCCGTTGTTTATCGGTATGACTGCTGCGACTGGGGAAGCTGCTTCTTCCGTGACCGGTTCGCAGCCCATGATGTCGTGGGGCGTGATCGCATTCCATGTGGTGATCGTCTCGTTGCTGTCCAACCTGGGCAAACTTTTCCCGATGTTTTTTTATCGTGATCGGAAGTTGAGCGAACGTCTGGCCCTTTCGATCGGTATGTTTACCCGCGGCGAGGTAGGGGCGGGCGTTATCTTCATTGCGCTGGGATATAGCTTGGGCGGTCCGGCACTGGTTATTTCGGTGCTGACCCTCGTGCTGAACTTGGTACTCACGGGGATCTTCGTCGTTTGGGTTAAAAAACTCGCCTTGCGGACTTACGCTCCCGAAGAGTTCGATGCCGTATCGACGATCCGTTGAAAGACGGATTTCGCCGGAATCCGTTTCTGATCTTTCACTCCGGATATAAAAGATTGCGGGAAAAAAGGTTCCCTTTCCTTGTGAATATCGAATGCAGTTGGGGGCGTGTGGGCTACGAGGTTTGATTCTGCTTTTGCCGCAGCTGTCCTTCTGACCTTGTGCAGCAACAGTGGAGGGCCGCTTTCGGAGTGGCGACAGGCTTTTTCCCTCTCCCCTTCTTATCCTGTGTTGGGAGGAAAGTCATCGGTTTATAGCGTTGCATGTATTTTTATGTTAAATATTTTTTTATTTTCATGTGATTTAAAAGTAGCTTATTATAGCCTGTTTCTTATCTCTTGAATATTTTCTTCTTCCATTTTTGCAACTCTATTGTTGCCTCAATGTAAGGACCATTTACTTTGATGAGTAAATCTTCAAATTCTTTTTTTGCCCGGAAGAAATTTACGACATCCTCGCTTTCCATGAACAGTCCGATATATTCGTCATCCTGCTTCCAAAGATACACGGGTATGTTTTTGCCCTTTGATACCATCGAGTTTATCAGAATCTTTTTAAGTTCGTCTTTACCTGTTTCTGCTTTCTTCAGGGCAGGTTTGCCATATTTCTGTCTGACAGCCTTTACCAGTTCCTTGAAGCCTGTTTTGTCCATCTTCGTTTCGCAGTTCATCGATATTAATTTGCCTTGTGCATTGGTTATCAAATTCAGTTTCCCGAAGCCGGTATCACAAAAAGTTGCTTTCTTGGTAACGAGACTGTCCATACTTATATAATGTATTAAAATCGGATATCTCTCAGAAAAAGAAACGTTCATGTTTTGTGTGTATTTCACATAGCGATAGTTTACTTCTTTGCTATTGTACTCTTCGGGATTATCGAAATCAATAAATGGAGAGCAAAAACGTTCCACATCGATGTGATAGTCCGGGTTATCCATGTTGATAATCTGTTTGTCCGATTGTGCATGGGCTGTTGCGCCGGATAAGCATAAAAAAGCTGTCAATCCAATGATATTGAGAATAAAGCCGGTTTTGACTTTCGGTGGCGGACTGTCACCCCAAGCGTTTTTTATTATAGCAATTACGTTTTTCATAATCTTTATCTGTTTTCTCCGGAAAGGAATACGATTACGAGGTATCGTTCTGATCATGAAATGCAGATATTTCGGTTCCATCGACGAATCGGAATATCCGGATTCAATTATCCGTATGCCGTAGATACGGTCAGGGCAGAGCTTTTTTATGAATAAAACCACCCGTGCAATGGTAGCACGGGGCGTTTATATTTTAGATCGCTGGCGGGATCAGAACTCCGAGGTGAAGTAAAACCTGATGTCCTTGAAGTTTTCCTGTGCCAGGGCCAGGGCATAGCTGGTGTCGGCCAGAAATACATCGCGGCCGTGCTTGTCGACGGCCATGTTCGTATGTTTGCGCCGTTTGAAGTCGGCCAGCTGCTCGGCGTTGTCGCTCTCGATCCAGCAGGCTTTGTAGATGGAGATCGGCTCCCAGCGGCAGGCGGCGTTGTATTCGTGCGCCAGGCGGTATTCGATCACTTCGAATTGCAGGGCGCCTACCGTGCCGATGATCTTGCGGCCGTTGAGCGACGAGGTGAAGAGCTGCGCCACGCCTTCGTCCATGAGCTGATCGATGCCTTTGGCCAGTTGCTTGAATTTCAGCGGATCGGCATTCTCGATATAACGGAACTGTTCGGGTGCGAAGGAGGGAATGCCTGTGAATTTGAGCTTTTCGCCTTCGGTGAAGGTGTCGCCGATCTTGAAGTTGCCCGTGTCGTGCAGGCCGACGATGTCGCCCGGGTAGGCGAAGTCGATGATCGACTTTTTCTCGGCCATGAAAGCTGTGGGCGAGGAGAATTTCATCTGTTTGCCGCTGCGCACGTGCAGGTAGTTCTTGTTGCGTTCGAACGTGCCGGAGCAGATCTTCAGGAAGGCGATGCGGTCCCGGTGATTCGGGTCCATGTTGGCGTGGATCTTGAAGACGAAGCCTGTCATTTTCGCCTCGGCAGGCTCTACGATCCGGGTTTCGGTCGGTGCGGGGCGCGGCGAGGGGGCGATGCGGATGAAACACTCCAAGAGCTCCTTCACGCCGAAATTATTGACCGCCGAACCGAAGAAGACCGGGGCCAGTTCGGCCCGCAGGTAAGCCTCGCGGTCGAAAGCGTCGTACACGCCCTCGACCAGTTCGGTGTCTTCGCGCAGTTGGTTGGCGTAGCGTTCGGTGATGTATTCGTCCAGTTCAGGCGATGCGAGGTCGTTGATCTCTACGGTCGAGGCGTCGGCCGTTTGCCGTTCGTCGCTCGTAAAGAGCGTGAGGTTCTTCTCGTAGATGTTGTAAACGCCCTTGAAGGTGTCGCCGCTCGAAATCGGGAATGAGAGGGGACGTACCCGGATGCGGAGTTCCTTCTCGATTTCGTCCAGCAGGTCGAAGGGATCCTTGCAGGGGCGGTCGAGCTTGTTGACGAAGACGATCACCGGGGTCTGCCGCATGCGGCAGACGTCCATCAGCTTGCGGGTCTGGGACTCGACGCCTTTGGCGCCGTCGATGACGATGATTACGGAGTCCACCGCCGTCAGCGTGCGGTAGGTATCTTCGGCGAAGTCTTCGTGGCCCGGGGTATCGAGAATGTTGATCTTGCGGCCCTGGTATTCGAAGCCCATGACGGACGTAGCGACCGAAATACCGCGCTGACGTTCGATCTCCATGAAGTCGGAGGTGGCTCCCTTCTTGATTTTATTGCTTTTGACCGCTCCCGCGACGTGGATGGCGCCGCCGAAGAGCAGTAGTTTTTCGGTCAGGGTCGTTTTACCGGCGTCCGGGTGCGCGATGACGGCGAACGTCCGCCGGCGGGTGATCTCTTCCTGTAAGGTCATAGATGGTAATAAAGGTTGTGGATAGGTTTGCTTGCGGATTATTTATTGTCCGGTTTGGGGTAGTCGGAGTTGTAGTGGCAGCCGACCGATTCTTTCAATGCGCTGCCCTGTTTGATGACCAGGTAGGCCACGGCGATCATGTTGCGCAGTTCGCACAGCTCGCGGTTGGGCTTGATCTTGTTGTGCAGCTCTTCGGTCTCTTCGTAGATGATCGACAGGCGGCGCAGGGCGCGTTCGAGCGAGAGATTCGAGCGGACGATGCCGACGTAGTTGGACATGATGGCCTGCATCTCGCGCTTGGACTGGATGATCATCAGCATCTCCTCGGTGTGCTGCGTGCCTTCGAAATCCCAGTCGGGAATGCCTTCCTGGATTTCGACCGAAGCGAGCTGCGAGGCGGCGTGTTTGGCGGCTTGGTCGGCATAGACGACCGCTTCGATCAGGGAGTTCGAAGCCAGCCGGTTGGCGCCGTGCAGTCCCGTGCAGGAGGTTTCGCCCAGCGCATAGAGCCGCCGGATCGAGGTTTCGCCGTTGAGGTCTACTTTCACCCCGCCGCAACAGTAGTGCGCCGCCGGGGTGACGGGGATCAGGTCGCGGGTGATGTCGATGCCGAGCGAGAGGCATTTTTCATAGATGTTCGGGAAATGCCGGCGCGTCTGCTCCGGATCTTTGTGCCGCACGTCGAGATAGACGAAGTCCTCGCCCCGGCGGGTCATTTCGGTATAGATGGCCCGGGCCGTCACGTCGCGCGGTGCGAGCGATTTCATCGGGTGGTATTTGTCCATGAACTCTTCGCCGTTTTGCAGACGCAGGATCGCGCCGTAACCCCGCATCGCCTCCGTGATGAGGAAATTGGGCTTTTCGGCCGGATGGTAGAGCGAGGTGGGGTGGAATTGGATGAACTCCATGTTTTCGGTGATGGCCTTGGCGCGGTGGCACATGGCGATGCCGTCGCCTGTGGCGACGCTCGGATTGGTCGTCGAAGAATAGACGTTGCCGCAGCCGCCCGCAGCGACGACGGTGAATTTGGCCAGCACGGTTTCGATCTCGTTGCTCTCCAGGTTCAGCACGTAAGCTCCGAAGCAGGCCAGGCCGCGCGTGTGGCGGGTGACGAATTCGCCCAGGTGGTGTTGTGTCAGCAGGTCGATGGCGAAATGGTGTTCGAGAACCGTGATGTTGGGGTGCTTGCGTACCGAGGTTATCAGGGCCCGTTCGATCTCAGCGCCCGTGAGGTCCTCGTGGTGGAGGATACGATGTTCGGTATGTCCGCCTTCGCGGTTGAGTTCGAAGCGTCCGTCGGGGGTCTTGTCGAATTTCGTGCCCCAGGCGATCAGGTTGCGGATCAGCTCCGGGGCCCGGCGAACTACCAGTTCGACGGCTGCGGGGTCGCATTTGCCGGCACCGCAGACCAGGGTGTCGTGAATATGTTTTTCGAACGTGTCGGGCGCATAGGTCACCGAACAGATGCCTCCCTGGGCATAGTTGGTGTTGCACTCGTCCATTTTCCCTTTCGTTACCAGTGTAACGTGGCCGTGTTCTGCGGCTTTGAGGGCGAAACTCAGTCCGGCGGCGCCGGATCCGATGACCAGAAAATCGGTTTTCATGGTTTTCAGCGATTGGACAGGCCGAGATAGTGCTGGCGTGCGATGAAGCCGGATCGAGCCGACTTATATCCGGACGCAGCCTATCAGAGCGAAATTTTTTGTAAAGATAGCAAAAGGGAACGACGAGCCGAACCCGTTCGAGCTTGTCCGAACCGCCTTCTATCTGATGCAAAGATAGTGAAAGCCGAGCGCAGCGCCAAATTTATTTGCTGGTCTAAACCGGGTATCTTTTCCGTAAAGACCGGGATTTTTATTAATTTTGTGCCCGCTATATGCTGAAAATGGAAAGACATATCGACATAGACCGTTTCGACTACGACCTGCCCGACGAGCGGATCGCCAAGTATCCGCTCGAGGAGCGATCGGCATCGAAG
>ERZ1027087.1065-NODE-1065-length-10084-cov-8.811247_pt1 | contig 10084 bp, 10 predicted proteins | sample MGYA00519413_ERZ1027087 | MGnify/ENA primary metagenome ERZ1027087 (study PRJEB26926, sample SAMN06164438) | human gut metagenome | biome: ENVO:00009003; feature: ENVO:2100002; material: ENVO:00002003 | host: Homo sapiens | place: USA | collected 2012 ...
CAGCCTCCGCACGTTCAGCTGCTCGAATAGTCTCCATTACTTCCTCTGTCACATCCACAAAAAAGTCTGTTGTATAAACATCAGGATAAAGTTCTCGAAGGTTAATTTTCTTCATTCTGTACCTCCATTTCGATTCACGGGTGATTGACAAGTGAATCGAAAGGAGGTGGGGAACGGCATCGGCAAACAACCGGATCATCTCTGAAAAAATGGCAACAAAAAACGCCAGATTTCCGCGATGGAAAACTGGCGCGCCAAAAACAACCACTATTATGCCGAATTACATAGAACGATAATGCCGATACAATATTATACTTGCCCGGAGGAGGAGCAATGCTTTTTTTAACTGATGTAGATCATGTGAGCTTTGAAAAAGCAAACGGGACACGGTAAATTAACCTCCAATCGGCTACCGTGTCCCTGCAAGTCGTCATTGGTTTGTGCAAACGCAAAGAAACGGCGGCTCTGAAAATCAAAGCCGCCGTTTCAAATGGGCGTGTCAAATTGTCTGCTCTACGACGGCTTTTTTTCTTTTGCCGTCGTCCGGCAGATGGTATCTTTATTTAGTTGCTGACTAAGGCTTTAATTTTACGGATTAAATCAAAATCAGTTTTGCAACAGAAACCACCATAGTACAGTTTGGCTTTTTGCTCTAATGTTCTACTGTCATCGCCAGACATTAGCAGAAAAGGCGTTCTCAAACCTTTATGTCGGATTTTTTCAAGCAAACCCAACCCCGTGCCATCTTTCATGTTGAAATCGGAACAGATTGCATCAACTGTGACTGCTTGAAGTATGTCCAATGCTTCCTTGACGCCCGTGGCCTTAATCGTATCAAAATCGCCCGATAACACAGATGACAGGACTTGCAGATATTCCGTGTTATCATCCACTACCAATATTCGTTTCATATCATTCTATCGTTTATCCCACAGTAATCTGGATCGCGCCCGAATAGTCTGTGCCGGTGATTCCGATGTAGTTCGCTCCAGCTTGAAGCTGAACGGCAACGCTTCCGCTGGCAGATTCAGAAAGCACTTGCTCCTCCAAGTCCGGGGAGATGTAAATGAGTTGACAGTCCCCATCAAGAGAATCAAACTGGTATCGGATTACAATTTCACGGCACTCATTTTCCTTGAGGTCGGTGTCAGCAACCAAAATATCCTGTCCGTTAAATCCAGTTACAGAAGCGTCATAGGTGGCCAGAAAAGCATCGTTGTCCGAAGTCCGGCTGCCCTCAAAAGACTGATAAGGGGCTATAAGAGCGTTGCTTTTCCCAATCACTACATCATCACCTAATTGCTCTGCTCCTTCCCTGAGATTTTCACTTAACCTGTCGAGGCCGGAGCAGGCAGTACAGGCCAGTAAAGAAACAGCAATCAGGCAACATCCAATGATTTTCCGCATAGCAATTTCCTCACTGAACGAAAGTAAGGAACACGGCAAGCGCAACAATTCCCACCATCAGTAACGCCCAAAACGCGCTGATTGCCGTGGATGCGATATTGATAACGCTGCGGCTTTCCTTGCTCCGCACACATACCACCGAAAGGATCAGGCTCAGCAGGACAAAAACGATATTGGCTCCGGCCCAAGCGGTTCGGACTCTGTCCGACAGCGAAAGGTGCAGGAACGACGGGGCAAGAGCCGCCAGCGGCAGGATGCTCACAATGAGCGCAGCGATACTAACTGATTGAAGTTTTTTCCTTTCCATAGTTTTACCTCATTTCTTTTTTCCCAAATTGGGTGACAGCCAGCGCGAAAAACAGACCAAACACGACTATCGCGCACGGCAGGAACGGAAACATCGAAAAAGCGGCGTCGGAAGTTTCTGCTGTAAAGTCATGGAGAGAGCAGGAAACGAGATAACCGCTGTAACAATACGGGTAGGCGATCCACAGCGGCGTATTTGCAACCAATACACCAGGAATCACAAGCAGCAAATTCAATCCCACAGAGAGAAGCGGCTTTTCAAACAGTACGGTGATGGCCCACATAGCCGCAATGCACGGCAGCATAGTCAGAAACAGCCCCAAGCACCATTTCAGAAGATACAGGATTGGCAGGGTCTCTGTGACCACCATTGTCTGTGTTGCAATCAACCCAGCGATTACAAATACGACAAGAAACACCACCATCTCCATAAACAGATAAAAGGTAAGCACACAGAATTTGGCAATGGATAATGCGCAGCGGCTGACCGGCAGCGCCAGCATTTTCAGAATCCCATTATTTCCTGTTTCTCGTCCTGCGATCATCACGCAAACCACGATCATGCTGAATGGAAGCAGATAGTAGGCGTAAACAAGCGCACTTTGAATAAACATAGCAGGCCACGCATTGGTGTATTCCGGCGTAAAGTAGTTGCTCAAACTCGCAACCCCAGAAACCACCACCAATAGAGGTGCAATGAAAATCAGGGGTACGATTTTGGAGCGTTTTACTTTCATAAACTCGATTTTGAGCAAATCCAAAAAGCTCATTTCTTATTATCCCTCCTTACTCGTAGCGTCTGTACTTCGCCAGCCACAAGCCAACACCAAGGAACAACAGTGTTTCCGCCAAAGCGACAAGAGCAACCGTCGGATCAGGCTGGGCGCTCATGGCTACCGCAGGTTTCAGAATAATCACAAAAGGATGCACCAGCAAAAGCGTCAGCCCCGAATTTGCAAGGGCCATACCACTTAGAAAACCGGCAACACCAATTCCAAGCGGCACCCACATATTTTCAAAGCGCGAGGAAATCAGCAGCATAAACGACAGTACCGGCATGGATGTGAGAAAAGAGTATCCGGCAAAGCTTACCAGCGTACCCATCTCAAACGCTCCGTCCGGCAAATCCGTCATGCCGATTTGTGCAAGCGCCAAGTTTTGCAGCACGATTGCAACCAAAAACATGACCGTTAGAATCAGAAATTTGCACAGATACATGGCCGGGACGCTGACGGGAAGCATATACATCTTCTTAACGGCGCTTCCCTTAAATTCCACGTTGTAGATCATGCAGGTAGCAACCACGATACCGAACAGATTCAGCACCATAATCATGCCGTAGAGCTGGGTCAACAAGACATCCATCGGGGCCAGCGGCAGATTCAGAAGTGTGTCTTTCCGCACAATGAAATTGACAAATGCGTAGGCGGCTCCCAAGACACCAACGGCCAGCAGCACAGGAATCACGCCGGTTCGCTTTTCTTTCCGAAGTTCGATTGCCAGCGTTTTCATAATTTTGCCCTCTGCTTTCTGTCCATGTTATCTTTCTCAACCATAGAAAGGAACACATCTTCCAGATTGTCCGCAGCAAAACCGGATTGCAGAGCGTACTGACGCAGATCATTCATACTTCCCTCAAATAGCATCCGCCCGTGGTTGAGAATCCCAATGTCATCTGCAATCAATTCGATTTCAGACAGCATATGGGACGAGATCAGCACCGTGCAGTCGTAAAGGCTGGGCAAGGATTTTACCAGATTGCGGATTTCGTGGATACCGGACGGGTCAAGGCCGTTGGTGGGTTCGTCCAGAATCAGGATCGGCGGACGCCCCAGCAGCGCCCCGGCAAGGCCCAAGCGTTGCTTCATTCCCAGCGAATACTGTTTTGCCAGCCGGTCGCCAAACTCGGTCAGCCCTACCAGTTCCAGAGCATCTTCCACATCGGCTTTCGGCAGTCCCAAAATGCGGCGGATAATATCAAGATTTTCCCGCCCGGTCAGGTTTGCGTAGAAAGACGGCGCTTCGATGAAAGAGCCGATCTCTTTGAGAATGGCAATCCGATCATTCGGGAACTGCTTCCCATCAATAGTAAAGCTGCCCTTTGTCGGCGCGGTCAGGCCCAGCAGCATTTTCATGGTCGTAGATTTCCCCGCACCGTTGGGGCCGAGAAAACCATAAATGCTGCCCTTGCGAATATGAAGCGAAGCATTGTTGACCGAGATGAAATTTTTGTACTTCTTTGTCAACTGTTCCGTTGTGATGATATAGTCCATAGAAACATCTCCTTTCGATGTTTTTATGGTACAGCTTCAACCTGACATCTACATTCTCCCGTCCTTACTTTTACCTTACTTTTTAAGGGACAAGATCGCAGAATGGACAGCCTATGATATAATAGAAGCAAAGAAAATCAGATTGGAGAGGATGCTATGGATAATTCTTTTTTACATAGTAAAAGGCTCCTGTTGGTAGATGACGAACAGGAACTATTGAAGATGATATCAGATATATTGAAAGATGCAGGATTTGAAACTGTCCTTACTGCTATGTCGGTCAAAGAAGCTATTTTGACCGCAAAAGAGGAAACTCCTGATTTAATTGTTTTGGATGTCATGCTGCCAGATGGGGACGGCTTTTCTTTGATGCAGCAGCTCCGCACCTTTACCAATGTGCCGATCATTTTTTTAACAGCGAAGGACGAGGCAACAGACAAATTATCGGGGTTGGGGCTTGGTGCAGACGATTACATTTCAAAGCCCTTTATGCCACAGGAATTACTACTGCGTATCTATGCGGTACTCCGGCGAACCTATAAAGAGGATTCCCCACTGCTTGTATTAGATGGGTGTAAGATTGATTTCAGCCGGGCTGAAGTCTATAAGGGCAACGAGGTTATTTCCCTAACGGCCAAAGAACACGCCCTGCTTGAAACGCTTGCCCGCAATGCGGGAAAGATCGTTACCGTAGATGCGCTTTGCGAAGCCTTGTGGGGGGATAACCCATTCGGCTACGAAAACAGCCTCAATGCTCATGTGCGGCGTGTCCGGGAAAAGATTGAAACCGATCCATCAAAACCTGTATCCCTGATAACTATTAAAGGTTTGGGCTACAAGCTGATAGCAAGGAAGTAATGCCATGAGATCATTTGCACATTATATATCAAAACATCTTATATCTTTCGCTACTTTTATTCTGATACTACTGTTTCTTAACGCAGTGGTATTCGGCCTGACATTTCAAAAGGTTGTGACCGAGGATTATGGAACTTCATCCCCGCACCCCATGTTGGAAATGACCGCTGCTGCCGCCACACCAGAACGATTATCAGATGACGCAGCGCAAAAGCTCCGGCAGAATCATATTTGGGCAATCTACTTAAACGCTGATGGGCAGTGTTATTGGTCGGTTGATTTGCCCGATGAAGTGCCAAAAAGTTACACTATTCAAGATGTCGCATTGTTTTCAAAAGGATATATTGAAGATTATCCGGTTTTTGTCTGGAACACCGATGATGGACTGTTGGTATTGGGTTATCCAAAAGACAGCTATACAAAACTCACCAGCAATTACTATTCCATTTCAGCACTTCGACGGCTCCCCGTCTTTGTGCTTGGAATGTTGGGATTGGATGTACTGTGCCTCTTTTGTGCCTATTATTTCTCCAAACGCAAAATCATCCGTAATACCGAACCGATCGTATCTGCCGTGGAAACTCTGGCAGATGGAAAGCCAGTCTCACTTCATATCAGCGGAGAACTGTCGGATATTGCAAGCAGCGTAAACAAAGCTTCTTCCATTTTGAATCGGCAAAATGAAGCACGGGCGAACTGGATCAGCGGCGTTTCCCATGACATCCGCACACCGCTCTCCATGATTATGGGGTATGCGGGCCGCATTGCGGAAAATGAATCTACCAGCAAGACCATCCAAGAACAGGCTGAAATAGTACGGAAGCAAAGCGTAAGAATCAAAGAACTGGTGCAGGATTTGAATTTAGTATCGCAGTTGGAATATGAAATGCAGCCACTTCACAAAGAGATGGTTCGCTTATCCAAATTGCTACGAACCTATGTAGCAGACCTATTGAACATAGGAATTTCCGATAGCTATAATATTGGAATTGAAATTGCTAATGACGCTGAAAACACTATGTTAGAATGTGATGCCAGATTGATTTCACGAGCCGTGAATAATCTTGTTCAAAATAGTATGAAGCACAACCCGCTGGGATGTAGGATTCTGTTATCTTTAAGACGGATGGAAAATACCATTCAGCTTATTGTGCAAGACGATGGTATAGGACTCTCCGAAGAAAAACTACAAGAACTTAAAGAAAAACCTCATTATTTAGAAAGCACAGATGAGCGCTTAGATCTTCGACATGGGCTGGGGCTTGTTTTGGTTCGACAAATTGTAGCGGCACATGAAGGGACTATGACCATCGACAGTAAGATTAACTGTGGATGTAAAATCATCTTGACTTTTGACTCTACAGATACAATCCCAAAAGCCCATTTGAGTTAAGTCAAAAGCATTTTGGATATTTATCACTAGCACAAAAGAAGCCGGAAATCTGAAAAGGTCCCTGCTTCTTTTGCATCCAAAGACAACTCTGCGAAATACTCCTCTAAAGCTACTGCAATAGATGGGGCGCAAGGTCCTGTGCCAGAAGCACTTTGATACCTTGCGCCCTTTGCTTATTCTATCTTAAAAAACTTTGCCAGTTGCTTCAGACCGCGCCGGATGCTGTCACGGACACGGCTTGGGTCTACACCCTCCGCTGCGGCGATCTCGCTCACACGCATACCCAGATAATACCGGGCATAGATCCGCTTGGCCTGTTTCTCCGGCAGCGCCATCACTGCGGCGTAGAGCTGCTCCCGCAGCTGCTTTTCCTCCAGAAGCATTTCCGGTGTCTGAGGCTTCAGCAGGATCGCATTTTCAATGCCGTTATCACAGTCCAGGGAATAGTACGCCTTATAGCGATACATCCTCCGTTCATAGGCGGCTTCTGCACGCTCAGCAGCACGGATTGTCTCCAGCACATCTTCTGCTACTTCTACGAAGTGATCTGTTTTATAAACATCGGGATATAAGTCCCTAAGATTGACTTTCTCCATTATGTACCTCCATTTCGATTCACGGGCGATTGACGAGTGAATTGAAAGGAGGCGGGGATCGGCAGCGACATACTTCGGGAGCTTTCCCGAAAAATCGACAAAAAAAAGCGCCAGTTCCCTGTAATAGGAAACCGGCGCGACAAAAACACCTATTATTCTGCTGATTTAGATGGAATGATAATGCTGATTGGTAATCATACTTTCCCGACGGAGGAGCAAGGCTTTTTTTAACTGGTGTAACTCGTGGCTATTGTGAATGACGAAAATTGACATGGTGGCTTCCTCCTAAAGCCGCCATGCCAGAACACGGTGTAGGGGTCGTCGAAACAAAAAGAAACGGCGGCTCTGAAAATCAAAGCCGCCACAGACAAGTTCATTAGGGCGCGGAAAATCGTCTGCCCAGCAGCGGCTTTTTTCTTTTCTGCCGCTGGGCAGATGTGGTTGGGAGTGAAATATTTATTTAATGCAAGTGTAAAACACAAATGTTACACAAATGTCCGAGGTGTCTTTGATTTCGACAGAAAAACAGGCTGAATTGTTACAACGCTCGGACATTTCAAAAATATTTTGAGAAATGGCGAAAAAAGCGGGGCAGCACACGCCGCCCCGCCGATCCCATACGGTTATTCCATCGTCCTGATTTGCTCAACAAGAGATTGCTTTTTCAGATTTCCAGTTGTGTAAGAAATCAAGGTGAATTGCACAATCAGCAGGATTGCTATCTTTTAAGTGATGTCTATACAAAAGATCATTCCTCCCTTATGGCAGACAAAATGCTTGTTTTCTTCAACTCAGATTTTGCGTATACAGTGAAAATCAAATATATAACTGCTAAAACAACGACTAACGCCAGTAGAAACAGCCACGGCAATACCAACGTAATGCAGTGGTTCACCGCATCCAATCGTCTACAAACAATTACACTTAAAATGCTTCCAAATACAAGAGCTATTACCAATGAACCTCCGAGGTAAATTCCCATCTCCCTATCTAGCATTGCTTTCAACTGTTGCCGTGTTGTTCCAACAGCTTCAAGCAAACCGAATTCACGCTTTCTATTCTGAAAATCAACCATAAGCATATTCATAAGGCTGATACTTCCAAAGACGAACAGAATAGCAGAAGTCATATACAGAGCATGTATAGATGCACTGTATCGATACTGAATATTTTTAATCGTTTGTTCAATCGTATTTACTTCTATTTTTCCATTTTTATCCGCAATCTTCTGAACTGCGGCCAAAACTTCATCAAAACGTCCCTCTGAATTTTTAACTGCCAGAATCCCCGTCTGTTCCGTTATCCCTGTCAGTTTCTTTGCTGTGTCATAAGTCATAATGAAGTAGGGACTTCCGGGAACAACCGGGCTATCCTCCATTAAATCAGACCTATTGTATGTGCCTACAACAACGGCTTCCACATCAAAGGTTCTACCATCAAAAGCTCTGCCCTCAATCTTCAAAGTATCGCCAACTTGTGCTATATCTTCTGCAACCAATATTCCATTTTTCTCAACCATATCGTCGTAATCTGCTGTTCCAGAGGATAACACCGCCTGCTTTTCTTCTGTCTGTTCCCGATTTAAGGTTGGAAAGAATTCTGAAATGCTCGTGATAGAACCACTTCCGCCCGAAAAAGTAGCTGTCATATAAACGCTGTCAAATGCGGTAATTTTTTCTATCCCATCTACCTTTTCTAATTCCTGCATCAATGCCTGATCTTCAAGTGGATTTTCTTCCAGTTGCAATTTTGCGCTTCCGTATGGCTCCGCTTCGTTATCGAAAGAGCTGCCCACTGTATTTCTTATTTGTATAAGAATGTTACCGGCAGGATAATATTTGAAACTTGCCTGTTTTGCCGGATTAATAGAACCAGCAACCGTAGAAGTAACCAATAAAAGAGCCCCGCTTACTCCAAGCATTAAAAGCGTTAGGACTGCCTTTTGTTTGTTTCTTTGTATATTTATTTTCGCCAGATTAAACGGCGTAAGTTTCCGATGCAGTTTTGAGCTGCTTTTTGCCTTTCCAGCATACGCAAGGTATTTAGCACCCTCTACCGGGGAAGTATTCATTGCTACTCGGACAGGCTTAAAAATGGCAATATTCACTATTACAAAGGCTACTGCGGCAATCAATACAGCATAAATAACTGTTGTTTTTAGCCGGAATCCATCAGGACAGCCAATAAATCCAATCAGTACACCAATGACAAGCCCCAAAGGAATGCCAGCTAAGGCATATAAACGTCCCTCTTTACTTGCCATCCGTTTAATCTGTCTTTTTGTCATGCCAACTGTCCGCAGTTGCCCAAACATCTGAACATTTTTTACAATCTTTGTGTAAAAAACACCATAGACAATCGTTGCCGCCAAAATAGCCGTCAACGCCGCCAGTAGTGGTACTGGAATCGGAATACCTGATGTTATCACACCCGACATAACAGCAGAATATCCTGTAAGCATTACCTGTTCCTCGACAATGCCTGTATTTTGTATTGCTTTGCCGGCAAAATCAAGAATAGCCGTAGAGCTTATGGCGTTTGTATTCAACCGCGTATATGCTGTAACCTGAAAAGAATCTTTTGCCAAATCTCGGGCAAGCTCTTTACTAACATAAATAAAATATCCGTTGCTTTCTTTCGTATTATTCAAAACACCTGAAAGTGTATATTCTGCTTCCTGTCCTGTTCCAGTCAGGTCAATAGAAATTGTATCGCCAGCCTGATAGGATTTTCCTAAAAAATCAAGGTAGTTCTGGGGGAGCATAATCTCATCCGCTTTCTGCGGCACACTTCCCTGAAAAGTTTTTTCTTCCTGATGTAAAAAATAATCTTCATTTCCATAAGCAACAGTGATTGTTTTATTTTCAACATAAAATACACCTAGAGCGGAATATTCGCCAACCCACATAATATTTTCGTTTTGACGCAGTTGAGCCGTTTGTTCGTCCGTAACTCCCAAAATGCCAATCTGCGCTTTATTCCTCTGTGTGTTCTTGAATTTCTCTTGTGTACCTGTTGATATTAGAAGAATCGAAAAAACCATACAGACAGAGATGGCGATTGTCAAAAGCAGAAATGCCTTGTTTCTCTTATCTGCTTGCATACTCCTACCTGCCAATTTTTTTACAATGGCGCTGGTATCATTCTCAAAAGGCCATGTCATAGCTTGCCACCTCCTTACTCCACAATCTTGCCGTCCTCAATGCGGACAATCCGATCTGCAAGGCGGGCTATGTCGTCATTGTGGGTAA
>ERZ1027087.1084-NODE-1084-length-9898-cov-5.169359_pt1 | contig 9898 bp, 9 predicted proteins | sample MGYA00519413_ERZ1027087 | MGnify/ENA primary metagenome ERZ1027087 (study PRJEB26926, sample SAMN06164438) | human gut metagenome | biome: ENVO:00009003; feature: ENVO:2100002; material: ENVO:00002003 | host: Homo sapiens | place: USA | collected 2012 ...
GAGATCAGCCTCGGTCTCGTGGGCTCGGAGATGTGTATAAGAGACAGGTATGAAGGTCGAACCGCGCTTTCCCATGGTCGAACCGCGCCATTCGCAAAGTCGCGCTGCCGCGCTTTCCGTCACTTCGTGACTAGCTTTGCTCATGAATCGACGCTTAACTCACGGACATATTCGTTCGCAAAATCATGCAAGCATAATTTTGTCTCTCGTATATGTCCATGGTCGAACTGTTTTGTTCCATAATAGCATACCCCCCTTGAAACCTCAATAGGAAATGGGGTATACTCTTTTAGGAATCTAATGTAGAAGTAACCGCATTTTCCCAGAAAGGATCAATTCATGCAGCGGATCAATGAAGACATCAAAACCGGCAATTTCAAACAGATCTACCTGCTCTACGGAGAGGAACGTTATCTGAAGAACCAGTACACGACCCGTCTGCGTAAAGCGTTGTGTCAGGACGGCGACGAGATGAATACCCATTTCTATCAGGGAAAAGATTTCTCCTTGGGACAGGTCATCGATCTGGCAGAGACGCTGCCTTTTCTGGCAGAACGCCGTGTCATGTTTTTCAAAGACACCGGGCTCTTCAAATCCGGCGGGGAAAAGCTGGCGGAATACCTGGCAAACCCCAACGACACCACCTTTTTTGTGTTCACGGAAAGCGAAGTGGATAAACGGAGTAAACTGTATAAGACCGTGCAATCCAAGGGTTATGTGGCAGAATTCACGGTACAGGATGAGAATTCCCTAAAACGCTGGATTGCCGGTATCCTGGGCCGGGAAGGGAAAAAAATCTCCGAGAACACCGCACAGCTCCTTCTCTCCAAGACCGGCACGGATATGGAAAATATCCAGATGGAGCTGGAGAAGCTGATCTGCTATTGTCTGGACCGGGATATAGTCACCGCAGAGGATGTGGAAGCCGTCTGCACCACCCGCATCACCAACCACATCTTCGATATGGTCAATGCCATTGCGGAAAAGCAGCCGCAGAAAGCCTTGCAGCTCTATTACGATCTGCTGGCACTGAAGGAGCCGCCCATGCGGGTGCTGTTCCTGATCGCCAGGCAGTGTAACCTGCTGCTCCAGACCAAGGAATTAAAAAGCAGAGGCCATGACAATAAGACCATTGCCTCCAAGATTGGTGTACCGCCCTTTGCCGCCGGAAAATATGTGGCACAGGCATCCCATTTCAAGACTTCCGTGCTGAAAAATGCGGTAAAGCAGTGTGTAGAGACCGAGGAAGCCGTGAAATCCGGGCGGATGAATGATATGATGAGCGTGGAGATACTGATTTTGTCGGTATTGCCCTCGTAAGCTTGCGAAATGCATTGAGTGAGTTCTGCTCACGATATATAAAAGTCCATGGACAGTTTTCCTGCTCATGGACCTTTTATTTGCATTACTTTTATTACCATGTTACATATTCAGATTCAAAGTAATGGTCTTCTGCAATGATACCTGTGACGCCTTGAACTTTTTTGGATATACATCTTTGTATCTGTAAATACTCAGGATAATTCCCACCAGTGCGTAGCACAGTAAAATATTATTTCTGCCAACAGATAAGAACGGCAGGAAGGTCGATGTCAGCGGGATCCATCCCAACATTCCCGCAAAGTTCAGAGAAATATTTAATAAAATGATCATTCCGCATCCGAATCCCATCACCATGCCTAGTTCATTTTTCTGTCGGGCCGCAGCTCCGAACATAAACAATACCAGTGCTGCTAGGATTGCGGCTACAAAGATTCCGGCCAGCAGTCCGTAACTGTTCAGAATATAAGAGAAAATGTAATCCTGATTGAATTCCGGCAAACCTCCCACCACATCTTTTCCACTGTTGCCCCAAAGTAAAATATTTTCATTAAATTTATGAAGCGTGGCCGTCATGTAATTGGCATCTCCGGAATGGGATAAATAGGAACGGATCCTGGCTTCCTGATACGTTTCCAGCATATGAAATGCGTACTTTACAGTCAGTAAGATAGCAGGTACTGCTGCGAAAAACAGCCACATGCCGATAATCGTCTTTTTCACAGGCAGTTGAAACCACCCCTTCCAGACAGCCACCGTAAGTTCTATCAGCATACTGACCATCACGATGACAGCCACACCGAGGCTGGGGATTCGGGATGTAATAAATACAGGAAGAATCAGCCACAGGATCGCCCTGCACAGTGCGGATACACCACCGTCCCTGTATTTATATAGGATAGCGCCGTAAATCGGCACATAGAACATCATCAGGGAAGTAACCGCCACCCGGAGCCTTCCAAATCCGATCCAGTTGCCGATTCCGTCGACATCCAGACCACCGAAGCCTGCCACCCGCAGCCCTCCCAGAATCAGAATAGCTCCTCCGATGAACCTGGAGTACTTTGCAATTACGGTATAATCCAGGAAGTAGATCACACACATGAGGAGGAATCCAATAGCAACGGCTGAGACAAACCCCTCCGTAGTATAGCGGTACACTTCTTGTCTCCATGTTTCCAGCTCCTGATAACCGGGTTGTCTGAGAATGGATTGCTGTATCAGAATGCCCAGCAGGCTTAAAATTCCTACGATCACAAGTAACTTCCATGCAATCTTAGGCTTGTGGATCCTGTCCAGCGAGATCCCCACTTCTACCGGATCTCCCATGTCCGTAACCGCATTTTTCTCTGCTTCCTCAGAGGTCATCCCTTCGGAAAGATTGTCTGCAATCTGGCATTCTATATGGTCTCTTATCTCCTCAGCGATATAAGGTCTTGCTTTTTTGCAGCGGATCTGTGACAACAGTTTTTCCAAATATGTTTCCATCCTTATACCCCCATTGCCAGAACGCTGGTCACAGCAGACTGATATTCCATCCACTCCGCTTTTTTGGTTTCCAGTAATTTTCTGCCCTCTTTCGTAATACTGTAATACTTCCTCGTCTTGCCTGAATATTCCTGCTCATATACCGTAAGCAGGCCCTTCGCTTCCAGCCCATGCAACAGCGGATACAGCGTACCTGCTTTTAACTCGAACACGTTACAGGATTTTTTCCGCAGTGTATCGATCATCTCGTATCCGTACATATCCTTCTCCGCCAGTAATCTGAGCAAAAGCATCGTCATACTTCCCGACATCAGTGATTTGTCCACAGCCATTTTTTGTCCTCCTTATATAGATAGCCGATATATATCGTTGTCTATAATATATATCGGCTATCTATATATGTCAATATTTATTTTTCAAAGCAATCACTAATCCATCTCAACTTCATCTACGATTTTGTATTTGTTATCCGTATCTTCTTTTCTTATAATAAACAGCACATCCGTAGTCATCTCGTTCTGTCTAACAGCGTTCCCCGAATCATCAAATCATTATTTGCTGTATTTTTCTACATTTTCAATGCTTTCCGATACCGTTGCATTCTCCGGCTCCCATTCACGGATCTGGCAGCTGGCAACCATCTGCGAGATAATCTTTTTATATTTTTTATAATCCTTTTGTGACATAGAGATGGTAATATTATAGAATCCCTGACCGGTGAAATCCCCTTTAAAAACATAGGATTCGCTTATCCATTCACCGCTTGTTTCGATTCCATGAAGCGCCGTAAGTTCCTCATTCACTTCCACGGTCTCCAGATCATTTTCATCCCCTGCATAATAAGGAGAAAAACTGTTACAAAAATAGATACTGCTCTCCTGGCTATCATCCGTATAAATCCGGATTCCCTCGTCGGGACTGGCTTCCTCTGTCTCGGTCGCAGGCCACCCTTCCTGAAGCTTCGCTGTCCATTCTACAGGTCTGTCTATGCTTAAGGTAAACCCTGCTGTCTCATTTGTGTATTCGCAGCGGATCATCTCCTGCTTTCCACAACCGGTCATTGCCCATAATGCTGCTAAAATCATCAGACCCTCAATCCATTTTTTACCCATAAGCACCTCCGTCATTCTACTCTGCTGTTGCTATCTCTACACCCTGGGCAATATCTTCCCCCCAGGATTTTTCCTCCCTGCAATAGCGGAACTCCTTCGCATTCAGGTCAATTGCTCCTAATTCTTCCTGTCCCGCAATATATAAGTCATCCCTAATGCGGTAACCCCTCGGTCCCCATAAGTAACCTCCTAATATTCCGGTCAGAATAAATACCATAAAATAGAGTCCCGGAACACCTGCGACAAAAGCATAAAACGCTATCTGGAAGCTCCAGATGGGGATTAACAGATTGAGCGCTGCCACACAGGCAACGCCAAAAGCAACATATTCCGCACCTTTTGCTTTGTCCCGTCTGGTCCTTGTCGCCAACAGGAATCCCCATGCCGTATAGAGCAGCATACGTACCACCGTCCGGACTCCGCTCATTTCGTCAAAAGAAGTTTTGTAATCCTCCTTTAGTGCCACCAGGACAATCAGGATCACAACAGACAAAATAATTTTGTAGTAATTTGAAAAAATCTTCTTCATAGCTGCTCCTTTCATTCTACATTCAGGAAAGTATATCCTCCCATATCCGTATCCTTCCACGCCAGGGCGTCTTCCTTGTTCCTGTAATATACAGTCTTGACAACATTGGTACCCAGTTCTTCCCGGTCCACCGTTTCTCTCACTTCACGCAAATGCTCATTAAGTCTCTCTGCCGTTACTTCCCCTTTTACCACATACGAAATTTCATATACATTCCCCCAGTCAGGATCATCGATGTATCTTGTGCCTATCTGCTGATAAGTAGGTTCTCTATGCTTTATCATATATCCCAACAGCAGTCCTCCGACGATCACCAGTATTCCCACCAGGACAGCAGTTTTTACGATCCGGCTGTTCTTTTTCTTCGGGGGCTCTCCGTCCGTTTCCTCTGTCTCTCCTTTCTGCGGTTCTGGATTCTGCAATTCATCACAGGATATGTCTTTGCTCCTCAATTGTACTTGCTAATGACATAATTATACAATTGAGCAATTGGAAAATCAATTGAGCGAACGGCAACCTTCCTCTTTGTTAATCATAACGAAGAATTTTTCGCTATTTGTTACAAATTTCAAAAAAAGCGTGCAGATCTCTCCACACGCTTTTCGTTCATCGTCTTATTTATTCAAAAATTATTTCCACATTCCCGTCGCAAAGCACATCAATGCCGCCCAGGTATATAACGGGTAAAAAAATCCCTGGTCATCCACGCCGTCTTTTAAGATTTTCTGTGCTTCTTCTTTGGTCAGCAGCAGAAAACCATCAAAACATTCCGTTCCAACGGCGCCTTCCTGACTTACCTTCGGCATCTCTTCACGGTTCAATATGATCTGCACCAGTGCATTGCTCTCATCCGTCATACCGGGGGTACTGAATACCAGCGGATTCACCAGACGGATGCTGTCGCTCTCTTCCAGTGTGATGCCGGTCTCTTCCCGAAGCTCCCGGGCTGCCGCATGGAATACGGGATTTTCTTCCGTTGCATCCTCCGGGTCTAAAAGTCCTGCCGGAACGCTCAGCAGAAAATGTCCTGCCGGGTAACGATACTCACGGCTTAAGCAAAGTCTCGGTTCTTGTCCTCTGATCTTCAGGATCACAACGCAGCTGACTGCATCCGGCAGCATCTGTCTGAATTCTTCGTCGCTCTTTACCGCTGCCAGATTATCTTTGGCTCTTCTGGTAGCATCAAAATAATGTTTTCCCGGCTCATATTGCAGATCAAATACCTTGATAAATCTGCTGTCGTAGACGGTCTCTACCTGTTCCTTTTTTATGATCGGTCTGTTCTCCATAGTCATTTTCCTCTTTCTGTTCTTCTGTTCCGCACGTTGCACACTATCTGTCGTTCGCTTCTGTTGTGCGGCTGTCATTTTGCAATTTTTCCGCTTCCCCGGCCGCTCTTTCCAGTCTGCAAAGTACCTGTTCGTAACGTCGTCCCGCTTTTTTCCAGTGGATCAGCTTATGCCATCCTTCCACGTAATCCGACCTGCGGTTCTGATACTGTAAATAATAGGCATGCTCCCACACATCTATGGGAAATATGGAGGTATACAATTTCAGATCCGGGACATCCTGATTCGCTGTAGTAAGGACCATCAGAGTACCGTCCTGGTCACTCACAAGCCATGCCCATCCGGAGCCAAATACCCCCGTGGCTGCCTGTGACATCTGTTCTTTCCATTGTCTCACCGATCCAAAATCCCGGACCAGCGCCTCCTCCAGAGCTCCACAGGGCTCCTGTCCTGCCGGGCTTCGCATACTGTCAAAATACAGCTGATGATTATATACACCGCCACCGTTATTGTGAATGCTTTTCCGGGCTTCCTCCGGCAGGGACACAAGTATATTATCCTCCGAAGTGAGCAGTTCCGTCAAGGACATCTGCTGTAACTGCGGATAATCGGCAAGGGTGGCATTCAGCTTATCCACATAGGTCTGATAATGCTTGTCGTGGTGAAAATGAAGTGTTTCCTCATCTAATACCGGAAGCAGGGCATCATATTCGTAGGGAAGAGGCTGCGCAACAAAAGGATAATGTTCTTCTAACATGAGACTCCAATCCGCCTGCGGGATACAGGCTTACGATCATACAATATTTACCATACGCCTAGTATATGCTGTCCCCACGGATTTTATTTTCAAATTTGTGCTTTTACAGCCGACCACTCCTATGCTCTCTTTCTCTGCACGGCCGGATAGATCTCTCTGGCAACTTCCAGACTTTGTCCGGATCTAACTTTCTGCACATCCGCTGTCTCCTGGGCTAACAGCCATCCGCAGACTTCCTCTGCCAGTGGCTCTCCCTGTTCTCTCAGCCAGAAGCTGACATTCGCCAGCATCTGTAAATGATTCAGGATCGTATTACGGCAAAGTCTTCGGTCCGTAATGCGGGACTTCCAGGGCTCCCCCTCTACGTACAGTTGTGCCGCCTCCCGCAGATAGGCCCGGATCAATGCGGTCTGTTCATGATTGCTCTTCTGCAGTTCCTCACCGATCTTCTTGGTCTCCCAATACAGTTCTTCGCTGCATCGGCCAGCGGGAACGATCCCTTCCATGTATTTTTGTATAAAATGCAGGCTTTCATTTACCTGCCTGCAATATTCTCTGATCAGTTCTTCTCTTTTTGACATAATAAAAAACCGCCCTTAAATTAAAATTTAAGGGCGGAACATTCTTCCGCGGTACCACCTTAATTCGCCCATCTCTCACGGGATCAGGCCTCTGCAACTACGGATAAACAAACGCCCATCGATAGTCAGGTACGATAACGGGTACTCCCGTTGCAGCCTGTCCGCATCTGCCAGATATCCTGTCCGAATACGAAGTCGGTGCAAAGCTCCGAGACCATGTTCAAAGAAGCCTTCCATATCCCTTCCCACCTGCCGAGACTCTCTGCGACGTATCTCTTCTCCTACTCTTCTCTTCACAGCCTTTATGTCTTTAACTGTTTGTATTTTATTCCTTTCGCGGACATTTGTCAACACTTTGTTTTTGTCACAAACACAAACAGTGGAGCAACTTTCGCGACTCCACTGTTCTTATCCATTTTTATATCTTACAGTTGTGCAATATCCACCAGCGTCAGTTCCTTACAATCGTTCATATGCTCCATGCTGGTCACGAGAGCATTGGCGGTGTCCATTGCAGTGATGCAGTAGATACCGGTCTCGATAGCGGTACGGCGGATCAGGAAACCGTCTCTGGTCTTGTCGCGGCCCTGGGTCGGGGTATCGATGACAAGGTCGATCTTGTGTCCCAGGATCAGGTCCATAACGGTCGGGGATTCCTGAGAAATCTTGTTGACCTTTCTTGCTTTCACACCTGCTTCATTCAGAGCAGCTGCGGTACTTCTGGTAGCATAAATGGTGTATCCCAGCTTTTCGAAGCGTCTTCCGACTTCAATGGCTTCACCCTTATCCGCATCCTTCACGGTGATGATCATGTTCTTGTACTTGGGCAGTTCTACGCCTGCTCCCAGGAATGCCTTGTACAGAGCCTCATTGAAGGTCTTGGCGATACCCAGACACTCACCGGTAGACTTCATCTCCGGTCCTAAGCTAATCTCGGCACCACGGATCTTCTCGAAGGAGAACACGGGCATCTTGATGGCAAAATACTCTGCCTCAGGCTGTAAGCCGGGCTCGTAGCCAAGCTCACGGATGGTCTTGCCGATGATCACTTCGGTCGCCAGATCCACGATAGGAATACCGGTTACCTTACTGATATAAGGTACGGTACGGGAAGAGCGGGGGTTAACCTCAATGACATATACTTCGTCACCGATGGCAATGAACTGGATATTGATCAGGCCCTTGACATGCAGTGCCTTAGCCAGTCTTCTGGTGTACTCTGCGATCTTCTCTTTTACTACTTTATCAATGGTCGGAGCCGGGTATACGGAGATACTGTCTCCGGAGTGGATACCGGTTCTCTCGATATGCTCCATGATACCGGGGATCAGGATATCGGTACCATCGCATACGGCATCGACCTCGATCTCCTTACCCTGTAAATACTTATCTACCAGGATCGGGTGATCCTGTGCGATACGGTTGATGATCTCCATGAATTCTTCGATCTCTTCATCGGAGATAGCGATCTGCATGCCCTGTCCGCCCAATACATAGGAAGGACGTACCAGTACGGGATAGCCCAGTCTGTTGGCCACCGCCTTAGCTTCCTCTGCGGTGTATACGGTACCGCCGGCTGCACGGGGGATCTTGGTCTCTTCCAGAATCTTGTCGAACAGTTCTCTGTCCTCAGCGGCATCTACATCCTCCGCCTTGGTGCCCAGGATGGGCACGCCCATCTTCATCAGGCTCTCGGTCAGCTTGATAGCGGTCTGTCCGCCGAACTGTACCACAGCACCATCGGGATGCTCAATATTTACGATAGATTCCACATCTTCCGGAGTCAAAGGCTCGAAATACAGCTTGTCCGCAATATCGAAGTCGGTACTTACAGTCTCCGGGTTGTTGTTGATGATAATGGTCTCATAGCCTGCCTTGGAGAATGCCCAGGTAGCATGTACGGAACAATAGTCAAACTCGATACCCTGTCCGATACGGATAGGACCGGAACCCAGTACCAGGACTTTCTTGCGTCCGGTGGTCTCCTTGGCTTCGCACTCGCCGCCGAATACGGAGTAATAATAAGGAGTGGAAGCTGCAAACTCTGCGGCACAGGTGTCTACCATCTTGTAAACAGCCTTAATGCCGTTGTCATAACGCATCTTCTTGATCTCTTCCTCGGTCTTGCCGGTCAGTCTTGCGATGACGTTATCCGGGAACTCGATTCTCTTGGCTTCCTTCAGCAGTTCCACTGTCAGAGGCTGTGTCTCCAGTGCATGCTCCATCTCGGTCAGAATGGCGATCTTGTCAATGAACCACAGGTCGATCTTTGTAATGTCGTGGATCTGTTCATAACTGATACCCTTACGGATTGCTTCAGCGATCACATAGATTCTCTGGTCATCCACGATCTTCAGACGCTCTAACAGTTCCTCCACAGACAAAGCGCTGAAATCATAGCTGCGCAGGCAGTCCACATGCTGCTCCAGGGAACGGATAGCCTTCATCAGTGCTCCCTCGAAGTTATTGCAGATACTCATAACCTCACCGGTTGCTTTCATCTGGGTGGTCAGAGTACGTTTTGCAGTGATAAATTTATCAAAAGGCAGTCTGGGAATCTTCACGACACAGTAATCCAGTGTCGGCTCGAAGCTGGCATAGGTCTTGTGGGTGATGGCGTTCTTGATCTCATCCAGGGTAAAGCCCAGTGCGATCTTCGCTGCTACCTTTGCGATAGGATAACCGGTCGCCTTACTTGCCAGTGCGGAAGAACGGCTGACACGGGGGTTAACCTCGATAACACAATATTCAAAGCTGGTGGGATGCAGTGCAAACTGTACGTTACCTGTCTCTTATACACATCTCCGAGCCCACGAGACCGA
>ERZ1027087.1092-NODE-1092-length-9813-cov-6.030539_pt1 | contig 9813 bp, 8 predicted proteins | sample MGYA00519413_ERZ1027087 | MGnify/ENA primary metagenome ERZ1027087 (study PRJEB26926, sample SAMN06164438) | human gut metagenome | biome: ENVO:00009003; feature: ENVO:2100002; material: ENVO:00002003 | host: Homo sapiens | place: USA | collected 2012 ...
CTTTTATATATTAAATAACAAATAAAAGGGCAAAAAGTTAGTCATCGACACAAAAAAGCATTCCGACGACGAAAAATTCAGAACTGTCTATCTCTTTTGCAGGGCATTTTCCGACACCGTATCTTCGCAAGCGTTAAACAATATAGCATAACGAAGATATGAGAAACGTAAGAAGATTGACAGTGATAACACTCTGCGTAGTAAGCGCCTGTGTCGGCAGCACGACACTGCGGGCACAGGACGCCGCTCCCATTGCATCGCAAGAGTTAACGGCATCCGATGCCGCTCCCGAAGCTGACACTGCACTTCCCGCTCAGTGGGATTTGCAGACTTGCATCGACTATGCCTTGCAACACAACATCACCCTGAAGCGTAACCGTATCAGTGCGGAAAGCGCAGAAGTAGATGTAAAAACGGCCAAGGCTGCTCTTTTTCCCAGCCTCTCGGCAAGTATCAGCCAGCGCATTGTGAACCGCCCGAACAGTGAAAGCGGTACCATCATCAGTGGCGACAACATCACCAGCAGTAGCAGTAAAACCTCGTACAACGGCAGTTATGGCATTGATGCCAACTGGACCCTTTACAACGGTAGCAAACGTCTGAACACCATCAAGCAACAGCAACTGAACAATCGCATCGCCGAGCTCAACGTTGCCGAGAGTGAAAATTCCATCGAGGAAAGCATCGCACAGATATACGTACAGATACTCTATGCCGCCGAAGCTGTGAAAGTGAACGAAAATACACTTGCCGTCAGCCAGGCCGAACGTGACCGCGGACAGCAATTGTTGGAAGCCGGAAGCATCACCAAGAGTGACCTTGCGCAACTGGATGCACAGGTCAGTACAGATAAATATCAGTTAGTGACGGCACAAGCCACCCTTCAGGACTATAAACTACAACTGAAACAACTACTTGAACTGGATGGTGAAAAGGAAATGAACCTGTATCTGCCCTCACTGGGAGATGAGAATGTATTGATACCCCTACCCACCAAGACGGATGTGTATCAAGCCGCCCTCACTTTCCGCCCGGAGATAGAGTCGGGCAAACTGAATGTTAAGGCATCCGACCTTGACATCAGCATCGCTAAAGCGGGATATATTCCGACATTAAGCCTCAGCGCAGGTATCGGTACAACGAATGCCAACGGCAACGACTTTTCCTTCTCCGAACAGGTAAAGAATAATTGGAACAACTCACTGGGACTGACCGTAAGTATCCCCATCTTCACCAACCGTCAGACCAAGAGTGCCGTGCAAAAGGCCCGTCTGCAAAAGCAGACCAGTGAACTGGACTTGCAGGATCAGCAGAAGACTTTATACAAGACCATAGAAAGCCTCTGGCTGGATGCCAACAGCGCACAGCAGCAATATGTTGCCGCTGCCGAGAAATTGCGCAGCACACAGACCAGTTACGATCTGATTCAGGAACAATTCAACCTGGGCATGAAGAATACCGTGGAACTGCTGACTGAGAAGAATAATCTGCTCAACGCACAGCAGGAAACACTGCAAGCCAAGTACATGGCAATACTGAATGCACAGTTGCTCCGCTTCTACCAGGGCGAAGGCATACAGTTGTAACCGTATGCCATAAACGGACCTGCATGTCAGCATATTTCCCAGTAGCTCATTCGACTTCAATTCCCTGATTATCAATTATTTTAGAATAACCAGAATAAGGTAACGACTGAAATAGGATGAAGTAACGACTGAAATAGGATAAGGTAACGACTGATTTAGGATGAAGTAACGACTGATTCGGGAACAAGGTACAATGTAAAAATTAATTCAGACATATAATATATCATTCAACGAGATAAGAAACATAAGGTATGAGTAAAAAGAAAATTATCAGCTTAGCGGTCGGAGTCATTATTGTAGCCGGCATAGCTATTTGGGCATTTGGCGGGCAAGCCAAAAAGCGGAAAGTGGTATATGAGACGGCCACCGTAGACCGCGCCAACATCTCCAATTCCGTGACGGCCACAGGCACTATCGAACCGGTGACCGAAGTGGAAGTAGGTACACAGGTCAGCGGTATCATCGATAGGTTGTACGCAGACTATAACTCAGTAGTAACCAAAGGGCAGCTCATTGCCGAAATGGACAAAGTAACCCTGCAAAGCGAATTAGCATCGCAAAAGGCTACTTACGACGGTGCCAAAGCCGAATATGAATATCAACAGAAGAATTACGAGCGTAACAAAGGATTGCATGAGAAACAACTCATCAGTGATACGGATTACGAGCAAAGTCTTTATAACTACCAGAAAGCAAAGAGCGCCTTCGACAGCAGTAAAGCCTCTCTGGCCAAAGCAGAGCGCAATCTGTCATACGCAACCATCACCTCTCCTATCGACGGCGTTGTCATCAGCCGCGATGTGGAAGAAGGACAGACGGTAGCTTCCGGCTTCGAAACCCCGACCCTCTTCACCATCGCTGCCGACCTGACACAGATGCAGGTAGTAGCTGACGTGGATGAAGCCGATATAGGTGATGTGGAAGAAGGACAGCGTGTAAGTTTCACGGTAGACGCTTATCCGAATGATGTGTTCGAAGGAAAAGTGACACAGATTCGTCTGGGAGCCACAAGCAGTTCAAGCAGCACCACTACCACCACTACGGTAGTTACTTATGAAGTAGTCATCTCCGCCCACAATCCGGACTTGAAGCTGAAACCGAGGCTGACGGCAAACATCACTATCTACACTCTGGATAAACAAGGAGTACTGAGCGTTCCGGCAAAAGCGCTGCGCTTTACGCCTGCCGTTCCACTGGTAGGATCGAATGCAGTGGTTAAAGATTGCGAAGGTGAACATAAAGTCTGGACTCGTGAAGGTGACACATTCACTGCACACCCGGTCAGCATAGGTATCTCTAACGGGATTGTCACCGAAATTACAGGCGGTATCAACGAAGGTACACAAATAGTATCCGATGCGGTGATTAGCACAGGTGCCGAAACCACTATAGCCGAAGGACAGGGAGATGGCGAAAGAAGTCCTTTCATGCCGGGCCCTCCGGGAAATAATAAGAAAAAGAATAGTAAATGATAATTTAGCGGCTTTGCCGCTAAATTAAGTTACGAGCTACGAGCTACCAGTTACGAGTTGCTGCGCTATACTGGTGGGCGAATAATTATTCGCCCGGCTATCACGCCGAAAGGTACTTGTCACTCGTAGCTCGTAGCTTGTCACTTAATTTATTCAACGAAACAATTCCGAAACAATGAGCAAAACAGTTATAGAATTACAAAATATCCGGCGCGACTTTCAGGTGGGCGATGAAACGGTCCATGCCCTGCGTGGCGTCTCCTTCTCCATCACCGAAGGGGAGTTCGTGACCATCATGGGTACATCCGGCTCCGGTAAGTCAACGCTGTTGAACACCCTGGGCTGCCTAGATACTCCCACCAGCGGCGAATATCTGCTGGATGGCATATCCGTACGCACCATGAGCAAACCTCAACGCGCCATCCTGCGGAACCGGAAGATAGGCTTTGTCTTCCAGAGCTACAATCTGTTGGCAAAGACCACTGCCGTAGAGAATGTGGAATTGCCCCTGATGTACAACGCCTCCGTCTCAGCAGCCGAACGCAGGCAACGCGCCATCGAAGCCCTGCAAGCAGTGGGGCTCGGCGACCGCCTGGAACATAAGTCGAACCAGATGTCCGGTGGACAGATGCAGCGTGTAGCCATCGCCCGTGCCCTGGTGAACAACCCTGCGGTAATCCTTGCCGATGAAGCAACGGGTAATCTGGATACACGTACTTCTTTTGATATATTGGTTCTCTTCCAGAAACTGCATGCCGAAGGACGTACGATTATATTTGTCACCCATAACCCCGAAATAGCTCAATACAGTAGCCGGAATATCCGTCTGCGCGACGGGCACGTGACGGAAGATACGGTGAACCCGAAAATCCTTTCAGCGGCAGAAGCTCTGGCAGCGCTGCCAAAAAGTGATGAAGATTGATAAACCAGCTACAAGCTACCAGCTACGAGTTACAAGTAGCTGCGCTGCCATGCTGCCAAGCACTCGTAGCTTGTAGCTTGTAGCCCGTAACTAAAAAAAACAATGAACGGAACAAACCTTTTCAAAATAGCCCTCCGCGCCCTTGCCAACAATAAGCTTCGCGCCTTCCTCACCATGCTGGGTATCATCATCGGTGTGGCATCCGTCATCACCATGCTCGCCATCGGGCAAGGTTCGAAGAAAAGTATTCAGGCACAGATCGCGGAAATGGGTTCGAATATGATTATGATTCATCCGGGTGGTGATACGCGTGGCGGTGTCCGCCAGGATGCCTCGTCCATGCAGACACTGAAGCTGACCGATTACGAAGCCCTGCGGGATGAAACCAACTTCCTGGCAGCTGTCAGCCCCAATGTATCGTCCAGCGGACAGCTCATTGCAGGAAACAATAACTATCCTGCCTCTGTAAATGGTGTAGGTACCGAATATCTCGAAATCCGCCAGTTGAGCGTAGAGAGTGGCGAGATGTTTACCGAAGCGGACATTCAGAGTGCCGCCAAAGTCTGCATCATCGGTAAGACCATTGTGGACAACCTTTTCCCGAACGGACAGGACCCTATCGGACATATCATCCGTTTCAACCAGGTGCCCCTGCGCGTAGTGGGCGTACTTAAAGCCAAAGGCTATAACTCCATGGGTATGGACCAGGACGAAATCGTACTGGCACCTTATACCACGGTAATGAAACGTATGCTTGCCGTCACATATCTGCAAGGTGTCTTTGCCTCCGCCCTCTCCGAGGATATGACGGATTATGCAACGGATGAAATCACCACCATCCTGCGCCGCAACCATAAGCTGAAAGAGAGTGATGACGACGACTTCACCATTCGCAGCCAACAGGAACTCAGCACCATGCTGAACTCCACTACCGACCTGATGACAACACTCCTGGCATGTATCGCCGGCATCTCCCTGGTAGTAGGTGGTATCGGTATCATGAACATCATGTACGTCAGTGTGACGGAGCGTACCCGTGAAATCGGTCTGCGTATGTCTGTCGGTGCCCGTGGAGTGGATATTCTCTCGCAATTCCTGATCGAGGCCATTCTTATCAGTATCACAGGTGGTATCATCGGAGTCGTCATTGGCTGCGGAGCCTCATTCATCGTAAAGAACGTAGCCCACTGGCCTATCTACATCCAGGCATGGAGTGTATTCCTCTCCTTCGCCGTTTGTACGGTCACCGGTGTATTCTTCGGCTGGTATCCGGCTAAGAAGGCGGCGGATCTGGACCCGATAGAGGCTATAAGATACGAATAAATGAAGAATGAAGAATTATGCCGCGCAGTCATATTTGTATGGAAATTCTTCATTCCTCATTCTTCATTCTTCATTAAAATTATTATTTTTGTAACATGATTATGCAAGACTCCCAACCTCGCCGGATTGTAGAAGTTCTCATCCACATCATCGGATGGGGAATCGTTTTCGCTTTCCCGTTTCTGCTGATGAATCGTGGCGGATTTACGATAAGCTGGGTAGACTATTTACGTCATGGCAGTGCGGTTCCGATATCATTCCTGATCGTGTTCTACATAAACTACTGTTTCTTCATCCCTCATTTCTTATTTGAGGGACGCATCAAGCAATATGTAGTACTGAATCTTCTGCTCATACTTTGCACAGCTGTCGGTGTACACTTTTGGCAAGATTTCATCTTCCATACGTATGTGAAACCCGAAGCTCACAAACGTCCCGGGCCTCCCAGCTGGATCTTCATCCTGCGTGATGTCTTCTCAATGGTTCTCACCGTAGGGCTGGCAGCCGCTATCCGTATGAGTGGCCGTTGGATAAAAGTAGAAGCTGCACGCCGGGAAGCCGAGAAGAGCCGTACGGAAGCGGAACTGAAGAACTTGCGTAATCAACTGAACCCGCACTTCCTGCTCAACACCCTGAACAACATCTATGCCCTTATCGCCTTCGACAGCGATAAAGCACAAGCCGCCATTCAGGAATTAAGCCGCCTGCTGCGTCACGTCCTATACGACAACCAACAGAATTTCGTCTCTCTTGGCAAAGAGATGGATTTCATCCGCAACTACATTGAACTGATGCGCATCCGCCTCTCCGCAAACGTAACCGTAGAGACGCAAATAGATGTTCCTGCTGATAGTCGTACGGAAATAGCCCCGCTCATTTTCATCTCCCTCATAGAGAATGCCTTCAAGCATGGCATCTCTCCCACCGAACCCAGTTTTATCCACATCCATTTCAGTGAAAGCCCCGGTCAGGTATGCTGCGAAATTACCAACAGCTACCACCCCAAAAGCCAGACTGACAAAAGTGGAAGTGGCATAGGACTGGAGCAAGTGCGGAAACGCCTGGAATTAACTTATCCCGGACAGTATGAATGGAATCAGGGAGTGAGCGATGATGGGAAAGAATATAAATCGGTTTTAAGTATTAAGTATTAAGTAGTAAGTATGAATCTGACTTGTGCCATAGTAGATGACGAACCTTTAGCTTTAAATTTACTGGAAAGCTACGTCAACAAAACTCCGTTCCTGACATTGAAAGGAAAGTATTCCAGTGCCGTACAGGCTATGAAGGAACTGCCGGATAAGCAAGTGGATTTGCTTTTCCTTGACATACAGATGCCTGAACTTAACGGTCTGGAATTCTCTAAAATGGTGGATGCACATACCCGCATCGTTTTTAGCACCGCTTTTGAGCAATATGCCATTGACGGTTATAAGGTGAATGCTTTGGATTATCTGCTAAAACCTATTTCTTACGTAGATTTCTTGCAGGCAGCTAATAAAGCCGTACAATGGTTTGAACTATTGCAACAGCCCAAAGAAGAAATAGAAAGTATATTTGTAAAAAGTGATTATAAACTAGTACAAATAGAACTTAAAAAGATACTTTATGTAGAAGGTTTGAAGGATTATGTTAAGATTTATACAGAAGATACAGCCCGGCCTATTTTATCGCTTATGAGTATGAAATCAATGGAGGAATTATTACCAACATCCCGTTTCATGCGGGTTCACAGATCTTATATTGTACAGAAAGAAAAAATAAGAGTTATTGATCGGGGACGAATTGTGTTTGATAAAACGTATATCCCTGTCAGCGATAGTTATAAACAGGTATTTCAAACCTTCCTGGATAAAAGGAGCTAAGAAATAACATTCATTTGTCGATAAAATATCCGAATCTGTCGACAAAATATAATTTCCTATTGCATATTAAAAAATGTTTTTTTACCTTTGCATCGAACAGATAAAGGAAGTTGTGAAACTTCCCCCAATAGAATAGTTTAGTTAAGTCTAGTTTAGTTTTTGTGTGAAGCACTTCCTCCGTGAGCGAACGACAGGAAGTGCTTTTTGTTTTATTGATTTTCAAGAAATTAAAATCTATATTCAGCACACAAAAACTTTATGGGGTATAGTTATAATTTGAGCATACTTCGCTAACACAACCTATTTTAGAATATTTGCTACTCCTTGGTCATTATCACGTCTGTGGGCACTGAAAAGCCACGAGGAACCCATTCTTCCGGAGAAGGAAGCATATCTTCCGGATAATCTCCCTCCAATGCATACCACAAACCTTTCTTCTCATTCAGTTTCCAGTGGAGCTTGTTAGAGGAAAGCAAATCCATTGTCCCGCCAACTATTCCTTTACCGTTCAAATGCTGCTTACGCTGGTCGTAGAAAGTGAAGCCCAAATAATTTGGAGTATCACTGGATGCTCTAATATAAATATTACATGACGGAGCAGAAACATCGGCATCCCATGTTGCAGGCATCGTTTTAATATAGTTTTCCTTAACTACTCCTTTTACACTGAGAGAGTACCCCCCAAAAATAACATTATGATTTCTTAGATAACCTTTCATGGTACCCTTTTGTAGTTTAATCTTAAATACCGTATCATTATTCTGATACACCCATGTTCCTATAAAGGCATCATAGTTTGCTTGGGAGAATATTCCCATACAAATGAACGCGAAGACAAAGAGTATATAAATTCGTTTCATATCTATTTCATTTAACTGGTTAATTACAATTATAGTTTGAGATACTTGCATTGCCATTACTGTCCTTAGCTTGCCAATTACCTAAACTGACATTTCCGTTACTGCCATAAGATGCTTCGTTGAACAACACATTCAATCCAGAAACAGAAGCCTTTAAGAAATCTATGAATTTGGCAATAGCTGTATCAACGCCATTAGTATTCTTTTTTTCATGCATTAAATCATATTCTTCTTTCAACTTTGGATTATTCAATACACCTTTCGTAAACGCACTGAACGCACTTTCCGAAGTAATCACCATCGTGAAGCATCCCATATTGCTTACTACCCCGTAAGAGAAGTTTGCCACGTCTATCTGTCCGCGCTGATACCTCGTTGCCAATACTTTCAGGTCTGCCCACGACGGGAAAGGTGCTCCGGCGGGATGACTGTGATACTGTTCCGTAATCTTCTTGCCGCTTAGGGAAGTACCCGCATACCCCAGATGCTCTGCTTCTTTCATGGTAGGGTAAACATACTCGCCAGTAGCGGTCTTAATCCATCCGTTCTCAGTATCACCCACACGGTAATTCTGTACCGCATTGAACAGATTGTTTACTTTCGACCTTAACGCAACATTACTTGACAACTCACTCACTGCACCACAAGGAGATCTGTCTTCTTTGTCCGGATCCTGATCCTGCGGCTTTATATCTTGCGGCTCCGTTGGAGTACTATTACTGCTATCACTATTACTATTACCACCACCAATACTACCGGAAGAACCGCCATCCAATTTGTCGAAATTAGCATCCATCAAGTAAACAAATCCTGTAAACCAACAATGCCAGCCTAAATCAGCTTCATTGCCTTCATAACCGGCAAAAGCATGGACGCACTCCCATGATTCGTATACCGCTCGTGTTCCAGTGCCAGCAGTACTATATAGAAAAGATATCCCACTTTCCGGTTTCTTGTGCAGAGCGTTAATCGTAAAATAGTCAAACATCCAGGTCTCCTCCACGCCGTCGCTGCCTGCCCGTGTGGTTATGCCCTCTGCCATATCGCGCGTATATATCCTGTATTTCGTAGAGTCTTGTCCCATTGAGAAAAACCAGATACTGTTTATCTCAGAATCAGGAACAACACTTTTTACCGGAACGGCATACACCACGTTTTCCCCCTCAGAAAACCTGTATGCCGCCTTCCAGAGAGGATAACCGTATTTGCCTACAAAGGCAGGCACAAAATCAGAGGAGTCATTTTTCTGCCTTAACTGTTCGGTAATCCAACACACATCTTCGTCTGCACCGAAAGCGTTAAAAAAACGGTCGACCTTACTGTTTCCAATAAAACCATCCTCCTGTACACAGGCATAAAAGCACCACAGCAGAAGCGGAGAAAACAGGCAATAGACCCAGACCTTCTTTCTCATAAGTATTAGAAAATTATGTTGCCAGTTTCCCGGATACAACGGTTAAAAATAAAAAGTGTGGGAACTTATTGATATCAATAACACTTTCCGAAAAATTATTTTTTGATACGCACCAAAAATATCGCCATGATACAACCATTATCAAATCATAAGTGATATATCCAATTACAGACTATATTTCCAAACATCATCTGAATGAGTACCTCATCTACTGACAAAAATACTAAAAAGTAAGAAACTACCAACAAAATAAATAAAAAGGTAATCAATAACTACTATGAAAGATGCTACCAGAGCCAAGAATAAATACTCTTTTCTATACTGTTCACCAAAAATGATTGATACCAATCCTGTCTCTTATACACATCTCC
>ERZ1027087.1114-NODE-1114-length-9614-cov-5.550371_pt1 | contig 9614 bp, 10 predicted proteins | sample MGYA00519413_ERZ1027087 | MGnify/ENA primary metagenome ERZ1027087 (study PRJEB26926, sample SAMN06164438) | human gut metagenome | biome: ENVO:00009003; feature: ENVO:2100002; material: ENVO:00002003 | host: Homo sapiens | place: USA | collected 2012 ...
GAGATCAGCCTCGGTCTCGTGGGCTCGGAGATGTGTATAAGAGACAGCTTATAATAGTGTCAACCTCTGACATAACCTCTTCCTTCTGCTGTATAATCTGCGCTGTATTCTTTATAACTGCCATTAAATCTCCACCACTTCTCTTGGCATATCTGAATATCTCCGCAAAATACATGATATCCTCTACTTTACTTTCCTCCGCAAAATCATCTAATATATCCTCAAGATTCTCATTCTGCCCAAGCCTTATAACTATAAGTTTGAACTTTACAACAATATCAGAATCATCCCCATACATAAGAGCAAGTTCATCTACAGCCTGTCCAAATGCATTCTCTATTGAATATCCAACATTTAAAGCAAATGACACTGCAATAATTCCATCTTTAAATTTCTTCTTAAAGTTCTTCTTATCATGAACAATCCTTTCCTTTATTCTCTGCCTGTAATGAATATACACATACGGTGAAAGAATAACCGCCATAAAAACATTTTCATAAAATATGTATGCTGCAATCAGAACAATAATTATCCCCTCTAATATGTACCTTTCGTTACCATTCACTAAACCCTGCAGCTTCAAGCTTCTCTGTTCTGTTAAACACATTATTCTGCCTGACAAGCGTACCAATAACTTTTCCATTCTTATCCTGACTGTTTTCAACAAACTTAAACAATGGCGTAAGTGCAATCTCACCATTAATGCAATTTCCGACTTCTGCAATCTGAACCACCTTTCTGCTCTTATCCCTTAGCCTTGCAAGATGAACAATAATATCAATAGCTGATGATATCTGCGCCCTGATTGCTGACACAGGCATATCCATTCCCATAAGTACCATTGTTTCCAATCTCGTCAGCATATCTTTGGGACTATTGGCATGTCCTGTAGACAGACTTCCGTCATGCCCTGTGTTCATAGCCTTTATATGGACTCCCTATGTTCCCATCATGCAGAAATACAATATCTGTACTTAATATACACTGTATATAACGTTATTATCTTGCCATTCCACAGTTGCAAAAAGAAAAGAGAGCCTTTCACAGCCCTCTTTCATATTGACTTTCTCATTCATTTGTCATACTCAACAGTTTGGCAACCAATGTCTCTAAACTTTTTCCCAAAAATGGGACAAAGTCTGGTATTGCACCAAATGCCATCCCAATTATTATCATTCGACCACATTCTCTTGCAGATTCCAATGCAAATCCATAACTCAAAACACCTGTCAGAATAAATATAATTGATAAAAAGTAAAGCAAAATATTTCCCAACATCATCGGAATTTTTAATAACCAGCGAATCAATGTCATTACTGCAAGAATTAAATATAAAAACACTTTTATTATGTACTTAACCAACATTTTTAATCCCTCACTTTTTGTCTTTCCGGACAGCAAGAATCTTGCCATCCGGACTTCCATTTTTTTGCTATCCGGACTTCCACTTTTTTGATATCCGGGCTGCAAAATTCTTGCTATCCAATGCAGTTCATTATCCTTTTGTGTATATCATTTCCGTCAAAATCATCTCTTCTGCATCATGACAAATGGTATTCATCCTCCTTGTCCATTCCATGTTGTCCTGCCTTTTTAATTTCTCTGTAATTCCTTGTTTCTCCATCATCTGTTTTACTAATTGTTCTTCCCTATCCCTTGCTTCTGCATCAATCTGATTCAAATGCTCGACAAGTTTTCCTTGTAACAACAATATTTGATATTTTGCCTTTCTGTGTTCCTGTAAATAGCTTTTACGAAGCATCCCATATTTCCCATAAGTTGGTTCGATATCTGTAAGTGCCAATTCCGGCAAATAATAATCTCCACATAACATATAAGTAAGTCCATTTTTCTCATCATAAATTTCGTTCTGCATAAAATATTCTCCTTTTCTTCCTATAATTGGTCGTACATCTTCAATAGTGTTCCCTTTTTCATTTGACTATATTTCACCTGTAATTCTTCATATTTTTTCTGAAGACTTTCATATTCGTTTTTCGGAACACTATCGGATAGTTTCTGTTCTAAACTCTTAATCCGTGCTTCCTGTGCTTTTGCAATAGCATTGCTTTTAGGATTTTGCAATATCATTCCCTGTTGTTTTTCCTTCAATTCCATCATGACCTGTTTCACATTCGGATTATTATAGAAAAAACCTCTGGAAAGTCCTGTTAGTTTTGTAAGTTCAGCAACTGAAATTTTTATATTTTTTCTATACATTGTTTCAATAGCTGTTATTGCTGTTTCCGTCATTTCCGCACTTTTTTCTTTTGCCAGTGCTACCATTTTATCGTGTTTCTGCATTTTCCTTTTCCCTCCTGTATTGTGCTAATAATTCATTCATTTCATCTCGTACAGCCTTTGTATCCTCCGCTAATGCTTCGTTTCTTAACCGCCGATAATGTGGTATGGTTCGTGTATCCTTATGCCCCAACAGCCTTGCAATGCTATCATCATCTAATTTCATTTCTGTAAGTTTTACTCCAAAAGTATGTCTAAAACGATGTGTACGAAACTCAAAATAATTTCCCTTATCATCCCTGATATCATTTTCATAAATCATGATATTTACATGATATTTCAGCATTGAATCTGTATACAATTTTCCATTATCTTGCAGAAAAATATATTCTGAATCTGGATGCTCCTTTTCTGAAACTTCTATTGCTTTTCTAATCAATTCTGCCAGCTGATCGCTAACTGGTCTTTTGTATTTCCTTGTTTTCTGCTGGATAATAGTTATAAAATAATGTCCTGATTTCTCAGATAAGCAATCTCTTCGCAAAGTCAACGTATCCTCTATTCTTGTACCGAGCATCTGATGTATTATTAAACATCTGCCTAACTGGGGCTTTAATTTTGTTAATGCACAATTAAATCTCCTGATTTCTGCATCTGAATACGCTTCTGGTAAAGCGTTATCATATGCTCTGCAATCACTGGACAGAAAAAGGTTGCATATATTTTCTATTTCCAGTTCACGCCCTATTTCATCCAACAGATTATCCAAAACCGACAGCTCTGTCGTGTAACTGACTGATGTAAGACCGGTATCCGTTTTTATATAAACCAGATAATCTTCTATCATATCCCTGCTAATTTCTGTAAAGTGCTTTACTTCTGGGAATCGATCATACATGAAACTAGCAAACCGACGGAATCCACGCAATTCACCTTTTATACTACCCATTGCTTTTGTCTGGCAGTGGCTATACAATATTTTCTTTATTATCTCTTTAAATTCTTTCTGCCTGATCTCACGAAAATCTAATCTATATCTTCCACGAATCGGATTACTCCTTGGCACAATATCCAACTTTCTCATATCCCATACATCTTTTTCATTTTCTGGAATATCTGCTGTTTTACACTTCACAACATACTCATAATACATTTTCAGAAAAGAAACCTGAGCGCTACTTTGCTGCTCAACATTCCGCCTATCCGGTCTATTTCTTCTAACGTACAGCGCCAATCCTTTTTTATATAAAAATGCTTTATAACTTCTCTCCAGTTCTTCCCATTTTTTATCAGTAATGCTGCTACAACTTGTACACTTCTCATTCAGAAATTCTTTCAACAGATCAAATCTGTAAATATCATTTACTACTGTTGATAATGACAAACGTCTACATCTATCATCGATATACCCATAAATCTCATCCTGTATCTTTTCATTATGAATCTCAGATATGTAGTACACCCTGTTTTCCTTCCATTTCAGCCCTGCCAACTGTTTTTCTGTAGCTTGTTGATAACAGTCATACGAAATCAAATTAATATTACCTTTCATCATCTTCTGCTCCTTTCAATTTAAATGACTGATTTTTAGAGAAATATTTATCTTCAGCCGATACAATACGTTCCGGCATGAAATCAATGTACTGTTTTGTCATATTCTCACTTGAATGTCCTAGATAATCTCGTACCCCTTGTATAGAAACCCCATTTCCGTACATTGAAGTTGCAAGGTTATGTCTGTAATCGTGTGCTCTAAAGATATAATCTCCGCAGGCAATCCCACGAACCTTACACTCCCGAATCATCTGATTTGAAAATGTCTGTCCATTAAATGCACCACCCTTTTTATTTTTGAATAAATACTCCCCATTTTTTATTCCGTACTTTTTTTCATAATCATTCACCAGTCCAACCAATAGACTGGGAACAGGAATAACTTTTTCTCTCCGCATTTTGCTTTGATATATGCGCATCCAATTCTCATTGCCTTGTGAATAAAAGGCTCCCGATTTTATTGTACAAACCTCGCTTTTCCTAATTCCTGTGCAAAACAAAATCAAATACATCAACTGTAAATGCTCTGGGAATGCCGGCAGCTCCTTAATCAGATGAGCAATTGTTTTTTCTGGAACACTTCTTTCATTGTGTTCCGAAAAACCTTTTTTTAAAAATCGTTCCGGATAAAACTTCAACACTTCAATATTTTTCATTTTCAAAAACTGTAGAAATGTATGCATATGTGTGATATATCGGTTAAAAGTGGAATACTTAATATCGGACTCATCCAAAACAGACACATAATCCGCTATATCTTGCATCGCCAGTTCAGTTACTTTCTTACTCTGTCCATCCAGATATTTTAAAAATTGTGAAATAAAACTTATTGTATTTCGGATATTTGATAAAGACAGATCAGATATCCCGACCAAATATTTTGCGTATAATTGTAAATACCAACGATTTTCTTTTTCGTAAATATTAATAAATGAAAGGCTTTTAACAGGTGAACTGGCATTGATTCTCGATTTATCAAACTGAAACCTATCCATATACCAGATACACGCTCGCCAATTTGTCTCTGAATCTGTTAGAAATAACGTTCTTCTCGCAAACTCAACAATCTTAGAAGCCTGTTTTTTTATAATTTCCGACTCCTTGTTTAAATACAGATAAAATCTGTTTTCGTCTGCCTGTTCCATTTCTTCAATATCATCTATTCCGTACTTATCGCAAAACCGTATAAGTGCTTTTAATGGTTCTAAAAAATATCTTCGATGTCTTTGTACCTTATCCATATTCAGAATTTCACACAGCAATATTTTTGTCTGTCGCACCAACTGTGATGAATGTATCCTCGTTAAGTCCCATAACAAATCATTCTTATCAACCACCTGACGGAAAGATTGTGCTTTCTTCTTATTGGGGACATACAGCAAAAACAATTTGTCTTGCTTAAAAAACTCCTGTTCTACAGAGAAGGGGGTTCCTTGTGAATAGACATCCGGCATATTTTCTATTTTTAAACGATCAAATAAGCTCAGTAATTCCGCTTTATATTTTTCTGAAATATCCTCTTTTTTAAGAGAATCCATATACATTTTTCTCGTTTCATAGTTAATATCTGCAGTACACTGTATATCGGTATACTGAAAAAATTTGTATAACCGGTTATAGTATTTTGCTTCTCCATTTGTAACTAAAGATATTTCTTCCTTTAATTTCTCAGATATTTTTTCCTGATATAACTTCGGAACAATTTTTAATACTGCCAAGGTAATCCCTCCTTCCTTTTACAGAAAATCTGCAATTTGGTATAAATCTTCATTATTTGAGTAGTATTGATCTGTCGCTTCTATCAATCGTTCATTATTTTCACCCAAGTATTTAATGGTAGTTTCGACTTTCTTATGCCCCAGGGCAAAACGAATGTCATTCAAATCCCACCCTTCTTTTCTTCTTTCCTCCGCAAAATAGTGTCGGAGCTGATGCGGATGGGAATTGATATCCGTTTTTTTGGATAGCCTTTTCAACATGCTATACACAGAATCCGCATCTAATGGCTCTCCTTTGTTTTTTCCTGTCAATTTTGTAAATAGATACTCCGAGTTCATCAGACTTTTTCGGTTATCAGAAATGTACTTAACCAAGAACTCAAAAGTTGTATTACTTAACAAAGCCATTCTATATTCTGCATTTTTTGCTCTTGCCAAGTTGGTATTGGATTCACGATACCTTACCCGAACCGTCCTTCTTTCAAAATCAATATCTTCGGTATAATGGATTCCCAGAATTTCCCCTAATCTAAGACCGGTTTCTGCCATCATTGCTATCAGCAATCGATCTCTATCATTCGTACAGGCATTTATCAGTTCCTGTATTTCTTCGGATGTTATTTCTTCCAGATTAGGTTCTTCTTCTTTGAAGAAACCTTTAAACGAATTCACTGCATTTTGATGATTTACTCCCATACTGTCAAAATACGATACTTTTTTTACTCGTAAGACTTTAAGCATTGGCAAAACATCTTCCAGTGCCAAAAACTGGTAGTATCTGAAGACTGCACCAAGATACATATTGCAGGTCTTATTGCTCGTCTGTGTGTTATGCTCAGTATGCTTTCCACTCTTAACCCAATACAAGAAATCAATAAAATGTTTATTCTGCTCTGAATAGGATCGCAATATAATCTCATCCAATCCTATCGTTTGCTCCTGCAGAAAATTGTAATAATATGAAAGTGCGAAAGCTGCAGATTTTACAGTATTCGGAGAAGCATTAATCTGATCCAGATGCTTCAAATACTTTGATGGAAGGATTTCAATTTCTTCAATATCAGAAATAATCAAAAAACGTGGTCTATTATCTTTCAAAATCGAAACAACCCTATATTTCAATCCACAGCCCTCCTTCCTTTCTTTTTGATTCATTTGACTTCTTTGACTTCTTGATTTACATTATACACAAAGATGTCAAAATGTCAATTACGTTTTTGACTTCTTTGACTTTTGCAAGAATATCAATAAAGCATTTTTTGATTTCTTTATGTTTTAAATTGATTTTTAGGGATATAATTGATAAGATAAAATACAAGAAGTCAATTTATACAAAGTCAAAGAAGTCAAGAGGAGATTTGAATGAACGAATTTATATCAAATTCAGGCACACTAATAAATCCTGACAGCGTTTACGATCAGGAAAGATTCATCAATATACTTCAAATCATTTTACAGAAAAAAACACAAAAAGAATTATCTGAACAAACAGGCTTAAATAATGCAACCATTTCACGAATGCTCAACGGTGCCCGATCTGGAAGACCATATAAAAGCACTATTGATAAAATTGCAAAAGCCATTGATGATCCAGAACTTATCCAAGAATTATATGATGCAACGGGATATTCTTCTAAGAAAATACGGGAACGAAAAAAGATAATTGCAGACAATGGATTTTCTCTGGATCTCTCTACTGTTCAGGTGCATGAAAAGTTTTTTTCTACTTTAATGCGTGGACTTTCCATGATGACAAGTCTGCATAAAGTTGAATGGACAATAAAATCTGGAACGCCCAGATCATACGATTATTTAATTGAATTAAAAGAGGGAAATATAGATTATTGGTATATTAGATATGTAGATAGAATTACTTCTGATGAAGAAAGAAAAAAAGCCTTAACTGCCATTTATGGAGAATTTGCAAAATTGAAATTGGACGGAAAAATTAAAGTTTCTTGCGCCACTCCTTCTTACGAAGATTATGATTATTTTGTTACAATTCCACCATACCAATTAAATACAAATGCTTCAATTATACATTTTGATTCTGAACTCGAAAGATTTGCAGACGAAACCTTTTTAGAGACAGCTTTACCACTTAAAGAAAATATTCCTGTTAAGGATTTTTGTAATCTTACCGAATCACTGATACTATAACTTTTTAATTTTATCACAGAGAGAGTTGCTTATGGCTCTCTCTTTTTTTAACGCTTCCTCCTCCCATGTTCTAACTCATTATGGCAAATCATTTTCTAAAGCAAGTATCGCCTAGAGTAACTCAAAATCCCATTTCTGGATTATGATTCTCTGACGAACTTAATGGAGATTACGATTCCCCATACCCTCAATATCACAAAATATCAAATTTTGCTATTAGCTCATAATAAATTTTCGCAGCTATCTGTTTTTGCACTCATAGTTATCAAAAGCTTTTTATAACCATCTGCTTCTACCAGTAACAAAATGTCAATAGTTTTTTAATCACTTTTTCAAAAAAGGCAAAAAAATAGAACGTATAGATTATTTCCATACGCTCTATCTCACATTTCATATTAAATTTTTGAATTCTACAAACTTGAATTTTTCTTGTTACTTATTTTTTTGATTGTGGCGTTTCTTATTCCACAGTGAACCTACCAACATACCGATTGCAGAGATTATTGCTCCGGCTACAATCATTCCCAAGTCAGGGGTATTCAGTTTGTTAAAAGCAATGTTGTTTGCCATTTTGAATGTGCCATATTCAGCAAGCATATACATTACGCCAAAGAAAAGAGTGAATGCCCATTTTCCTTTTCCCCAAAAGTTATTTTTACCAATAACAATAGATACAATAAATGTGGATATAGGAAGAATAAACCAAAGAAACATCAAACTGTAACCCATAGCGTCACTTCCACTTGTAAAAAACCAGAACACTATCATTGCAAACGCCCAAATCAAGAGATAGGAGAGAATCGTAATAATCTTGTTTCTGTTGGCATTGCTTTTCACAACATTCGTACTTTCTTCAAGATAATCATAATAGCTTTTCATTTTTCGTTCTCCTTTCAATAGATAGTCAAGAGAGACATCGTAGCATTCGCTCATTTTAATGACGCTGATAATATCTGGATAGGATTTTTCATTTTCCCAATTTGAGATGGTCTGACGACTCACACCCAACAATTCGGCAACCTGTTCTTGCGTCAGCTTTTTTTCAATTCGGGCTTCCTTGATTTTGCATCCAATATCATGCTCCATGCCACTATACCTCCTTGCACTTTTATTGTAGGAAAAACACTCACTATTGTCTACAAAATAGCTTTGACATCACTTATTATGCGTGTCAAAATCCTTTTACATCTGCCAAATCCCGATTGAACAAAATCGCTGCGCGATGGCCTGTCAAGGCTGTGGCGCAGTTTTATTTTTATTAAAAAGCAGTGGAATTACTTTCCATAATCCGTTATTGTTAAGTTACCACACGAAACAACTGAACTAAGAAAGCTCCACTGCCTATGATAAGAATAACATTTTCCAGTCTCTTCCGCAATCGGAATTATGACGCTAACGCACCTCCGAATAGGTAGATGTAATTATTAACACTCTCCATATAATGATATGATACCTCTGAAGTAGACAAGGTAAATAACCAAAATCTACGTTGGAGGTATTTTTATGGGAAAAAAACCCAAGTGTACGGTTGAAGAAAAAATTTCTGCTGTCGAGGATTATCTGAATGGAATACGTTCTGTCTCTGAAATTATGGTAGATTTATCTATAAAAAGTACACGAACTATAAGAGACTGGATACTGGCATATCAAAATGGGGGAATAAAAGCCCTCTGCCCTGTTACAGCTAACCATTCCTATTCCAGTGAATTTAAAATTGAAATGGTTCGGAAGTATATCAACGGGGAAGGATCGGTTACCGATTTATGCGCCAGATATGGAATTCCTGCACATGCAACACTACAAAAATGGATTTCGTTGTATAATGCCAATAGAGAACTTAGGGATTATGATCCCAAGAGGGAGGTCTATATGGCAGAAGCACGAAGAAAGACCTGTCTCTTATACACATCTGACGCTGCCGACGAAGCTAGAAGTGTAGAT
>ERZ1027087.1120-NODE-1120-length-9556-cov-12.909694_pt1 | contig 9556 bp, 10 predicted proteins | sample MGYA00519413_ERZ1027087 | MGnify/ENA primary metagenome ERZ1027087 (study PRJEB26926, sample SAMN06164438) | human gut metagenome | biome: ENVO:00009003; feature: ENVO:2100002; material: ENVO:00002003 | host: Homo sapiens | place: USA | collected 2012 ...
GCTTTGGAGTTAACTCCCAAGCCTTGGGAGATAACTCCAAAGGCTTGCGGAGATAAAACAAGCAGGAAGAAAAGCCTTAGCCATATAGTAGAAAACGATTGGTGATACGGAAAAAAGGCTTTATATCCGTGATGAAGTCTTAGGGTATCAGCAGCGAACTGTCTCCGTAGCTCAGAAACCTGAAATCATGGCCCAGTGCATAATCATAAATCCTTCGCCAGTTTCCTTTCACAAAGGCGGAAACCAATAGCAGCAATGTACTTTGCGGCTGATGGAAATTGGTAACCATCTTCTTGACTATTTTGTATGTATATCCCGGCGCGATGATAATCTGAGTACTGCTATGCAACGCTTCCATTTCGTGTCGGTTCAGATAATCCAGAATCTGTTGCAGTGCTTCCACCGGAGTCAGGTCATTCTTATCTTCGTAGGGCATCCATTGCTGTACATGCAACTCGTCCTGAGTGGCATCGGGATTGTGGCTGATAAGGACGCCGATATAATAAAGACTTTCCAGGGTACGTACCGAAGTGGTTCCTACCGCAATGGCTTCTCCATTATGGGCAATTAATTTTTCAATGGTATGCTTGCTTACAGAAATGTATTCCGTATGCATCTCATGTCCTTCTATCTCTTCACTTTTCACGGGCTTGAAAGTTCCTGCACCTACGTGTAAAGTCAGTTCCTCCCGGTCAATTCCCCGTTCGTCCAGCGCTGCCAGTACTCTTTCCGTAAAATGAAGTCCTGCGGTGGGAGCGGCGACAGAACCTTTTATTTTGGAGTAAACCGTCTGATAAGTTTCCTTGTCGCTTTCTTGTGTCTCACGGTTCAGATAGGGAGGGATGGGCAGTTCACCTGCCACTTCCAGCAGGTCGGCAAAGGTAATTGTGTCATCATTCCATGAGAAATCAATCCAATGGCTGGTTCCCTTGCACTCTCCACGGGTGGCGGACAGGACTATTTGTTTGCCTTTTACATTTACTATGCGGCTCAACGTACCTTCTTTCCATTTTTTCAGATTACCTATCATGCATAACCAGCTGCATTGTCGTGTTTGCTGGAAGTTTAACACATAGTCATTGGGCTGGACAGGTTCCAGGCAGAATACTTCTATTAATGCTCCGGTTTCTTTACGGAAATGCAGACGGGCTTGAATCACTTTGGTATTATTGAATATCATCAGTTCTCCGGATTCCAGATAGTGTGGCAAAGACGTAAAGATGTCTTCGCTCACTTCGCCGTGGCGGTAAACTAGCAGTTTGGACTGGTCGCGCGTGGCAAGGGGGAATTTGGCGATCCGTTCATCGGGTAGCGGGTAGTTGAACTCACTTATTTTGATATGTTTGGTATCTTCCATCTGAATCTATTTCTTTTTCTGCGCAAAAGTACCGATATTTGCGCTAACTAAAAAAGAAAAGAGTATGAAAATAGGAGATAAAGTCCGTTTCCTTAGTGAGGTAGGGGGCGGTGTTGTGACCGGATTTCAAGGAAAAGATATGGTTTTGGTAGAAGATGCCGATGGCTTCGATATTCCGATGCCCATAAAGGAGTGTGTGGTGATTGACACGGATGATTATAATATGAAGCGTAAACCTGTTGCTCCGGCTCCTAAACAGGAGGTTGCCGGTGCAAAGGCAAAAGGAGCGTCAGTCAAGGTGCGTCCGGATGAAGAGGAGGATGAACGTCCTGTCACTTATCGCCCGGCCGAGCGAAAGGGAGGGGATATTCTGAATGTGATGCTGGCTTTTGTGCCACAGGATCTCAAAGCTATTTCTGCAACGGCATTTGATGCATATCTTATCAACGACAGCAATTTCACCTTATACTTTACTTATCTTACAGCCGAAGGTAGTAACTGGCGGGTGCGCAGCCATGGCATGGTGGAACCGAATACGAAGTTTTATATCGAGGAGTTCGAGAAAAGCGTTTTGAATGAATTGGAACGGGTGGCTGTGCAGCTTATCGCTTTTAAGGATAACAAGAGTTTTCTGTTCAAGCCTGCCGTGTCTGTGGAATTGCGCATAGATACAGTGAAGTTTTATAAATTGCATACTTTCCGTGAGAGTATTTTCTTTGAGGAGCCGTCGCTTATTTACGATATAGTGAAAAATGATGTTCCGGTAAAACAGGTGTTTGTTTCGGCAGATGATATAAAAGATGCATTATTGCAAAAAAAAGTGCCGGAACCGCAGGTAGCGAAGCAGCCCCAGCAGAAAAAGGTGAAGAACGATATCATGGAGGTTGATCTCCATGCTCATGAGTTACTGGATACGACTGCCGGTATGAGCAACAGCGAGATATTGAATTATCAATTGGACGTTTTTCGTAAGACTTTGGAAGAATGCAAGAACAAGAAGGGACAGAAGATTGTCTTTATTCATGGTAAGGGGGATGGTGTGTTACGCAAAGCTATCCTGCAGGAGTTAAAATATAAATATAAAAACTATGAAAGTCAGGATGCTTCGTTCCGTGAATATGGTTTCGGGGCTACCATGGTGATTATTCATTAAGACTTTCTTATTCATATAAATTGTGATATGGCAACATTAAAAGAATTTTTGAAAGCGGATCGTTTTGCTACTTGTGCGGGAGTGGAACTTTTTGAGATAAAGCCGGGGTATGCCCGTGCGTGTATGGAGGTGACCGACCGGCATCTGAATGGTGGAGGAGTATGTCAAGGCGGCGCCTTGTTTACATTGGCCGATCTGGCTTTTGCAGCTGTAGCGAACAGCCGTAAGAAACTTACACTTTCTGTGAATGCCAATATTACTTTTCTCCGTCCTGCTAAGTTGGGTTACGTGTATGCTGAGGCTGTTGAAGTATTTAATCATCATCGTATTCCTTTTGTTGAAGTAAAGATAACAGACGGACAGGGGGAGCTGATAGCTATATTTACTTCATCGGGGTATCGTAAAGAGTCTGATTTGCCGGTAGATGCGTTAGAATAATTTATAATAGATAAAAGCCTGTTGTTGAAAGAAGGCAACAGGCTTTTAAAATGATGGTTATCAGTGAAGACAAGGGGGCTTATCCTTCTTTGACTTTAGCCTTTCCTATTTTTCCCGGTTCTACGAATAAATATTTGTAGCCTGCGCGTATGCTTGCCAGATGCAGTTTTTCCAAACGCGCACGGCGGACAAGCAAAGCTGTCATTTCATGAATACGTCCGTTAGCATAACCTATCATTTCGTTCTCGGTCGTATCTTCAGAACCGTAAGTGCCTGCTCCTTGGACGATCATAAAAGGTGATTCGGTGCCTGCTTTATCCATCCCGACAGCAATAGCCACATAAATCCACATGGGACCATGAGCAACTACTTTACGTGCTGTGGCTGTGCGGCTTTCGCCTTTTGTCAGTGTCTTGTGGCAACAGCCTTCTATGGATTTGATTTTCTTTCCCAAATCATATACGGTTACTTTGTCATCGGCAGCATCCAAAGGTTGCTCGAACAAAATTGTGTCTTTTTTGTCCGGATAGCTGATGTGATAACATTCATATTCCGGTTGCATTCCTCTAGGTTCGTCATCGCCCACGGAACCTGCTACAAGTTTAACTTCAAGAAATGAGCCGTTCAGGGCGGTTTCATATACCGCATCCGTCAAAGCGGCGTTACTGGTTAATTCTAATTCTTTCATAAGTCAAGGTTTTTAATAAGTTTCTCTCATAACAGTAGGTGGAAAGAAAAGTTCGAAATAGTGTGATAAGGAACAAAAACGGGTGTTAATAGATGAAATAAGGAGATTGGTCGATAACTCTTGTTCCAATGATGATAAAGCTTTAATTTTACTTTTGGAAAAAGAAAAAGTTTGAGAATCAAGATCGGGTAGTAGAAAGGTAGACGGATTATTAGTTTGTCTGGATAGAGGGATTGATATAGTTGTAGGAAGGATATGAAGAGGCAGTTTATAAATACGTTAATAATAAGTTTGTTAGTAAATAAGGTCGGCTGAGGCTTTGTTTATAAGGAAAACGCTCGTTGTGAAACGGGCGTTTTTGATTTTGCATCAGTATGTGTTTAAAAGTAAATCTTATACTATAAACGACGTTCTACTCCGTGAAGAATAGAACGTCGTTTTATAGAATGGAATGAAGTTTACAAACGATAGTCAGCTAAATCATCTGCTTTGAATTTACGGATGAAATTGAAATGCTTTTCTATTTCAGCTTCTGCATAGTTTACATATACATGGGCCGACTTGGCGAACAATTCAGGTGCTTTTGTCGCATCTTGGATAAGAAGATGTGACATGATACATACGGCAGCCATTTCATAAAGACGGCGTGCAACGAAATCAAGTAACTCTTGATTCTGGGCCTCTTTTACCGCATTGGTGCATGCGTCAAATTTGTTGGCCATTTCTTTCACGCGGTCCATTAGCGGTTGCATATCTTCACTGCAAGGAATAGCTTCATAATTACGCAAGGTTGCGATATAAGAACCGTTGGTTACATAACGGATAGCGGCTACAGTCTGCAACTGGGTCGTTCCTTCGTAAATGCTGGTGATGCGTGCATCGCGATAGATACGCTGGCAAGCATATTCCATCATGAAACCTGAACCACCGTGAATCTGGATACAATCGTATGCATTCTGGTTGGCATATTCAGAGTTCATACCCTTGGAAAGCGGAGTAAAACTGTCTGCTAGCTTGGCGTAGACTTTTTGTTCCTGACGTTCTTCAGGAGTCAGTTTGCGTTCGCGGGCAATATCATCCAATGCTTTGTAAATATCCACATAGCGTGAAGTCTGGTAAAGCAATGCACGGCCTGCATCCAGTTTGGCTTTCATGATAGACAGCATGTCATATACTGCCGGGAAATCGATGATGGCTTTTCCGAACTGCTTACGTTCTTTGGCGTATGCCAATCCTTCGTTGTAAGCAGCTTGTGACAAACCTACTGACTGGGCAGCGATACCCAGACGCGCACCATTCATCAATGCCATAACGTATTTTATCAAACCGAGCTTACGGTCACCGCAAAGTTCGGCTTTCGCGTTCTTGTAAACCAGTTCGCAGGTAGGAGAGCCGTGGATACCTAATTTATTTTCGATGCGGCGTACATCTACACCTCCTTCGTTTTTGTCATAGATGAACATAGACAAACCACGTCCGTCTTTGGTTCCTTCTTCGCTACGTGCCAATACCAGGTGAAGATTAGCGTCACCGTTAGTGATGAAACGTTTCACACCGTTCAGACGCCAGCAGTTGTTGGCTTCATCGAAAGTAGCTTTCAGCATTACCGACTGAAGGTCGGAACCGGCATCGGGTTCGGTCAAGTCCATAGACATGGTTTCACCTGCACAAATACGGGGAATGAAACGGCTGTGCTGGTCTTCGTTACCGAATTCATACAGCGTTTCGATACAGTCTTGCAAAGACCAGATGTTTCCGAAACCTGCATCGGCGGCGGCAACAATTTCCGCGCACATGGTGTAGGGGGTGATGGGGAAGTTCAAGCCACCGAAACGACGGGGCATGGTCATGCCGTTCAGTCCGGCTTTGACCATCGCATCCAGGTTTTGTTTGGTTCCTGAAGCATATTCCACACGTCCGTTTCCGCAGTGAGGACCTTCTTCGTCCACTCCTTCGGCATTGGGAGCGATGGTTTCACCTGTAATCTCACCTGTGATTTCCAGAATTTTATCGTAAGAGTCCATGGCATCGGCATAATCCTGCGGTGCATAGTCGAACTCGTCTTTATCTCTATAGTCGCGCTCTTTCAGTTGGCAGATGCGCTCCATCATCGGATTGTTCAAGTGATACTTGAGTTCCGGTATATCGGTATAAAAGTTTGCCATAATTTTTAGTAGTTAGAGTGGTTAATAGTAGCTAAGGGTAGTTAAGTAGTGGGTGGCGATACATTTTTCAACAAGGCTATGCAGTAGGCGTTTAGCAGGCGGCTGATTTCGGCCGCTTGTATGCCTAATTGTTCTTTGTCTTGCAATGTGATGTATCCTAAATCTTTCGACAGGATAATGAAATTGCGTGTTTCTTCCAACGAACCTTGTGAAATGTTATAGAAACGCAGTTTGTCCTTTGAGCTGATTTTAGCATATCCTTCCGCTATATTTGCAGTGATAGAGGCTGCTGCACGGCGCATCTGGTTAACCAAGCAGAATAATTCCTCTTTGGGATATTGCTTGGTTATTTTGTAAATGGCCAATACATACGAATGTGCCTTTTGCCAAACAATCAGTTGTTCAAAGGATTGACTTTTCATTTTTTTCTACTTTGACTACTTATGACTACTACTGACTACTTTGAATTCTTTTTATAATACTTAATCAATTTCGGAACGACTTCTTCCACAGTGCCGTTAATCACATAATCGGCAATGGTGTTGATCGGAGCGTTCGGGTCACTGTTTACAGAGATGATGATACCTGCATCCTGCATACCTGCGATGTGCTGGATTTGTCCGGAGATACCGCAAGCAATATACAGTTTGGGACGGACGGTTACACCCGTCTGGCCAATCTGGCGGTCATGGTCTGCATAACCTGCATCGACAGCTGCACGGCTGGCACCTACTTCGGCGTGAAGTTCTTTGGCCAGTTCGAACAATTTGTCAAAACCTTCTTTAGATCCCATGCCATAGCCTCCGGCAATCACGATAGGTGCGCCTTTCAGGTTATGTTTGGCTTTTTCTACGTGACGGTCAATGACTTTGACTACATAGTCTGTTTCAGGAACAAACTTGGCAACGTCGTGGTTCACCACTTCACCCTTATAATTTTCATCCAGAATCTCTTTCTTCATCACTCCCTCACGAACGGTCGCCATCTGTGGGCGGTGCTCGGGGTTGACAATGGTTGCAACGATGTTACCACCGAAGGCGGGACGAATCTGATACAACAGATTTTCATAGGTGATGCCGTTCTTCTTGTCTTCGTGGGTACCGATTTCCAACTGGGTACAGTCGGCAGTCAGTCCGCTGGTCAATGCGGAAGATACACGCGGTCCCAGATCGCGGCCGATAACAGTAGCGCCCATCAGACAGATTTGTGGTTTTTCCTCTTTGAACAGATTCACCAAAATGGAAGTGTGGGGCAGTGAAGTATAAGGGAACAGACCCGGAGCATCGAATACATGAAGTTTGTCTACTCCGTAGGGCAATACTTGTTTTTCAATTCCTGCAAGGCCGGTTCCGGCAGCGATTGCCTCAAGCTGGCATCCTAACTGATTAGCTAATTTACGACCTTTGGTTAAAAGTTCGAGACTCACATCGGCCACTGTTGTGCCTTCAATCTCGCAATATACAAATACATTATTCATAATCGTTATCCTATTGTATGGTTAGCTAACAGTTCGACAATCAATCCTTCCACATCCTGGTCGCTTCCTGTCATGGTCTTGCTTTCTTTTGCCTGGAAGACGATGTTTTCAATCTTCTTCACTTTGGTGGGAGAGCCTGACAGACCGCACTGCTTGGTGTCTCCTTCTACATCGGCCACACTCCATTCAGTGATATTCAGGTAAGGGAATTTCTCATATAGTTCAGCGTAAGGCAGTTCAGAACCGTCTTTAGTGATGGCTGCTTTTTCCTGTGCGCCGAGAGCGCGTTTGTATTTCTGTAACAATTTGGCATTGCGCGGACGGCAGGGAGCTGCACTTCCGTTTACAGTCAGTACAATAGGCAGAGGACCTTCCACAGTTTCTACCCCTCCGTCAATGTGGCGTTTTACGGTGATGCGGCGGGCAGTTTCGTCCACGTTTAGAATTTCTTCGGTGTAAGTAATCTGGCTTAATCCCAGCTTTTCTGCTACCTGCGGACCTACCTGTGCGGTATCACCGTCGATAGCTTGACGGCCACCGATAATCAGGTCACATTCGCCTATTTTGCGGATAGCCGTAGCGATGGCGTATGAAGTGGCCAACGTGTCAGCACCGGCAAAAGCACGGTCGGTCAATAAATATCCATTGTCTGCTCCTCTGTATAAACCTTCACGAATGATTTCGGCAGCGCGTCCGGGACCCATGGTCAGGATAGTTACCGTAGAACCGGGATGTGTGTCTTTCAGTCTGAGTGCCTGTTCCAAGGCGTTCAGGTCTTCCGGATTGAAGATGGCCGGAAGTGCCGCACGGTTGATAGTACCGTCAGCGTTCATGGCATCTTTCCCCACATTGCGTGTGTCGGGAACTTGTTTTGCCAGTACTACAATTTTTAAACTCATATACTTTAATATATTTGGTATTAGTAATATTCTGGCGACAAATTTACTTAAACAATTTGAGCAACAAAAGGATATGAGGAGAAAATATGCACAAAAAGGTGAGGTGTGAGCATGAGTCGAGGAGGATACAAATGTTTTTATGATAATTATATTGTAGAATAAAAGCGGAAATATTTGTTTAAGTGGAAACTTTTTATATTCTTTGTAGAAAGTGATACTATGAAAACATTCACCTCCAAGTACAATCAAGCTAAATGGCCTTCGTGGACGGTCTGTTTCTGATGATAGGGACAGACGGTATCTTTTTCATTATACCTCTTTGAATCATCATAAGATATCCCTATTTCAAACTTTAAAAAATATATTATGAAAAGAACATTTAAAATGGCATTGATTGCCTCATTGGCAGTTGGTGGAAGTTATGTTTTGTATGGTTCTCAAAACAAAGAAGAATTGTCCGATTTAGCTTTGTCAAATGTGGAGGCCTTGACTTTAGGTACGAAGGATTGTATGTATCAACGTAATTCACGTTGTTATGAACTCGTTGTAGGTCCTCCGGGCGAACCTGTTATTATTGAAACAAGTGAGGAAGCGAATTGGGTAAATCGATATACCATTCCTGAGTAATTAGGCATTTATGTAATACGGGACAAAATAAATAGGTGTTAGGCATTTGTTTTGTCCCGTTTGAAGAGTATTAAAATTATGATTAAAATAAAATTGTATTATTCGATTGTTACCATCCTTTTTTTAATTTCCTGTGTCAGTAACAAAGGAAATGACTTTTTATCTATTCCCGCCAAACCGATCTATGGCTCTTATTATGATAAAGAAATTATGTCCAATGAGTTGGTTGCATTCTCTTCTCTTGATTGTGGAATTCTTATGGTTCAACGTTGTAAACTTCCTGGTGAACCTATTTGTCAGATTCTAGAGGAACAGACAGGCGAAAGAGTGGGTAGCTTTGGAAGCAGGGGACAAGGGCCTGGAGAATTTATAGCCGCTGAATTTATTGGAAAAACAGAGGGGGACGATACTTTATATTTTGTTAATTTGCCTTCTACTGTCCTATTGTATGCACGGGAGGAAAAGGGTGCTGACTACCGTTATGTAGGAAGTGAAAAAATTAAAGTAAACGCAGAAAGAAAAAGCAAGGTTGATGATAATACAGCAAAAATGCAGTCTATTAAGTGGTTAGGTGTTTAACTCATAATACTGCATAAGCTGAAAAAGGAGGTCCGATAAAAGCTGCGAAAGACTTCAGTTCCCATATCGTTACTGATATAACAGGAACAAGAAACGGCACAACAGATTCTATTTCAGTAATTTGCACAGTTTTTCATACCTGAGGACAACTCGCTTGATATTAACTTTGTAAC
>ERZ1027087.1139-NODE-1139-length-9408-cov-4.886133_pt1 | contig 9408 bp, 6 predicted proteins | sample MGYA00519413_ERZ1027087 | MGnify/ENA primary metagenome ERZ1027087 (study PRJEB26926, sample SAMN06164438) | human gut metagenome | biome: ENVO:00009003; feature: ENVO:2100002; material: ENVO:00002003 | host: Homo sapiens | place: USA | collected 2012 ...
ATCTGGGACAGAGGCAGTACCTTTGCCTCTGACGCTGTCGCTTTCTGCTTTGCCAGTGTGCCCGCACTCTTTTTGTCCACCACTTCTTCTACAAATGTATTCCATTCCTTACATCCCGGACACTGCCCCATCCATTTTGTCGATTCGAATCCACATTCCTGGCAAAAAAACACCTGTTTTCCTTTTGCCATAAATATCTCCTGTGTATGCTATATTAGTCAAATGCTCTCTTAACATCAACCTTGACTGGTCTGCCCTCTTCAAGATCTACGCTTATGCTCATCTTGCCACCGAGGTTGGTCTTGTTCTTGCCAACATATACATCGTCTACGTGAACCTTGTACTCTGTCTCAGGCTCAAGCTCAAGTGTGATGGACGCATTCTCTGGTCCCTCAACTACAAATGTAACATCGTTCTCATCAGCCTTGAAACCATGTACTGCTGTTCCCGGTACTGACTCATATACGAACATTCCGTTCTTCTCAAGCTTTGTGATCTCGTTGAAAGTCTTTATCTTGTAGATATCTCCCTGGAACTCAAAACCGTCCTTCTTGGTCTTTGCTCCAAGCTCATAATTACCGAATTCCAATGACTCCCCCTGTGCATTTATCAATTCATTTACTACTGACATTGATCTTATCCTCCTGTTGTTTTTGTATGATCTGAACTCTATCGCAATAATATCCTGACATATATCAATAATTTCTGTATACTATCCGTTAGTGATTTTCATTATACAGTAATGCATCCTTTTTTTCTACAAAATTATGCATTTTCACCAATATTTCATATTAATTTCTACTGCTTAATTTTCCACACTTGGCACTACTGTATATCATGCTCACATCACAAATATCTAATCCGACATCATTCCTCTGTCTTTTGTTTCGCTGTAAGTGATATTTTCTCAGTGGTTTTTCCGTCGGCTTCCTTCTTTTTCTTCGTTGACACTGTGACTGTATCACCTTTTTTGACATCACCTCTAAGCATCGCCTCCGCAAGCACATCCTCCACATATGTCTGGATAGCCCTTTTGAGTGGTCTTGCTCCATACTTCTTGTCATAGCCTTTTCCAAAGATATATTTCTTTGCATGGTCGGTGAACTTAAGCTCAATATCCATCTGTGTCTGGACACGGTTCTTAAGTTCCTTTAACATAAGTCCGGTTATATCCTTTACATTTGCCTCGCTCAGGGCATGGAACACGATTATGTCGTCTATTCTGTTCAGGAACTCCGGCTTGAAGGTTCTCTTGAGCTCATCCATTACATTGCTCTTCATCTTCTCATGTTCCTTTGTCTCATCGCTTACCGTGACAAATCCAAGCTGCTTAGGGTCAACTATACCCTGTGCCCCTGTATTGGAGGTCATGATTATGATGGTGTTCTTGAAATCCACCTTTCTTCCCTGGGAATCCGTTATATGTCCGTCATCAAGTACCTGAAGGAGAATGTTGAACACATCGCTGTGAGCCTTCTCTATCTCGTCAAACAGCACAACAGAATACGGATTGGTCCTGACCTTCTCACTGAGCTGTCCGCCCTCCTCAAAGCCTACATAACCCGGAGGTGAACCTATCATCTTGGACACGCTGTGCTTCTCCATGTACTCCGACATGTCAACTCTTATCAGGGCATCCTCACTTCCAAATACTATATCTGCAAGAGCCTTGGAAAGCTCTGTCTTACCGACACCTGTAGGTCCGAGGAACAGAAATGATCCCATCGGTCTCTTCGGATCCTTAAGTCCGACTCTGCTTCTCTTGATAGCACGTGATACGGCTGTAACAGCCTCCTCCTGGCCAACTACCCTCTTGTGAAGTTCACTCTCAAGGCGTTCAAGCTTCTTTGACTCCTTCTCCGTGAGCTTGCTAACAGGGATCTTGGTCCACACGGACACAACATCCGCAATATCGTTCTCCTGAACTGTGATATTTCTCTGGCTGGAAGACTGCTTTCTTGCATTCTTCTTTGCAAGCTCCTTCTGTCTCGCGCTCACCTCTGCCGCCGCCTCTATATTGCCAGCCATGAGTGCCTTCTCCAGATCGTCGTTGAGCGTTGTAAGCTCAGCCTCCACAGCCTTTTTCTTCTCATAATTATGTCTGTCCGATGAGAATCCGAGCCTCTTTCTGGAGCATGCCTCATCCATAAGATCTATGGCTTTGTCCGGCAGGAATCTGTCTGTTATATATCTGATGGACAGATCCACCGCAGCTTCAACCGCATCATCGCTTATATCGACATTGTGATGCTGCTCATAGCATGGTCTGAGTCCCTTGAGTATCTCCACTGCCTCATCCCTTGTAGGCTCATCCACGTACACCGGCTGGAATCTTCTCTCAAGGGCCGCATCCTTCTCTATATACTTCCGATATTCGTTCAGAGTCGTAGCACCTATCATCTGGATCTCGCCGCGTGACAGGGACGGCTTCAGTATATTGGACGCATCTATTGCACCCTCGGCACCGCCTGCCCCTATGAGTGTGTGAAGTTCATCCACAAACAATATGATATTGCCATCCGATATGACCTCTCCGATGACCTTCTTTATCCTGTCCTCAAACTCTCCTCTGTACTTGGAACCGGCAACCATGCTTGAAAGGTCAAGCGAAAGAAGCCTTTTACCCTTTACAGTATCCGGCACTTCATCGTGGGCTATGAGATATGCTATGCCCTCCACAACAGCAGTCTTTCCAACACCCGGCTCTCCGACCATACATGGATTGTTCTTCATTCGTCTGCTGAGTATCTGCATGACTCTCTCTATCTCTTTTGTACGTCCGATGACCGGATCCATATTGCCCATCCGTGCTTCCTGTGTCAGATCTCTGGAATACTGATCCAGTGTAGGTGTGGATGTCTTGCTCTTATTTCTCGACTTTTTCAGTGCTGCATATTCTCTCTTTGCCGTATTCGCATCGCTTCCACAGGCCAGAAGTATGTCTGTGTACACCTTCTGGATATTTACATTCTCTGATGCCATAAGCTTTACAGCTACACAGTCTGTCTCCTTTATAAGTGCCAGAAGGATATGCTCTGTTCCCACCTCCTGGGAATTGAGTCTTCTCGCCTCATACTGTGAGTCATCGAGAATCCTTCTTGCGCTCATCGTATATTTGTCTCTCTCCCCTGTGACTACTCCACCGGGTTCCAATGTATACTTCAACGCATCTATGATCTTAACTATATCCAGACCATTCTCGTTCAGAATACTGTACGCTGTTGTATCTGCTACAGATGCCAGTGCAACGATAAAATGCTCGCTTCCGACAAAATTCTGTCCAAGCTTCCTCGCCACCCTGTTTGCCTCTTTTATAACTATGTCAGATTCTTTGCTGTACGGTAATTTCATTCAGTCCACCTCAAATCTAAATAATCTAGGATTTTATGCGCTTCATTATAGCATATGTCGTCGTGCGTAAGCGCGATGACCTACGCACGCATCAGCGTGCTTCATTATAACATATATATTACAGGAATACAAAAGAGGTTTTGAGACAAATTCTCTCAAAACCTCTTCCGTAAATATATATCTATAGATTACTGCTCGTCTATAGCCTTACCTATATCATGTCTCATGTACTTGTTGTCAAATGTGATCCACTCTGTCGCAGCATATGCATTCGCACGAGCCTCGAAAAGATCCTTGCCCTTTGCTGTAACACCGAGTACACGGCCGCCATTTGTCACGATCTGATCACCGTCAAACTTTGTGCCGGCATGGAATACAAAGTAGTCATCCTTACCGTCAAACTTCTCAAGTCCATGTATAGGATAGCCCTTCTCATATGATACAGGGTATCCGTCTGATGCAAGAACTACGCACACTGCCGCATTGTCCTCAAACTGAAGATCGACCTTGTCAAGTGTTCCGTCGATACATGCCTCCATGACATCAATAATATCATTCTTCATACGTGGAAGAACTACCTGAGCCTCAGGATCGCCAAATCTTGCATTGTACTCGAGAACCTTAACACCATTTGGTGTCATCATGAGTCCGCAGAACAGAACTCCCTTGAACTCTCTGCCCTCTGCCTTCATGGCAGCCATGGTTGGCTTGTAGATGTTCTCCATGCAATACTCGTCTATCTCTTTTGTATAGAAAGGACTTGGGGAGAATGTTCCCATTCCGCCTGTGTTGAGTCCCTGATCTCCATCCTTTGCTCTCTTATGATCCTGTGCTGAAGTCATAGGCTTGATCGTTGTTCCATCACAGAAGCAAAGGACTGATACCTCACGTCCTGTCATGAACTCCTCTATTACCATGGTATTTCCGGCTGAACCAAAGTGCTTATCAAGCATGATCTCCTTGACGCCTGCCTTTGCCTCCTCAAGGTCATTACATATGAGAACACCCTTGCCGAGTGCAAGTCCGTCAGCCTTTAAAACTATAGGGAATGTGGCTGTCTCAAGGTACTTAAGCGCTGAATCGGCATCTGTAAAGTTCTCATAAGCCGCTGTAGGTATGCCATACTTCTTCATGAGATCCTTGGAGAACGCCTTTGAGCCCTCTATGATTGCTGCATTTGCACGAGGTCCGAATGCTCTGATACCGGCTGCCTCAAATGCATCGACCGCACCTGCAACAAGCGGATCATCCGGCGCAACAACAACCAGATCGACTGCCTTATCCTTTGCAAATGCAACCAGCTTATCAAAATCCATCACACCTATATCAACGCACTCTGCAAGTGCTGCGATACCTGCGTTGCCAGGTGCACAATATATCTTGGATACTTTATCACTCTTTGAAATACTTGTAACTATAGCATGCTCTCTTCCGCCGCTTCCTACTACCAATACTTTCATGGATATTCCTCCTACTACTTGAGTTAATAATAAAATACTATACTTATCATTGCAATATGCCAAACATTAAATTATCTATTCACCATTTTATGTCAATATAAACCCTATACCCTGTTGCTATTGCTGTATCCCAACTCGAATACTTCTTCTTAAACAATCCTGTTTCGCGCATTCTTCTCCAAACTATATTAACATTCTTTACATTAACATTAACCTTCCTAAGTCCCTTTTCTGCTAGCTTTTTCTCAATTATATCAGCAAGCTTTTCCACTCTATCTTTATTACCGGAAATACAATAACTTTCCATCTCCCAATCGTCCCAACCTCCCCAAAATTGCTTTTCCTTTCCACATGGTGCTTCTTTCGTTGTCACATAATCACCCAATTTTTGATTAACAACTCCCATGCCACGATAAACGAATTCTGCACCATTCATATAATTACTTATTCCAAAATCATTTTCACTATCACAATATAAGAAACCTGTAAGATTATCTTTTCCTTCTCTAGCTTGCCAATCACATAAATACATCAATCTTCTTATTACCCGACTATCTATATTATCACTATCAATTCCAAATTCGTATGAAACCCTATTTTGATCCGCACGTTTCTTTTCATCAGACATTCTTCTTAGTTCATCTTGAAACATTCATAATCTCCCTCATTTGTTAATATGATTTTACTCCTCCACCACTGCAATACCGTCTTCCACATGTACTTTGCCATGGGCGATCTTGTCTATAACCGCAGGCAGAAGCTTCCACTCAGCCTGTTCCATCACACGCTGCTGCAGAGCTTTCGGTGTATCACCATTCTGTACTGCAACTGCCTTCTGCATGATGATCGGACCTGTGTCAGTGCCTTTATCTACAAAATGGACCGTAGCTCCCACTACCTTGACACCTCTTGCAAGGGCTGCCTCATGAACTTTAAGTCCATAGTAGCCTGTTCCGCAGAATGCCGGTATGAGTGATGGGTGTATGTTGACTATCTTATTCGGATATGCATCTATCACTATCTCAGGTATGACCACAAGATATCCTGCGAGAACTATAAGATCCGCTCCGGTCTCCTGAAGCTTTGCGAGAAGTGCCTCGTTGAATTGAGCTCTGTCCGCATAATCCTTAGGGCTTACGACCTCCGCTGCTATTCCCACCTTCTTCGCCCTCTCAAGAGCAAATGCATTCTTATTGTTGCTTATGACCGCAACTATCTCCGTATCTGTTATGACTTTATTATCTATGGCATCTATGATGGCCTGAAGATTGGTTCCGCCGCCTGATACCAGAACTGCAACCTTTAGCATAAGTCTACTCCCTTTTCACCAGCTACAACTGTACCGAGAACAAATGCCTTGTCGCCGGCAGCTTCTATAGCTGCAATAGTCTTATCTGCATCTGCAGGGTCTATAGCAAGACACATACCAACTCCCATGTTGTATGTGTTGTACATCATATGCTCATCTATATCGCCTTTCTTTGCGAGAAGCTTGAATATAGCCGGTACCTCATATGAATCCTTCTTAACCTGAGCACGAACTCCGTCTGGAAGCATTCTTGGGATATTCTCATAGAATCCACCACCTGTGATGTGACTGCATCCCTTGATCGTAATGCCTGCATCCTTCACTGACTTGAGAGCCTTTACATAGATTCTTGTAGGCTCAATAAGTGCCTCACCGAGTGTCTTGCCAAGCTCGTCGTAATATGTATCAAGAGATTCCTTTGTCATCTCGAAAACCTTTCTTACAAGTGAGAAACCGTTGCTGTGCACTCCACTTGAAGCGATACCTATAAGTGTATCTCCAGGCTTAATGCTCTCTCCTGTAATAAGATCCTTCTTCTCAACAACACCTACTGCAAATCCTGCAAGGTCGTACTCATCCTCAGGCATAAGTCCCGGATGTTCTGCTGTCTCACCACCTACGAGGGCAGCTCCTGACTGGTTGCATCCCTCTGCAACACCGCTTACTATAGTAGCGATCTTCTCAGGATAGTTCTTGCCACATGCTATATAGTCAAGGAAGAAAAGTGGCTCTCCACCAGAGCATGCGATATCATTCACACACATTGCCACTGCGTCGATTCCGATGGTGTCATGCTTATCCATAATATAAGCCAGCTGAACCTTTGTTCCACATCCATCTGTTCCTGACAGAAGTATAGGCTCTTCCATATCCTTGATCTTAGCGAGACTGAAAGCTCCTGCGAATCCGCCAATTCCGCCAAGTACCTCAGGTCTCATGGTTGTCTTGATGTGCTTCTTCATAAGCTCCACAGACTTGTATCCAGCTTCAATATCTACTCCGGCATTCTTGTAATCCAATTTCTTATCCTCCTGTTATCTGTTTTGTACAGGGCGCACCGGCGCCTTTTCAAATATTCCAATAAATTATAGATTATATCGAATACTTTGTAAAGATTGAGATGATTACAAATTGATAATGTGGTGAACGTGTGGTATAATCACAATATATTGTGATTATAGCTATCCGCAATATATAACAGTCGATTATACTACAGCAAAAGCAGTTACTAAAGGAGCACCCGCATGACCAACAACAGATTGAACATCGGTATTTTTACGTGTCATATTGATAACGATTACGCAACAGAGGTTTGCAAAGGAGCTGAATACGCAGCAAAGGAACTTGACTGCAATCTCATCGTATTTCCGGGCATGTTTCTGAATGCCTCCTTTTATGATCCTGCCAATCAACTGTATGATTACCAGTATAATTCGATTTTCTACTATGCACATCCTGAGTGTCTGGACGCACTTATCATCTCCGTCGGAGCTATATCATCTCTGTTATCGGAGAAGGACATGAATTCTTTCCTTTCCCATTTTGATGGAATACCTATCCTCACACTGGAGGAGAAGCTTCCGGGATATCCATGCATCAGAACAGACAATTCAAGAGGAATGAGGGATGCCATAGAACATCTCATAAAAGAACACAAGAGAAAGCATATATGCTTTGTTGCCGGCAAGGATGACAACACCGACAGCAATCTCAGACTCAAGATATACAGAGAGGTTCTCTCTGAGAACGGACTCAGCGTTGAGGACCGCATGATAATACACGGCGACTTCGCAGAATACTGTCAGGAGGAGACTGCACAGCTTCTGGATGTAAACCCGGATGCCGATGCCATCGTATTTGCAAATGATCGCATGGCAATAGGCGGTTATGCAGAACTCAAGTCCAGAGGAATACGCATAGGAGAAACCATGTCAGTCATCGGTTTTGACGATTCACCATCTTCCGTCAACATGGATCCCCCCCTCACCACAGTCAATATCAATTCCTGTGAACTCGGTTTCCGTGCAGTGTATGCGGCGGTGAGACTTGCCCAGACCGGCAACATGAAATCCGAGACTCTGGATTCCAGACTTATAAACAGACTGTCCTGTTGCTGTCACCTGTGCACAGAGAGTGACCTGATAGATGCCGGCAGACATTTACTGGATCTTGACATACCGGACATCATCGATATTCTCGACGGACGACTCTTCGGAGAGATCGCAGATTCTTTCTTTGCCTCCAAGGTCATGTCCGCATACAACAGGATACTCATTGATATAGTATCCGTGATCAAGAGCGACATTGATACGGAGTATCCACAGAACAAGATCATCGATGAACTCAAATGTATTCTCGAATCTGACCTGACCGATTTTTATTCTGTCCAGAAAACAGCATACATGTTCCGTGAACTGGCTTCCATCTTCTCAAGCTGTAAATTGTCTGCAGCCAAGAGTCTCCAGTTCAACAGACTTAACACGACCATAACCAACACCATATCACTCTTCATCTCGAATCAGCTTTACAACACGATATACGAGAACAAGATGATGGGCTGGTCATCAATATACATAACCCGTGACACCCTGACATACGGCGAGGATCTTGGCAAGACATACACATCCATCCTCCACAAGCTTCAGGGGCTGAATTACGAAGGAGCTTACATCTACACATACGACGATCCTGTGCGCATCACAGACACGGGAAGCTGGATCGTTCCAAAGTCAGTCTTCCTTCAGGCTTTCTTCAACCCGAACAATTGTCAGGTGCTTTTCGGAGAGTCCAGAAGGGTTCCTTCTGTAGAAATTTTTGACAACGAATATACATACTATGACAAGCGTTTTACATCCGTCATAGTTCCTATATTTACAAACGAGGATCACCACGGAGTGTTCATATGCAACACAGATGTGGCTCACTTCAGTTCCATATATTCCACCAGCCTGCAGCTCGGTGCAGCACTGAAATATATGTCGCTGCTCCGTGAGCAGAACATCACGCAGGAACAGCTCAGGATGTCTCTGAACGAGATCCACGAGAAGAACGAGCTTCTGAACCACCTGTCGACATCAGATGAGCTGACGGGTATATATAACAGACGTGGATTTATGGAGCGGGTTGAATACTATATCAACATTCCGTCAAACTGTGGAATGAAGGCTATACTTCTCTTCGCTGATATGGATTCACTGAAAGTTGTAAATGACAAATTTGGACACAAGGACGGTGACTTCGCCCTCAAGAACATCGCGAACATCCTGTCCCAGAGTTTTGGTCCACATG
>ERZ1027087.1145-NODE-1145-length-9343-cov-5.771425_pt1 | contig 9343 bp, 5 predicted proteins | sample MGYA00519413_ERZ1027087 | MGnify/ENA primary metagenome ERZ1027087 (study PRJEB26926, sample SAMN06164438) | human gut metagenome | biome: ENVO:00009003; feature: ENVO:2100002; material: ENVO:00002003 | host: Homo sapiens | place: USA | collected 2012 ...
ATTTAAAATCATCTTTTAACTACAAAACTGCCCTCCTCACTAATGTTCCGGAATCCCGGGTACTCATCACAGTGAAGAGGGCAGCTTTATTTTATATTCTATATGATTCTACGCTTCGATCATCAATATAATTCTATGCTCCGATCATCAATCCAGCAGCTTCTTCATACTGTCAAGACTTATGAGAAGCGTCGATGAATTGTGAAGCAGTGCTGATGTGGTTGGCTGGATAACTCCCATCACGCCCAGGATGATAAGTCCTGTGTTGATGGTCACTATCTTGCGATAGTTCCTGTTGATCCTGCTCATCAGCTTATTACTGAGTTCCTTAAGTGTTACGAGCTCGTACAGATTGTCCGCACTGACAGTTATATCTGCGATCTCTCTGGCAATCTCCGCGCCATCACTTACGGCAATTCCAGCATCGGATGCCGACAGTGCAGGTGAGTCATTGATTCCATCTCCCACCATGATGACCTTTCGACCCGCAGTCTTCTCAGCCTCGACAAACTTTGCCTTGTCCTCAGGAAGGACCTCTGAGTAATACTCATCCACCCCTACCTGCTCTGCAATAGCCTTGGCCGTTCTGTCACTGTCTCCTGTCATCATGACAACCTTCTTGATTCCCAGCTTCTTGAGCCTTGAAACAACCTCGGCCGACTCAGGTCTGACCGGATCCTTGATGGATATGACTGCTGCCAGCCTGCCATCGATTCCCATGAACAGATGTGAATGAGTCTTGGACAACGACTCGTACAGCTCTATCTTATCCTCAGGTATCACACAGCCCTCATCCTCAAATACGAAATGATAGCTTCCTATGACAACCTTCTTGCCGTCTATGCTTGATGAGATACCATGAGCCACAACATACTCAACCTTGGAGTGCATCTCCTCATGCTCCAGCCCTTTGGCTGCAGCTCCGGCCACAACTGCTCTTGCCATGGAATGAGGGAAATGCTCCTCCAGACATGCAGCTATCCTGAGCAGCTCATCAGGATCTCTTCCGTCAAATGATACGACGCGTACAAGCGTAGGTGATGCCTTTGTAAGTGTTCCTGTCTTGTCAAATACTATCGTGTCTGCATCAGCTACAGCCTCCAGGAATTTGCCGCCCTTGACTGTGAGGTGATGCTTGTTTGCCTCCTGTATAGCGGACAATACAGCTATAGGCATGGACATCTTCAGCGCACATGAATAGTCGACCATGAGCACCGCAAGTGTCTTGGTGATATTCCTTGTGAGAAGATATGTGAGGATGGTTCCTCCGAGTGTCCATGGCACAAGACCATCAGCAAGATGCTCAGCCTTGCTCTCAAGTCCTGACTTGAGCTTCTCTGACTCCTCTATCATCGCAACGACTTTATCATATCTGCTGGTCTTTCCAGTCTTCACAACTCTTACGACCAGCTCACCTTCCTCAACAACTGTACCTGCATATACACTGTCTCCGTGTCCCTTGTGGACCGGTACTGACTCTCCGGTGAGAGATGCCTGATTGACCATGCCCTCGCCCTGATCCACCACTCCGTCGAATGGAATGACATTGCCCATGTGAACCACTACCAGATCATCCTTTGCGATCTTCGAACTGTCCATGAGTACATCACAGTCATCCACACGCACCCATACCTTATTGATATTGAGCGACATGCTTCTCGCCAGTCCATCCACCGACTTCTTGTGGGTCCACTCCTCAAGGATCTCACCGATCTCCAGAAGGAACATGACTGATCCCGCTGTTGCGAAATCATTGGTCAGAACGGACGCAGTTATGGCTGTTGCATCGAGAACCGGCACCTCAAGCTTCCTGTTCGCAAGACACTTGAGCCCCTTGCCTATATACTTGAGAGCTTTGACGGATGTCAGACAATACCGAAGCGGCATTGGCATGATCCACTTCTTGGTCATGTACCATGCAGTTTTCCAGAACAGCTTGTCTTCATACTGTCTGTTCATGACTCTTCCGGATGTCTCAGTGAGATCCGCCGGAACTTCAACCCTGTCATATCCAAACTGTCTCAGCGCATCTATCACCTCTGCGCGGTCACCATCATATATAATGATCGCGTCACAGGTTCTGTCATGCACCTTGACTTCCTCAACAGCCTCACAGTTCTCCAGATAATACTGAAGTATGTCGGCCTGTGCCATAGTCATGCGGCTCTGTGCCATGTGTATACGCAGACGATTCTTTGTTTCATTCAAAATTGAAAACTTCAAGATCTTCGCCTCTTTCTTATGTTTTGTATTATACCGATTACTCTTCTACAGACTCTTCTGCTTCAGTGCTCTCAGCCTCTGTGCACTCATCATCCTCAAAATCAGCCTCAGCTGCCTTCTGAGCTCTTGCCTCATTGATATCCTTTGCTCCTGCGTAGATATCTCCACAGTTCTCCTGGATAGTATTGGCTGTCTTCATGACACAGTCCTTTGCTCTGAGAACACCAGCTGTACAATGTGTATACACGTTCTTTGCATCCTTGCTTGAGAGAACCTTGATACCAGCTGTTCCAAATAATACTCCACCTGCAAATATTCCAAGCTTCTTCCAGTTTACCTTCTTTAATGCCTTCATCATGATTTTGTCCTCCTTGATTATATATTTATTCTGATTAATGATATGACCACTTATACGCATGGTAGATTATATGACAGGCTTCGCCGTGATTCGATTTTTCTAATCACGGTTTGTTCAATCAAACTCTCCTTAACATAAAAAATGCATTCTCGATCTTCGTACTGTAGAAAGAGTCTGCATCTGTTTCGTGGTCTTTTATTTGCTGTAAGTATAGCACTGCCCCCAGCGTTAGTCCAATATAACATTCGCATTTTAAATGACTTTTTTTCTCAATAAGTATCAACAAGCTATCTTACACTTGCGACATTTTGTAAGGTTGCTTTTTTTCCTTCTATATACTATCTTATTACTATTGACAAAGACATATATACAAAGGAGATTCCATATATGGATAATTTCAACATCAAAAGTATTCTGGTCATATTATTTTTGTTTTTTATCGGCTGTATCATGGGCTGGTGCATAGAAGTCATATTCAGAAAGTTCTTCTCCAAGAGCAACCCAAGCCACAAATGGATCAACCCAGGATTCCTCATCGGTCCGTACCTTCCACTGTATGGTTCGGGTCTGGTGGTGCTGTATCTCCTGTCCCTGATCCATATCGATGCGGTTGACGCCCATCCTGTTCTGCAAAAGATTCTGGTTATACTGATCATGACCATCGCCATGACCGTTGTGGAGTACATAGCCGGACGTATATTTATAATAGGAATGAACATCAAGCTGTGGGACTACTCTGATGAGTGGGGCAACATACAGGGAATCATCTGTCCGCTGTTCTCATTCTTCTGGGGTGTGATCGCGGCACTATACTATTTCTTCCTTCACCCCCACATACTGAATGCAGTGTACTGGCTTGCAGATCACCTGACATTCTCCTTCTTCATCGGATTCTTCTACGGAGTATTCGTGATCGACTGCGTCGTATCATTTAACCTGATGAACAAAGTGAAGAAATTTGCGAAGGAGAACGATCTTATTGTCCGCGTTGAGGAACTTAAGTCCCGACTGGCTCTGGATCGTGAGAAATTCAAGGAGAAGCCAAGCTTCCTTCTCTCACTCCACGATACGGCATCCATCAAGCGAGCATTTGAGAATAATCCTGAAAGCTTCTCCATAACGAAGAAGATCAAGCTGAAAGCCGAAGAACTTACTGAGAACGTAAAGGAAAAGGGTGCTGTGATAAGTGAGAACATCAAGGAAAAAAGTGAGGTGATCACCGAGGGCATCAAGGCTGCCGGAACTGAGGCAAAGGCCCGAATCGGTGAAACGCTGAATCGAAACGACTCATCAGATGTGGCTGACACTGACCTGTTCGACAATTCCCACAGGGATATAACAGAGCACAAGAATGAAAAGTAATATCATTCATAGAATATAACAAACACAAAAATACCATGTGCAGACGAAATGCCGTACATGGTATTTTTATGTGCTCTATTTACTTTTTATCTGTACTTGACACTAGCCTTCTTGTAGGTTCCTGCCGTTTTTCCTTTGTATGGTTTTACAAAGTATGTGTACTTTGTTCCTGACTTCACACTGCGGTCAAGATATGTTGTGGTCTTTGATCTCACAACCTTCACACATTTGAATCTGCCGCTGCCTGTCTTTTTGTATATCTTATAGCCGGCGGCTCCCTTTGTCTTCTTCCAGGAGACTCTTACTCCCTGTGAGGTATTCTTTGCTCTTGCGGTCGTGCAACCTATATAATACTGGCTCTTTGCCTTGGAGCCGCCCTTTGTATAGCTGTTGTATGCCGATACTCTGTATGTGTAGGTCTTTCCTCCTACAACAGATCTGTCTACCATTGATCTCACAGAGCTTCCCTTCACTGTCTTTATAAGTCTGTATGCACCCTTGCCTGTGCGTCTGTATACCTTATAACCGGTGGCTCTTGAATCGGTATTCCAGGTGAGGCTTATTCCCTTACCTGTATTCTTCGTTTTGACCGTCACCGTCGCAAGCTTCAATTTGTCGAGTGTGACATTCTTGGTATATCCGCAGTTGCTGCATTTGTACTTCTGCGATCCCTGGGATGTGAATGTCGGCTGTTTTGTAACCTCTCCCGCCTGCCATTTGTGGCTCATACATGCTCCTAGATAGTAAGCGTCCTTTCTTGTACAGGATGGAGTGTCGGAAACCCAGATCACAACATCATTTCCGTAATATCCCATTCCATATATGTTTACACCTGATACATACTTCTGTCTTATGTCATATATAGCCCACGCCTTGCGCTCATTTACCTCAATATCTATCCATGCAACATACCTCGATGTGCAGAAATAGAGCTTTTCCTGTGCAAGGAACAGTGTTCCATACTGTTTGTTAAGTGCCGTACCATCTGTATCCAGCCATTCATCCTGCCCGGTAAATATCGTTGTATTTACACCGTTGCTGAAGCTGTACTTGTTTATCTGATAGTATGATGACTGGCTGCCCTGCTTTATGCTGTACCAGTAGCCCTTTCTATAAAAGATGACCTTCTCAACGCCATTCCAGAACTGGCCTTTTTCATATCGCTTATCCGTGGCATTGCTGTATGTTCCCTTCCATACATTTCCCACCTTTGTGTCATATCTGCCAAGATAATAATCGCTGCTGGCGGCCTTAGTCTTACTGTTCAAGGTGTCAAAGCTTACAAGGAAATAATCATGCATCGACCTTCCCGGTATATCACTTGCGGGATCATCCCAGGTTGCGTCAACGTGATACCACTTTCCACCTATATTTACAACATTCCACGCATGGTTTACATACTGGCTTGTGGCAACTCCACTCGGAACCCCGGCTTTCCTGAGGAAATACCACATGGTCTCCGCATATCCCTGACACACGCTGCTCCTCTTAACCAATACACCATACATATCATACATGTGGTCTCTTCCGGTTGTTGGATCAAATTCCTTAGCCCCGCTGGTGTCATATGCAACTGTGGATGTCAGGAACTCATGATATGCAAGCACGATCTCTGCCGGCTTCATGTTCTTTGTATTTATCTGCTTGTTCACTTCCGCTATGGCTGCATCCAACTGCTTCTTTTCGGTTCGGGCATTTGGCTTGTATGAGAACTTCAGATACACGACCTTTCCTGTGGTCTGGTCATACAGATAACTGTATCTTGCCACATACACGACCTCGGGATGCGCATTCATTGCGGTTGTGACTACATTTGCAACATTTCGTGTGGTCAATCCCCAGCTCTTTACATTGAGTCTCGGTGAAAATTTCTCCACAGCGCCGACAATGGCACTCTCATATTTCTTTGAATTTGCCGCTGCCAGTGACGCTTCCGATGAATCCGATGCTTCATCTTCTATTATCTGTCCGCCAAATTGCAGGATACCTGAAGTATCGCCCTCCTGCTCAAGCAACTGACCATAGCTGCTCTGTGATGAGTCATACTGTTCCTGAGTATCTTCCGCAAATGCTGGTATTTTTCCGCCGTACAGCACACACGCAGCGATGACGCCCACCACAAATATCATCCTGATACGCCGCACAGCTTCTGTGAGTCTTACATTTTCATATTTCATTCTTTTTCTCCCTTATAATTACGCAGTAAGCATCTACCTTTTTATTCTCTTCTGCGGTGACGCTGCACTATATGTCTTATTATTCACTGCCTTCACAATATAATAATAAGTCTGACCTTTCTTTGCCGTTTTGTCTGTCCAACTGAGAGTTTTCGCTGTTACAGTCTTGACTGCCCTGTATTTGCCTGTTGGTGTCTTTCTATACACAATGTATTTTTTTGCACCGGCAGACTTTTTCCAGGAAAGTTTCACTCCCTGTGCTGACTTCCTGACCGTGACAACCGGAGCCTTGATGTAGAGAATACTTGCCTCTGTATATCCACTGAGTACATTTCCATTATATGCCTTTACACAGTAGTAATACCTGTTTCCTGACTTGACTGTCTTGTCTACATAGCTTGTCGTTCCCGACTTGACTGTCTTGATACATACATATCTTCCCTTGGCGGTTCTCCTGTATATCTTGTAGCCTGACGCCCCGGCAGATCTGTTCCAGGTAAGTTTTACCGCTGAGGTCTGCTGTGCGGCCTTTACTGTTACCTTTGTGAGCTTCAGCTTTGCAATTGTGACCTGCTTTGCTGCGCCACATGTCTTGCACGTATATTTCCTGACTCCTGTAGCTGTATATGTAGCTTTCTTAGTAACCGTTCCATTATCCCATGCATGGGTCATACATACAAGCTTGGCTATAGTCTCGGTCTTTGTCTCGCCACAGTTTGTACAGGTGTACTTTCTTGTTCCCTCTGTCTTGTATGTTGGCTGTTTTGTCACTACTCCGGCATCCCATGCATGGTTTGTGCAACCAATTTTCCCGATTATGTCTGTCTTTGTCTCGCCACAGTTCTCACATGTATATTTCTTTGTACCTGTGCTTGTATACGTAGGTGCTGTTACTACTACTCCGGCATCCCATACATGCTCGGTGCATACAAGCTTAGCTATGGTCTCTATCTTTGTCTCGCCACAGTTTGTACAGGTGTACTTCTTAGTTCCCTCGTTTTTATACGTTGATGCTGTTACTACTACTCCGGCATCCCATGCATGATCTGTACATACAAGCTTAGCTATAGTCTCGGTCTTTGTCTCGCCACAGTTTGTACAGGTGTACTTTCTTGTTCCCTCTGTCTTGTATGTTGGCTGTATTGTCACTACTCCGGCATCCCACGCATGCTTTGTACATACCAGCTTGGCTATCGTTTCGGTCTTGGTTGTTCCGCAATTCTTACACGTATACTTCTTGGTTCCCTCTGTCTTGTATGTCGGCGCTGTCACAACCTTGCCGCTATCCCACACGTGGCTCGTACATACAAGTTTGGCTATCGTTTCGATCTTGGTCTCACCGCAGTTTGTACAGGTGTACTTCTTGGTTCCTGTACTTGTGTAGGTCGGCTCCTTTGTCACCACTCCAGCATCCCACTTGTGGCTTATGCACATCTCGAATGTATACTCGGCATACTCCTTGTTATACTTGCTTGAATTGCTTGAATCCTTAGTTTTCTTTATATTAGGAGAATCTGTAATAAAATACACCAGCTTACCATACTGTTCTCCAAACGCATATAAATTATTTCCTGTTGAACTATTATACTGTGTTCGTATATTTATAAGCTCTGTAGGAATTACATTTGTCGATGTTATATCTATCTTGTTCAAGCTATCCGGAGTAGTAAAATATAAATTATCACCTCGGAGATATATTGAACTATAAACACCAGGATAATACCCACCACTCGGAGTTGTCCATTTTGCAGTGCCCGAATACAAAACCTTGTTTATGTTAGTCGAATACTGGTACTTATTTATGTTAAATGATGTTTTCGAACTGCCCTCACTTATGCTGTACCAATAACCGTCTTTATAAAAAATAGCTTTCTCAATACCATTCCAGAACTTACCACTCTCATAAGTGGTGTCCACCGCTGTCGTATATGTATCTCCCCACTGTGCGCTGACAACCATATCCGTTCTGTCCTTAGTATGGTTGATGAGTGTATTCTTATTCATTGTATCAAAGCTGACAAGGAAATAATCATGATATGATCTTCCAGGCATATCCCACACCGGATCATCCCATGTCGCATCTATGTGATACCATTTTCCATGTATCTTAACTATGTTCCACGCGTGATTGATATTTTCACTTGATGCGATTGCACATGAAAGACCAGCCTCTCTTAGCAGATAAAACATAGTCTCGGCATATCCCTGACACACACAACTATGTTTAACCAAAGCTCCATACATATCGTACCCGTGATTTGCAGCAATCGTTCCATTGAAATAATCCTCATATGCATATGCAACTGTGGATGTGAGATACTCATGATATGCAAGTACTATCTCTTCATCGCTCATTCCACTGGTATCTATCTTACTCTTGACTTCCTGAAGTGCAGCATCAAGCTCCTGCTGCTCCTCCTTTGCATTTGTCAAATATGTAAATGCTATTTTGGTGATTGAAGAGCCAGAAGTCCAATATGTATAGCCTCCCGATAGACTGATAAACTCGGGATGAGAATTGATAATAGATCTTACTGCCCCGTTATTAATATCGTCTCTCGTAAGGCCAAGTTCCGATACATCTATACTCGTCTGCCATGCCTTGATTCCTTCAACAATAAGCTTCTCAAGTGCTGTTGCATCATATGTAGATGCCAGTGAAGCCGCACCATCCTGCTGCTCAACGACAACGCCAAGTCCGCCTTTCTGCAAAGTGTCGTCCAGATCATCATACCCTACCGTAACCTGACTCTCATCTGAACTTACCCGTGTCTGATCAGATGCATATGCTCCCACTTTACCGCCTGTCAATAGCACAACCGCCGCTGAAAATGCCAAGGCACCGATACAGATTTTTCTGCTCAGCCCCCTTAACAACTCAGACCTTATACTGCCTGCCACCACTCTATATGATTTCCTCTTTTTTATCATAAAACTCCTCCTTAAACGATACGTTCCAACCTTATATTTCCGTTCATCCCTCAATACTTTTATTATATAGATTTTTGACACTGTTCGATAGCTTTTAACCTTACTTTTGTACATCTTGTAGGAATTGACAAATTGCGCAACTTTGAGCAATTCATGATATCTTATATCATAAGCAATTATATCTCTTATTTCAAGCCGTTTTTCTTAATTATATACAATATTGTCCTGATGAATGGCAGTGTATATATCTGTCTCTTATACACATCTCCGAGCCCACGAGACCGAGGCTGAT
>ERZ1027087.1155-NODE-1155-length-9302-cov-5.536715_pt1 | contig 9302 bp, 7 predicted proteins | sample MGYA00519413_ERZ1027087 | MGnify/ENA primary metagenome ERZ1027087 (study PRJEB26926, sample SAMN06164438) | human gut metagenome | biome: ENVO:00009003; feature: ENVO:2100002; material: ENVO:00002003 | host: Homo sapiens | place: USA | collected 2012 ...
CAGCCTCGGTCTCGTGGGCTCGGAGATGTGTATAAGAGACAGATGCACAGGAGTGCTATGTAAACTTTAACTCGAAAAGTCTTATTAAATCGGTAAAGGGCGCATCGGCAACCCGAGTTACAATATCCAGCATTAATGGCAAATCACTTGCTAAGTTAGATACGATCAAGCTGAGAGTAAAGGCATATAAGCTGGTAAATGGTAAGAAGAAGTATATAGACAATAGTGTCATGCTTCATATAGTTACCAATAGCAGCAAATATACCAACATCAAGAAGGTTCTGCTTCCACAGAAGAGCTACGTGTTGGGAGTTAAGCAGACGATTAAGCTTAAACCTGGATATACCAAGGCAGATGCCAGCAAGAAGGTGCTTGATGGCACACATGGTGCAAGGTATTTGTATGCATGTACAAATAAAAATGTTGCTACAGTTGATGCCAAAGGAAGAATAAAGGCAAAGGCCGCAGGAAAGTGTACGGTCTATGTAATTGCTGTAAATGGCACTACACAGGCTGTGCAGATTATAGTAAAATAAAAATAGTAGCTGCATGAGGTGCTTGATATCCGGCCCGTTGGGGCTGGATGCAGGCACCTTTGCTGATATATACAGGGTGTTGATTATCTATACCGGGATTAAAAAGTGAGAAAAGGAGATTTGTACATATGGGGAATACGGCTTCGGGTAATAAAGGCTGTTTTATAAAACCGAAAAAAGCCTGGAGGCTTCTGAAGACAGCGGATGAAGGGAATGTAACTGCATATATATTCGGGGTCAGTGGTTCGGGAAAGACGACTCTTGTCAGCAGATATCTTGGAACACGTAAGTACATGGTGGTGGATGCCGGCGGTATCAGACCGGATGACCTTGTGGTAGAAAGCAGCAACGCAAGAAAAATAATTGTCATAGATAATCTGCACGAGCTCTCATGGGGGGATGTGGACACAGTGAGGGAGCAGATCATAGAACTCATTAGAAGAGAAGACGTATGGGTTATACTCGTTGGCCGGTGTCCGGTTCCCCCATGGCTTTCTGCTGTAAGATTTCAAGAAGGATTTTATGTGGTGGACAGCAAGCTGCTTATGTTCAGTCTGGAGGATATAAAGAAGTATGCTGAATACGCTGGATTTAGCATCAATGAGGCACAAGTGCAGAGAATGTACTATGAGACTACAGGACTTCCGCTGGCTGTGGAGATGTGCCACATCAAATACATGGAAATGGCATATACAAGCGAGATAACAGATGATATGTATAATGATTTTTCGAGACGCGTTGAGGATGAGATGTGTAATTACCTTGAGTATCATGTGTATGATAACTGGGATGTGGAAATGCAGGAATTTCTCATGGAAATATCCGTGGTGGATGAGTTTACAACAAAACAGGCTGAGATGATAACCGGAAGAAGTGACAGTGAGCTTTTGATCGAGAGGGCAAAGTGGCTTGGAAACTTTATGACCAGCCGGATGGATAAGGATGGCAATACACAATATCAACTGCAGTTTCACATGAGGGTCTCTATGCGCAGACGTCTTAAGCGGAAGTACGAGAAAGAGCGTATAAGAGGCCTGTATGAGAATGCCGGACTGTTTTACAGACTTAACGGAGATATAAGGAAAGCTTTGGAGATGTATGAAAATGCAGGAGTTACAGAGCGAATAGTTTCAATACTTGTCGATAATGCCAGACATGCGGCGAACAGTGGTTATTACTATGATCTGAAAAAATATTACCTGGAACTTCCGGATCATGTCATCGAGAAAAGTCCTGAGCTTATGTGTGGTATGAGCATGCTGCAGTCACTCCTTCTAAATCCTGATGAGAGTGAAAGATGGTACGACAGACTAAAATTATATGCAGATGAAAACCAAGGAAGTGCCAGGAAAAATGCAAAGGGACTTTTGCTGTATCTGGATATTGGTCTGCCGCACAGGGGGAGTGTTGATGTATTAAAGCTTTTGAAGTCAGCATACACCATGGTTTTTAATAAAGAAGTAAGAATACAGGAATGGTCGGTTACATCCAATCTGCCATCAATGATGAATGGCGGAAAAGATTTCTGTGAGTGGAGCAAGAGAGACAGAGAGCTGGCGTCGAAGGTTGGCAGGATTGTTGAGTTTGTACTTGGAAAATACGGAAAAGGTCTTGTAAATCTTGCTTTGGCGGAGAGTTTTCTTGAAAAGAGCGGAGATAATTACGAGGTGGCAACGCTTGCGGCAAAGGGCAGAATGCAGGCGGAAGCAGGAGGAAAAATCGAGCAGTGCTTTGTTGCTGATGGTATATTGGCGTGGCTGCATTTGCAGAACGGAAAGCCACAGGAGGCTCTTGAGGTTTTGAATGGAATAGAGGGAAAGGCTGAAAAAGAGGAAGGACAAAATCTCCTTCCCAATATATATGCATTTGAGACCAGATGCAGCCTGTACAGAGGAGATAGAGCCTGTGTTACAGGTTGGATGGAAAATGCTCCGGATGAAAATGTTGAATTCAGGATATATGACAGGTTTATCTATCTAACCAAAGTGAGAGTATACCTTCAAAGCGGACGGAATGAACAGGCATATTCGCTGCTGACAAAGCTGAGATATTATGCTGAGATGATGTCCCGTACGTATATAGGGATAGAATGTGGTGTGCTGATGGCTGTAGCTTTGCAGCGATTAAAAAATGATGACTGGAAAAAGGCGATGTGCAATGCTATTGATACTGCGATGGAATATAGCTTCACAAGGATTATATCCAGAGAAGGTGCGGCGGTGAATACTCTTATAAATACCTGTGGATGGAAAGTCGAGAAAGATGGTGCTGACGATAAGGAGATAGCCGCAAGAAGGGCATATTTCAGACAACTGCAGAAGGAGACTGAGAGTATGACGAGATACTACCCCGGATATATGAAAGCGGGAGTGGATGATGTTCAGCTCAGTGAGACTGCTACAGCCATACTTAAATTGCAGGCAGAGGGCTTGTCTAGGCAGAAGATAGCGGACAGACTCAACATGTCGGAGGCGAATGTAAAGTATCATCTGAACCAGGTGTACAGAAAACTCGGGGTGACTGATAAGGCCGGGGCGGTCAGGGAGGCATCTAACAGGGGACTTATCTAGTGATTGTGAGATTTGCGTTCGGTGGTGGTTTACTTGAATACACCGTATGTAAAAGTTGCATATGAATGTATGCTATGAATGTACATAATTAGGGTGGAAAAACTTAGACTGTTGTTGTATTATGTCTATAATTATGATTACATACGAATCAGTAACGTCAGATTGAGATGAGGATAATTTCCGTATGGCATAAAAGTGTTGGTGAAGATGGCGTTTGGAACTTAGAGAATGAGCGAGTACGGACGGATTCGTATTTGACAGGTATTCAAGGAGGAATTACGACGTGAATTTTTTGGAAGAAAGAATAACTAAGGATGGAATAGTAAAGGAGGGCAATGTTCTCAAGGTGGATAGTTTCCTGAACCACCAGATGGATATACGTCTGTTTGATCAGATCGGTGAGGAGTTCAAGAAGAGATTTGAGGGAACAGAGATCAACAAGATCCTTACTATAGAGGCATCCGGAATAGGCATTGCCTGTGTTGTTGCCAGACATTTTGACGTGCCTGTTGTATTTGCGAAGAAGTCAAAGAGCATTAATATAGAGGGCGATGTGTATGTGGCAGAGGTTGAGTCATTTACACACAAGTGTAAGAATCAGGTTATCGTATCCAAAAAATTTATAAATCCGGAGGACAAGATTCTTATCATAGATGATTTTCTTGCAAATGGATGTGCGCTTCAGGGACTCATCTCCATAGTCAAGTCAGCAGGCGCTAGCGTAGAGGGAATCGGAATCGCGGTTGAGAAGGGCTTCCAGACAGGTGGTCAGGTCATCAGGAATCTCGGATATCATCTTGAGTCGCTTGCGATAGTGGACAGCATGGACGCTGCTACGGGCGAGATAAAGTTCAGGGAGCAGTAGGATCGCTGCGGGATATTTGCTGAGAGGTGGGGTATATGGGAAATAACAATTTAGAAGAAAAAAATGTTTCTATGCCTGAGAAAATTGGAGGCGTAATATTTGGCATATGGTTTGTTGCCAGTATTATAGCCGGATTTGTTGCAAGTGAGATCGGAACGGATGCTGTTATGCTTGTTGTGGGGCAGTTTTTTGCCGGGATAGTTCTTGTCATAATTCTAAAGACTCTTATTCCGATGATTAAGAAGCGAAAGCGGGGGAGCATCATCGGTATAGTGTTCATATCTGTGTTTGCCGGTGCTGCATCGGCGCTGATATGGGCGGCGTGTGCTGTGAAAGATGGCTCTTTTGCGGATAAGATAGTATTGCTCCCGGAACGGATATTGGGGAGAGAAAATTGCAATGTTGGAGCATTTTATGCAGAGATATTTGCCTGTGCATTCTTTGTGGTCAGTGCAATAACACTGCTCTCTGTGATATGTAAGAGAAAAGCGCTTGAGCGAAGATGTTCATTTACTGTGAAAGCTGTATGCCATGATGTACGTGCAGATATGAGACAGGATATGAGAGCCGGCAGAAGATATCCGGAGGCGGGAGTATTTGAATTTACATACAGGGATAAGCAGTATAAAGTGTATGAGCAGACGTATGTATATGGACTGAATATAAGTAAAGGCGATGTGGTATATCTTTATATCAACCCAGAAAATCCGTACGAATTTTATCTGGAAAACAGTGGTATATTCAGCAGTCAGGCGATATGGTCAGCAGTTTTTTTGATGATTATATCAGGTTTGATGGCCGCAGGCTGCAATTTGTTGATTTTTAGGTGAAAAAATAGCCAGGTGTATGTTCTCCAATTTGGAGAATATGCACCTGGCTGTTTCTACGTAATTTTATCTAAAACTCTTCAGCCAGTTCACAAGAGAGTCATGCCAGATGTTGTCTGTGACAGTCTTCTTCATCTGCGCATCAACAGGTCCGTTGCCTGCAAGCTTTGCCAGGATAGCAGCCTGAAGTTCAGGAACTGTCATGGATTCCGGAGACTTGCGCCAGTCAACTGTGATGGTTTCTGGATCAACCGGGGTGTCGGCAGCAGTATTCTTCTCAGTATCGGTTGTGTTTTTCTTAGCATCTGCAGATTCTGTAGCGGCCACAGTGTCTTTGGATTCTATCTTTGGTTCAGATTCCTGATTGCCTTTTGCATCGGTAGATGTTTCAGACGCTGCCTTATTTTCTGTGTTGGTCTTAGCTTCACTCTCAGTCTTGTTCTTAGTCTTGTTCTCAGCCTTCGTCTCCATCTTAACTGGCTTAACGTTCAGGTCAGTTCCATCAGGCACCCAGATCTCACCACTGTTTGCAGGCTGGGTTATGTTGATATGACCATCCTGTACAGATACCTTTTCGCCTGACAGGGCGCCGATGTATGCTGTGCAGTTCCCTGCTGCAAGGTGCATTCCGGCTGGGGCATCGTCGTTGTTCACTGACACGATGACACGTGTTCCGTCAAGATCCCTCGCGTATGCGAACTGTCTGTTGGTGAGCATCAGCTCATCGTAGCTGCCATATGATAGTGCAGGAACGGCCTGACGTACCTTGCCGAGTGCGGCGATGAGTGCTGTGCAAGGGTTAGTTTTTACTGAATCCTTGTAATCTTCTATATTGAGAGCTGGTCTTAAGCTGTCGTCCGAGCCATATTCCTTGCGTCCCTCAATGCCAAATTCCGAACCGTAGTATATGCTAGGCACACCCGGAAGAGTGTAGAGCAATACATGTACAGGTGCAAAATGAGCCTTATTGGTAAGTTTTGTATAGATACGCTCCACATCATGGTTGTCTACGAAGTTGTAGAGCTTTAATGTTCCCATGTTCTGGAGACGTCTTACAGTGTGCGCGATTTCAAAATAGTTGTGGTCATTGTGGCCGCTGTACAGAGCCTTGTGAAGTGTGTAGTTGGTGACACTGTGAAGAGTCTCGCCGTTTACCCAGCGGCTGTAGTCGCCGTGGATGACCTCACCCATGAGCCAGAAATCCGGCTTCACTTCATTTGCTGTGCGGCGCAGTGCCTTCATGAAATCAAAATCAAGGACGTCCGCAGCGTCAAGTCTGATTCCGTCCACATCGAACTCACTCACCCAGAAACGAATCACATCGCATATATAGTCAACGACAGCAGGATTCTTCTGATTCAGCTTGACGAGAAGGTTATAGCCTCCCCAGTTGTCGTAAGAGAAACCGTCGTTGTACTCGTTGTTACCCCAGAAATTCACGTTGCAGTACCAGTCTTTGTAATGTGAATTCTCTCTGTTTGCCTGGATGTCCTTGAATGCGAAGAAGTCACGGCCTGTGTGGTTGAACACTCCGTCGAAGATGACCTTTATTCCCTGTTCATGGCAGTAAGCCACAAATGCTGTCAGGTCCTCATTTGTTCCGAGACGGGAGTCGAGCTTCTTGTAATCTGTAGTCTCGTAGCCGTGTCCGACTGACTCAAAGAGTGGTCCGATGTACAGTGCTGAACCGCCAATCTCCTTTATATGATCCACCCATGGAAGCAGGGTGTTTAAGCGGTGAACAGGCTCACCGTAGTCGTTCTGTTTAGGGGCTCCCGTAAGTCCCAGTGGATAAATGTGATAAAAAACTGCCTCATCATACCATGCCATAGTTATCCCTCCATATTTTAGGTGCTGTCAAATACAAAGCACCCGATATTATTTGATATACGCTGTGAGCTGCAAGTGTTATCAGAAGCTGCCCACAACGTTTATATTATACTAAAAAAATTAGAAAAATGCGACAAAAAGTCATGTATGTATTGCACGACAGAGCCACAGATGCAGGAAAAAGACTCCATTGGAGTAGTGACGCTGGCGTGCTGTCTGCTCGTCCATATATTTGCAAAGTCATACTGGAAGCAGCTCTCAGTTCTGTTCGGACTTGTGGTTGGATATATAGTAGCAGTGTGCATGGGTATGGTGGATTTCTCCGCACTCAGCGGAACATCAGTCATAGCGCTCCCTCACATCATGCCATTTAAGCCGGAGTTCAACTGAAACGCGATCATATCAGTAACTTTTCCCTAAGATCGTGCAGACGGTATTTGCTGAGAACTGTGTGGCTGTTGTATTCATAGTTGCCATCATTCTGAATCTTGTGCTTCCTAAGAACATGGATGCCCACGAGGCCCCAAAGACTGAGGATGTAGAGTAAAAACCTTTCATAAGGTGTAAGTGTTAATAACAGCGTTGTTCTGATATTATAATTTCAGAACGGCGCTGTTTTTGCTTTTTCAAAAATAGGTCAAAAGGGGTCAGGTACCTCCGTCCCCAAATAAAAATAAAGAAAGGTGAACAATATGGATAGTTTATTAAAGATAGAATCACTGAAGAAATACTATGGCAAAAAGCCAAACCAGACTAAGGCTCTGGACGGCATATCATTTCAGGTCATGCCGGGGGAGTTCCTTGGCATCATGGGTAGCAGTGGATCGGGAAAGTCCACACTGCTGAACTGTATCGCAACGGTCATAAAGCCTGACAGCGGAACCATAGAGCTCCAGGGCAAAGAGATACAGGCGCTTAAAGGTGCGAAGCTTGCGCAGTACAGAGGCAGGGAGATAGGTTATCTGTTCCAGAATTTTGAACTTCTGGACAATCTAACAGGCAGAGAGAACATTATGGTTCCGTTGTCAATACACGGTGTATCCGAGGATGAGAGCAGAAACAGACTGGAAAAGCTTTCATCATATCTGGAGATAGATAACGTGCTTGACAAATTCCCATCGCAGATGTCTGGTGGTCAGAGACAGAGGGTTGCGGCCGCCAGAGCACTCATACTTAATCCGGGGATCATTCTTGCGGACGAGCCGACCGGAGCACTCGACTCAAGAAATGCAAAGGCACTCATGGAGAAACTGTTGGGACTGAACAGGGATGACAACACTACCATACTTATGGTGACCCACGACTCAAATGCGGCCAGCTTCTGCAAGAGGATACTCTTCATACAGGATGGCAGGATATTCCATGAGCTCAGAAGAGATATGGAGAGAGAGTCACAGCAGGAGTTTTATGAGAGGATACTCAAGCTGATGGCGCAGATGGGAGGAGGCAGCGCAAATGTTCTTTAAACTCGCAATGAGGAACAGCCGGAGAAGCAGGAAAGAGAATGGTCTGTTCTTCGCTTCGCTGGTCGTGTCCATAGTGGCATTTTATATCATATTGGCGCTGTCCCATCAGGATGTGATGATATTCCTGAGAAGTCTTGAAAGCGATGCGGTGAACAGTCTTCTTCAGATAGCGGCGGTGTTCTATGTATTTTCACTGGTCATGTTGTTCTTTCTTATATACTATGCAAGCAAATACCAGCTCGAACGACGGAGGCACGAACTTGGAATGTATATAATGATGGGGATGAGGAGATCAAAGCTTTTTGCCCTGCTGATTGCGGAGGATCTGGGCAGCAGCGTAGTGGCTCTGCTCATCGGACTTCCTATAGCGATCCTGATGTCTGAGGTGGTCAGCCTTCTCACAGCCAGACTGGTAGGTCTTGGCGTTATAGGTCATCACGTATCATTTTCACTGCAGGCAGTCATACTGACAACTGTTGGATTTGTAGCGATAAAGCTTGCAGCATTTCTCATACTGAGCGGTAAGCTTGCAAGAAAGCAGATAGGCGATCTCCTTGTAGATACACCGGAGACAGAGAAGAAACAGCTTCCGGCTCCTGTGTATGGTGTGAGTGCAGTCCTCGGTCTTGTTGCGCTGGTCATTGCATACTGTCAGGGAATAGGTGGCTATTCGTGGATCAGCGTAAAATATATGGCGGTCACCATAACACTGGGATTTGTTGGCATGTTCCTGCTGTTTTTCGGTCTCAGGCTCTTTGTTGATGCACTGGCCAGACGTGCAAATGGCTCAAAACCACTTGCTGTGTTCGGTTTCAGGCAGATACACGAAAATGTAGCAACAAAATCTGGAACGCTTGCAATAAGCTCGATACTCATACTCGGCGCTCTGTGCTGCTGCGGTGCGGGCGTTGGCATATGTATATCCAGACAGAATATGGATCATGTGCTCGATTATACATTTGCCTCATATGGGGGTGACGCTGAGACGGACAGCAGGAATATCCGCGCGAAACTGGAGGAAACCGGCGTGTTGGAGGATTTCTCGGACGTATTCGATATGAAGCTTGGTTATATAAAGATGGGTGAAAATGAGTCCCATGATGATGCTGTGAACGTGGGGAATGTCATATCCGCACTTGAAAAACTCAAGGTTTCAGAGGACAGGGACGTGCTTATAAATAACATGTCATACATGACATACCCTTACC